>JAEIGA010010597.1_pt1 | contig 13982 bp, 18 predicted proteins | sample 9270691 | NCBI WGS metagenome assembly JAEIGA01 (sample SAMN17057246, study PRJNA624740) | gut metagenome | biome: biome; isolation source: fecal sample | host: Bos grunniens | place: China: Xizang | collected 2019 | reverse complement strand
CAGGGTATTATCGAGGGTGTAACGTCCTGACTTCCCCGTCCTCGTTCTGGGGGGCTGCGCTTTGACTGGATCATGCGCATTTGTTAATTGTATCAACACATACTGAATGGATATGCATTTTTAATAAGAAGGGATTGACAAAAACATAAACAAGTAGTATAATGAAGGTGAATAAATTTTTCTTGGAGGTGATCGCTTTGAAGAACTGGCAGACAAGGGCAGGCAAGGGCGGCGTTGCAGATTTTAGAAAATGCTTTGATTTTTATTTTAAGTGGCTGACGGATAAAGTCATGAGCTGCTTTATAATTTCTGACGCTGCGCCCAGTGATCGAACAAGATCAATCAACTGGGATTATTTTAAATTGAATCTAATACTTGACGGACAAGTCTGTATCACTGATTTTAATGAAAAGCTGTATGCCTGCATTGGCAACCGGGGCGGCACTCCGAACGAATATTATGTACCAACACAATTTATAATTGCTAATCCGATCTTAGGAAGCAAGCAAGTTAAAATTGACGTTGATGGGGTTGTATTCTATAATACAAAAATAGATCAATTCTGGTTAACTGGTTCAAGTGAGATTTTCGCAACGGGTTTATATGATCTAATCGAGCAAACTGCAACCCTGTTAGCAGATAACATCATATCCATAAACTGTGTGCAGGTCAACGCCCGTGTCAACACGTTCTTCGATGCTGATTCAGAAGCTCAGGCAATAGCCGGGGAAGCAATTCTGAAAAAGATGTATGCAGGCGTTCCGTATATGGTGCTACGTGGTGATCTAATTGAAAAAATCAGAGTCAATCCCGTGAACACTTCTGCAACAGGTCAGAACATAACAGAGCTTGTCGAACTTCATAATTATATCATTGCGAACTTCTTTCAATCCATAGGAATTAAGAGCAACAATATCATGAAGCGTGAAAGATTGATCCGGGATGAGATTGAATCTCAGGACGATTTTTTACAAATATCAATCCTTGAAATGTTTGCAGCGTGGCAGGATGGACTAAACAAAGTAAATCAAATGTATGGTACTGAATTTTTTGTAAAGCTGAATCCAGTACTTTTGAATGAGTTAATGCAGCAGCTCCCCGGCACTGAAGCAGCTGAGCAGACTGAAGCAGCTGAGCAGACTGAAGCAGCTGAGCAGACTGAAGCAGCTGAGCAGACTGAAGCAGCTGAGCAGACTGAAGCAGCTGAGCCGGAAGCAGTAATTGAAGAAATAGAGCAGCAAGAAGAAGTTGTTGAAGCTGTTGTTGATCTAATAAACGATACAAATAATCAGGATCAGGAAGAAGGTGAGGACGGTGAGCAAGAATCTAAATCAGAAGCTTTGCAGTCTGACACTGGTTGAAGATTGGTATGAAACTCCGAAGGATTCAAGGAATTGGCTTGCGTCGCTTTTTATTGATAGCCTTGGAAGCAACATCTTTTCTTCGATTTATATTTCAATTCGTAAAAATCCTGAAAATGCAAGTCAGGAAGCAACAGAAACATATGAGTATTTTAATATAGGCTGGTCAACATCAGAAATGGCAGAATATTTTAATACAAAATATAGTTTAAATTATTTTGCGTATAATTTTAATGTGACTGACGATTACCAAAAACTGAAACTCCGTATACAGTCTATCTACTATGCAAATATGTACAAGTACAAGAAAATGATTGAGCTTTTAGGATATAAGTATAATCCTTTGTATAACGTTGACGCTAATGAGCTATATAGTAACATGGAGTCTATCGGTGATACAAAGTCAGAGCGTGAACCAACTGGAACGGCAACGACAACAACTGGAACGCTGCATGATGGATCAATTGGAGACAGTACAACAACAAACTATGTTAATCCATACGATCAGAACACAGAAAGCAGCGCTGATTATGTAGACAGCAAGACGGAGCAGACCGCAATAACAACAAGTCAGAGCTTTGAAGAATACAAAGAGACCGTGAATAATTATAACGAGCCTGCTAATCATTATATATATGATAGTCAGACGGGCGAATATGTGAAGGCAGGTATATTTTCTGTTGCTGCTGCTGACTCTGCTTTTGGTGTCGCTTTAGGTGGCGCAGAAAGATACTATGCAGAAAAGCGTATAAGACAAGGAAATATTGGTATCACAAAGGCAACAGAGTTGATTGAGTCGCAGCGTGAAGCAGTTAAATTTAATATCCTCGATGAATTTTTCAAGGATATTGAAAAAGAAGTGATAGTCGGAATTTTCTGACGAAGAAAGGAAGGATAAATATGAAAGTTACACAAGCAGCAAGTATGTTGAATGATCTTAATGAAGTAATGGTCGGAATTGATGACGTTTTTTCTGACGATCTTTCAAACATCGTGGACGCAGGCGCAAAGGTTCTTGATTTTGTGTCTAACACAAACAACTATGATAACTATGTTAAAGGCGTTATTGACAGAATAGGAAGAACAATAAATGTTGACAGGACTTACACATCACAAGCTCCGAACCTTTTAAAAGACTCTTGGGAATATGCTTCACTTCTGATGAAGGTTCGTACAGAGTTAATGGACGCAAAAAATAATAGCACTTGGCAGCTTGGAGAAATTGAAAACGGAACTGGTTTATCCAACGATCAGGACGCAGGCGGTACACCTATCAACCCTTCTCGCTTAGATCCGTTTGTGCTTAATAAGCCGACGGTTAACGCTAAGTTTTATAATAAGCGTATAACTTACGAAGTACCGATTACAATTGCTGAATATCAGCTGAAAGAAGCTTTCAAGAGCGCTTCTGAAATGATGAGATTCATTGCTATGATAGAAAATAGAATTAGAACAAAGAGAGTGCTTTGTACTGACGCTCTGATTATGGCAACACTCAGAAATCTTGTAGGAAATAAAGTTGCAACAGGAAAGGCAATAAATCTTTTGCCGTTATATAATGCAACTGTAACAACTTCAATAACAGCAGCTGACTTTTTTACAAACCCTGATGCAATCAGGTTCGCAAATAAAACAATTTCTTTGTATAAGAAGTATATGGAAGCAGCAAGCACACTGTATAATGAAGGTAACTATGTAACCTTCACGCCTGCTGACCGCCTGAAAGCTGTATTTCTGAGCGAATACGTGAAGGACGCAGAAGTGTACTTATATGCAGACACATTCCACAACGAGTTTGACAAGCTAGACGGATATTCAGAGATCGGATATTGGCAGGGCACAGGCACGGACGATAGTCTTACAAGCCGTAGTACAATCATGGGAACTTTCATTGATAACGATGAACACAAGATCAACGGCGGCATTGATGGCGTTATCGCTGCATTATTTGATGAAGAAGCAGCAGCCGTATGCTGTGAAAATGACAGAGTTACATCAATGTATAATCCCCGTGCTGAATACACTAACTATTTCTACAAATGGGATGCAATGTATCTTAATGACCTTGAAGAAAACTGCGTTGTATTTTATGTATCTGATAGCAGCGTTGCGGGTGTGCTTCCTCAGACTGCTCCGGCAGCGTCTGGAACACCAATTACTATAACAGAATGGAATACGAATTACGCAATTGCAGACAGCCCGTACAGCGTCTGGGACGATACTCAGGAAAAATACGTCGCTCTGACTGCTGATGATGCAACAACCGCAGCAGGTTACAACTGGACGAACTATGCAGGCAAGTCCTATTTATACACACCTTCTACCTAATTAATACCTAAACAATTACAGCCGCAGTTCTCTCCTTCTGCGGCTGTAAGCCTATAAGGAGTCATATGAAAGTTACACACGTAAGTCAAGAAGAATGGAAAAAAGAATATCTTGAAAAAACAGATATAAAAGAAATGGTATTTTCTTTACAAGCTGGCACTATTAGGGATTTAGAGATCATAAAAAAAATGCTGAATGCATTACATACGGAAATTAAAGAATTATCAGAAAGGATTGAAAAGTATGAAACCAATCGTTAAACAGAAGCAGGCAACTTTGCAGGAGATTATAGATCAGGCGCAGCAGGGCGGCGGTGGAACCGTTGACGCATACACCAAAGCTGAAGCCGACGCAAAATTTCAGACTAAAACTGATATGGAAGACTATATTGAGGAACAGCCCGGCGGCTATATAGTTGTAAATAGTATTCGTGTCTACGTATCAGCAACGCAGCCGGCAGACGCTCCGACAGGATCCATATGGATTGGTGGGTGATGGTATGGGATATATCAAGACATACCGTAATTCAAAAAATGTTATGAATCCAGCAGAGGTTAATTTCTATTCTCAGACTTCACTTGGTGCTAGCACAACACTTGTATGGACTTATAGTTCGACAGCAAGTGGTAGAACAGTTCGCATTCCAGTTAAACCAAATACACAATATATTGTTAAACCTTATGGTGATGCTGTTAGTTCAACCATTTGGCGTATTGCTACTTGTAATAGCGAAGATATTCCAAACGGAACTGTGGGTCCAACAACTGTTGATGTTAGAACAATAGTAAGTTCAACAAGTGCTCCTGCTAATGGAACATATCTGTGGACTGACAATGATGTTAAATATATAGTAATGCAGATTAACTCATCAATTTATACTGACATTAACGATTTTAAGACATTAGTTGGTATATATGAGGTAAGTGAAGAAACAACACCAACTCCTTCAACTTGTGAGCCTTATAACATTACTGATTGGTATGATTGGATAAAGAAAAAAACAGCTTCGGGTTGGACTGAAGGCAATTCAGAAAAAGCACCGTTTTAAGGAATGATCTTATGAAAAAAAAGAGTTCACAGTTCTGGGAAGCCGAAAAGCTTCTGAAAGAAAAGCCGGACGCACGATATTACTTCATACTTTCGGGACGTTCACGGGGTAAAACATATAGTGTGCTGCGTAACGCTATTAAAGATCAATGCCGGGGCAAAGGTATTTTTGCATATATCCGACGCCATGACGAAGATATCAAGCAGAAGAACTTACAAGAGCTTTTCAGCCCTCAGAACGTGACGCAGCTCACGAAGGGAGCTTACAACAAAATATCCTTCTGGCGTGGCTATTTTTATTATGAGAAATGGGAAGTCAACGAAGAAACTAATGAACTTGAAAGGACTGCAAAAAATCCTTTTCCGTGCGGCGTCGCTCTGAGTCTGAACACCTGGGAAAGAGATAAAGGACAAGATATTGGCGCAGCTTATGGCGGTTTTAAAAACATCATATTCGATGAAATTATTACCGGAATGAACTATCTCACCGATGAGGTACAGAAGTTCAAAAACGTCATTTCTTCGCTCGTCAGAACACGAACGGAACAGGACACTAAAATATGGTTGCTTGCAAATCCTCTTTCAAAATGGTGTCCGTATTTTCCAGAACTTGGAATTACAAAAGAAATGATTAGTACACCTAATCGACGCTTTGAAATTAAATATCCTGATACGGACAGAATGTCAACGATCTTTGAATACATAGGCAGCGCAGAGGAAGAAGCAGCGGAAAGCGCACATAATAAAGTCTTTCAGACGTTCTTTGCTTTTCCTAATTCAAAAAGCAAGAGTCAGAGTATAACAGAAGGCTTCTGGGAGCTTCAGGACTCTTGCCATCTTCCTTCTAAGGTTTACAAAAATTCCGAAAAGAAAAAGGAAGTATTTCTGACATTCGGCGGCGAATGGATCAGGGGCGAAATTATGCGCTATTCTGAAACAGGAGTTTACTTTGTTGTCTGGAGTCCGTCAAGAAAGCCAAAGCCCGGAGAATATTATTTTATTCTTAATGCAGTCCCGGACAAATACGCCATAGTCGGAGTAAACACCGGACACCCATACGCAGAGCTGCTTAACAAGATCATGCAGACTAATCAATTATACTACTCAGACAACACAGTTGCAGACTTGTTTCATGGATTTATAAAGGAAGCAAGAAAAATAGTGAGGTGATACAATGCAGATATCTTTTTATAAAACAAGCGATGATCCGAAAAAGCTTGCAAAGACTTTCGAGAAGATCGGCACGGGAGAAGCGACGCTAAGCGCTACAATCAATAATACTAATAATACTATATACTTGCTGCGCCCGTCCTTTCTTGTTGCTTCCAATAACCTTTACTTTACAGCTACGCATATTTATGTCAATGATATGGGAAAGCGCTATTATTATATAACTGATATCGCTTTACTCACTGGCGGCAAGATGGAAATATCATGCAGCGTTGATGTACTCGCAACATATGCAGACAAGATCATTGACCGCCCTTGCACGGTCACACGGTACAGCCATAGTGGCGGCAAGATTGCAACACCAACATATATACCGGACAGCAAATATCCGCTTGATACAACTCACTATAACGTTACTGCTCAGAATTTTTCCGATACGCCATTTTTGACAGGAGCTGCGGCACTAATTAATCCCTGTTACATACTCACAACGATGGGGGGCGGCACATAATGCAGGTCAATGAATTTGTTTATGGCTTAAAAACAAACTGGGCTGATTACGGCACATATGACGCAGCAGTCCCGGCAGCGAAAAAATTAAAACTTGCCTGCTTTGGCTTTGACGGTGAAACAAAGCTTACTGAAATTAAAGACGGAAAATCAGAGAACAAGTTAATATACGAAGAAGCATGGGACAACAGCATATGTTATGCTGCATTAGGTAATCTTTGCCCTTTAAGTAATATAAAATATTATGGGCGAACGCCGAACACAACAGCCGATCATATAGCGCTTATAAATCAGGATCAGAGACCGACAACAAATTATGCTTTTGGTGTCGGTGGCAGCGCCGGATATATGCCAATAGGCATAAAGGCAGATTACGATTGGCAGAACTGGACGCAAGAAAGATGGACAAACGATCCTTTTTGGAATAGCAGTAGCGGATTAGCTCAATTTTCTCCGTTTACTGCGATACCGATAAAAAGAGTGGTTTTAATACCGTATATTGTATGTAATAATGGTACATGGTTTGATGGTAACGGCGATCCTTCCGGCTTTGCGCTGTTTGATCTCAAAACATATTTAACCGGGACAAATAAAGCTGATTATCCGAATATATGTCAAATCCGTGTCGATATGGCATACGAAACAACAAACAGCTATGATCCCGACGCAGGCACAGGAACACCAATACGAAGTCAAAGCGCAGCTATGAACACCATTGCTATAATGGAATATCTTTCATATGGTAACGGCTTGACAGATTTTAATAATAATTCTCTTGACGATGTTTTCAAGCCGCTGTTGTCTGATCGTGGCGGAATGGGTGTATCAAACAGTTATCTTGTTGTTGCTGGCAATCTCAGCGGTAATATTTTATATGTAGCAACTCAAACAAATACTTTTGTTTGTCCCGTCGCTTCTGGATTCGGATTAGAATTTGATAGAATCAACAACGTAAAAATTGAAGATTATACAATTCAGACCCCGTATACTGATTATCAAGCATTTTTTAATTGCAGCGTCTCAGCTATGACCAAAGAAGAAGTACAAGAAGCAGTACGAAGCATTGTTGCTTGTTTCGGACTCTTTTTTGTAGACGGTGCAGCAGATAAAAACGAACTGCTTGACAGCGATTTAATGATGTTAGGAACGCTTATTGATGGCGTCGGAAACGGCGATTATACAACGGGACAAGATAATAAAAATCAAGATCAATGGAATATGGACGATGTGCATGAAATTGATTATGATCCTTCAAATCCCCCTGATATTGATCCTAACGCATATAATGACGGCTTTGACTTCCCGGCTGCGTTCTCTCTTGGTATCTCAGGGATAAATAATAGATATCTGCTCGATACAACAAATATCCTGACTTTATCAAATGCACTTTGGGACTTCACAAAAAATCTACAGCCGGAAGAAGTGATAGACAACATATCACAGACTTTCTTGACAAGTAATCCGATTGACTTAATCGTATCTTTGCAATATATTCCTGTGAAAGATATTGATTTTGGTACGGCGTCAGCTGTAAAGCTTGGACGTCTTGACCTGGGTGTAAGCGCAAAAAGTGTGCTTGCTGCTAACACATATGAATGTGGTTCGATAGAAATTTTCCCTACATTTGGCGATAACTGGATATCAAAGCAAATCCGGATTTTTGCATATTTGCCATTTTGTGGAACAGCGGAAATCGATCTTGAAGCAGTCATGGGTAAGGAATTATATTTGCGCTATGTTGTAGATACCTACACAGGATCATGCACAGCAGTATTATACATAATCAATAATAAGAAAAAAAATATTGTAATCACTACAGCAGACGGTAACTGTATAACCGATATCCCGATTACTGGCATACAGTGGGAGACTCTAAACGCTAACCTTTATAACGCCTATCAGACTAACAAGCAACTGAAGCTTAACACAACTTTTGGAATTGCCAAAGCCTTGACCGGGTTCGGCTCTGCTCTGGGTGCAGGCGATCTATCCGGCGCAGCTCTTGCCGGGCTTGATGTTTTCTCAGGTGCTTCCGCTGCGTTCACCGCTGAAAAAATATCCGATTATAACTTATCCCATACACAAATCCCCATGCGCAGCATAGGCGGATCAAGCGGTATTACGTCAAACCTGTTAGACATGACTCCGAAGCTGCTGTTTTATCGTCCTATAGATCACGGATCAGAAAGCTTTATAGAAACAGAAGGCGTCGCCTGCATACTCAACGGAACGCTGCAAGGCTTGCAGCTCTCAGGCTATACGGAAGTATCTAAAATTGATCTTAACGGCATAGCAGCAACAGCAGCAGAAAAAGAAATGATACGAAGTTTACTTGCAGGCGGTATTTATGTATAAAAAAAGGTACTCAATTTGAGTACCTTTTTTTTGTGCTTTTATACATATATACGCAAATAGCGCATAAATTTATCATTTTCTATTGACTTTTATACGCAAATAGCGTATAATATAATCAAGGAAAAACACATGACGCCCGGTTAGGGTAAAGGAGAAATTTTATGAAAGTCAAAAGATACACAATCAACGGTCACAAAGCAGAGTTAATCGAAACAAATACATTTATTGACAAAGACGGTTACGTAAACATCCCAGCTGATTTTGATTCACTTGATGAATATTTTGAAGCGTACTGGGAAAGCCTTCCAGAAGATTTCGACTGGTCATCGACTTACATTGATTAAGGGGTGCGTAAATATGAAAAAATATTATCTCGATAAAGTTACAGCCGGAACGGATTCAAGCTGCTTGGTCTATGAGATTGATCCTCAGCAGCCGGAAGAACTCAAAGCTATTAATGTAAGAATCAAAACGTGGAACGGCTATTCATTCACTCAGCGCGATTTTACAACAACAATTTCCATATCAGAAATCACAGCCGAAGAAGCTAAAAACTATACAATTCTGAAAGCTGCTGATTATTTCCCAGAACTTGCACAGAATTAAGCTGTGACAGCTTATCTCAAAGCAGGGAGTATAATTATACTCCCTCTTTCCAATAGCTCTTAAAACGCATTTTTGAGAGCTATTGGAAGGAGGTGAGAAAATGGATGAGTATATAAACCGAAAATATGTGCTGAATCTTATAGAACACAATAATAAGGTATGCCATTATGCAGATGATCGATATGAAAACGTTGTATACGCAACAACTCAGGCAATTTGCAAAGTGGTTGCTGAAATGCCAGCCGCAGACGTACAGCCTTTATCAGTAGTTGCTGAACACATTAAGGATAGACTGTATGAAACGGCATTTAATACAGACGAACCAATGGCAAGAGACGCAATAGCAGATATGGCAGAACGTATTGACTGGTGGATTGATGAATTAAGGGGTTTGAAATGAGGTGAAAAAAATGAGCATTGACGATATGATCTTAAAAGAATTGCACGCTATAAAATTACAAGGAAAATGGACAACCAAAAAAGCTGTTGTTGCTCTGTCAGATTGGTTTGACTTTCCGTCTGATTTGAGCTGCAAATCATACTATGATGCTGATAAGAATACAACTTATGTATTGTTTTTCAAAGAGGTGAAATAATGGATAAATTAAAGAAGTCTGATGTTATAAGAGCACTCAATATTTACCTTTCTTATTTTGATGAAGACGAAGACGAAAAAATAGATATTGCATTTGAATTTGCTATTAATATTTTGCTTTCGATTTGCGAAACTACGCATAAAGAAAAAATATCAGGTATAATTAGATCTGATTTTTACGATTATCAGTTGACTTTTGAAAGGAGTGAAAACAATGGAAATTAACGGCAAGTACTACACAGACACAGAAGCAGCAGCATATATAAAAATGCTGCTGCACATACTTGCTGACGTTCGCCCGGTGCTTTCAATGGCTTTTTTTGCTGATTATCATATGCAGCACAAGGCAGACGCAGCAATGTTTCAGATCGATACAATTCTGAAAGAAGTGAAAGAAAAATGACGTCAATTTTTTGTGACGCCCTTGACGGTGAATGTTTTTACGGAATTTGCGACCATTGCAAATATCAGGAAAGGAAGAAAATTATGCGTAAAATTAAGTCTATCAGAGAAGCTTTGCAGTGCTCACAGTCTGAGCTTGCGAACAAGTTTGAAATTCCTGTAAGCTCAATTGCTAACTGGGAACAGGGAAGAAGCAACCCACCTGCATATGTGGTTAACATGATGATCCGTATTTGTCAGCTTGAATCTGAACTTGCATTAGCAACAAGAAACCCGGACGAGGACTTCAACGCACTTGACGATCAGGAAGGAGCTGCAACCGCAGGAAGGAGCTGCAACCGCATGAACGAACTTTTAAAATTAAAGAGCGATCTTAAAAAAACAAGTCAGCGATTTACAGAAGCTATGGACTATGTAAGATACTATATATGTCCAGTATGTACTAATAACTGCATAAATTGCCCCATATACAATTATACCCTTGTTGAGTGCATATGCTGCGGAAAAACAGTCTATAGAAAGGATATCGCAGGCAAGGACTACAACGGCGATTATATCTGTAAAAAATGTGAGAAAGAAGGTGCTGAGTAATGGCTGAATTTACCAGAAAAGCCCGAAACAAGCGAGTATTACAGAACATCGACACAAAGAAAGCTTCAAAAAAAGAGGTCTATGAGTTTTATAAGGCTTGGAAAAAGCAGTATCAGCCGAAGGGCAAGCCGCTTGACTTCTCAAAAGTAAAAAAAGCTGATATCGTGCGTGAGCTGCATAAAATTGAAGCATTTCAGCACGCAGAGTTGCAGCCGGAAAGGCAGTTTGAAAGAGAGTACGAACGTATCAAGCAAAAGATTAAGACGCCCGGTCAGGAAGCCGTTGAAGCCTTTAAAAAGCTTCAGCAGAAAGCAGAAAAGCTTGAAGCAGCCGGAAAGCTTCCGAAAGGCAAGTCAAGATTATTTGAAGCAACAACAGAGCAGGCTAAGCCAAGATACAAACAGGAGTCAAGGCAGCGTCGCACACAAAGGGATAACGTACATTATAAAGGACGCTATGCACATGACTTTATCAAGAAAATGGTTAATGAAGCCCTGATTGATACAGAGGACTTTGAGGATTCCAAAGAAATATGGTACGCCATTGGTCTTGTCACTGAAAACTCAGAAGAATTTGACTTTTTCGCCGCATTTTACGCAGGTGATTACAAAAAAGGTTCAAGAGATTATTATTTAGGGGAAGGCGGTTTTGAAGATTTCCTGAGACAGTCAGAGAAATTTGAAAGAGATATGAAAGCCAAAGGTAAGAAGCTTCCGGAGTATGGCACAGCTGAATACTGGAACGCATTTAAGAAATGGTCTGAAGAACAGGAAGGAAGTACAAAGTTATGAATTTAGTAAGCTCTGCTGACCGCTTGTACAAAGACAAGACAAGCGAAATTGAAGAAAAATACTTTATCAGTAAAGACAAAGTATATTTGTATATCTCAGGTTATGACTGCGAATTGCTTGTTAATGATGATCTTTACAAAGGTAACATTATTGAAATGAAAGCGCACATAAAAGAACTTATTGAAGCTTTACATGAGAAAAAAGCTCAAATGAGCGCTAAGAATCAGGAAATTGATTATAAGTGCTGCATATACACTAACTCGATGATCCGTGTTTCACTGCTGCTGGAACTCAACAAGGATAATGCAGAATTTATTTTTGCAAAGGCAGGCAACCACACAAAAGGACATTTATTTAAAGCAGTTTGCAAAGAGCTGCCTTTTGTAGTTCTGAATATAAATGCACTTGCTTGTAATCGTGTGCAGGAGATCAAAGCCGAAGGCGCATACAAAATCAAAGAAACAATTGAACTTAATTGCAACCTATCCGGGCAGGAGCTGCACAGATTAGGACAAACAATCGGAAGAAATATTGAAAAAATGGAAGGGCAGCTTGTCAGGAGCAGCCGCAAGAAAGATCCCGATTTTTATTTACCCCGTCTTTTTTCCTTCAAAGCTATGCGCCGCACACAGTGGGAAGGTCAGGTTGTAAGAAATTACAATCTTTTACAGTGTGCTAATATGTCAGGACTTTTGCAGTTCGATCCTGACGCAGCTTTCAAGGTTATCAAAAATGTAATCTCATTCGATATCAAGACCGCTTATCTTTCAGTCATGATAAATCAGCCGATCTTCCCAAAAGATTTGACAGTCATTGACATTGATCCTAACAAGGACATAGTTGACTTTTTCGGACACCATACCAAAAACAATCCTTACCACGTCGCATTTGATATCCTTGAACGCCTTGACCGCTTCGAGGATAACAACAAATGGTATTACTTAGCAATTGATCCTTGCTATTCCGGTGATGATCCGACAGTTAATTTTTACTTGCATATGCTCAAACCGTTCCGACGCAACTTCAGACGTCACCCGGACACAACGTTAAAGTATGTTAATCAGGATCAAGTCATAGGCTTTTTAGAATGGGACAGAGCTTTTTATGATGAGTATTATAGCATATACACTGAGCTGACTTTTGCAGAGCTTATATATAATTTACTTCTGCTTTGTCCTGATGCTAAAATTGTTTTGATGTACTCAAAAGAGCCTTCCGATTATTTACCAAAAGCCTTCCGTGATTCAAAAATGGAGCTTTACAAGCAAAAGGAGCAGCAGAAGGAAGGCAGCATTGAAAGGGACGTCGCAAAGCTTTACACGGAATTGACTTACGGAAAAGGGTTGCAGCTCCGTGACTTCCAGGATGATGACACAGCCAGGAAAGCTATTTGCAACGAAACAATAAATATAGCTCAGTCATTGACCTGTTGCAGCTTCACAAGATATCGCTTGATTCATGATTGGAATAATTTTCAGCCTATCTACATGGATAGCGATTCAATTAAATTTGAATTCAGCCCGGACACAAACAATCTTGCTGCTCTGCTTCAGAGACATGAAGAACTTACAGAAGAAAACAAACGTGTAAACGAGCTTGCAGGCTACTCGGACAGCAACCTCGGCAGCTGGAACGTTGACGGTGTATATGACTATATGTTATTCATTGCAAAAAAAGTCTACATTGGATATAAAAATGACGCAACACTTGATATTGCAATGGCAGGCTGCGACGCAGCAGCCGCAGCGGAATACTTCAAAGACGGTACATTAAATCTGCTTAACGAAATCGCAGAAAGCAAACGCCTTGTTATTCCTAACGGCAAGAAAATATACAAGCTGACTGAAGATCAAATGTATGATTATTATGTGTCAGAACCAGTGGTTTATGAAAAGAAGTCCTAATGGACTTCTTTTTTTTTGTCCATGAATTATCATACATCATTTTTTATTCAATGTCAATTTCGTAATTCATATGCAGATATATATACTTTCAACACTTTCAACACTTTCAACAAGTCCGTAAGCAACAACAGCTAACGCAACTTATGTAAACACAAATATCGTTGGTCTTCCAACAACAGCTTCTCTTCCTAGACCATTAGTAAATACTGTGACAAGCGAAGATGGAACAGTTGTTGACAAATATTATCACGGTGACTCAATTCAATTAACATTACCACTTTCAGTTATTAAGTCATACGTTGGCGCAGATAAAGGTGCAGGT
>JAEIGA010010596.1_pt1 | contig 13982 bp, 11 predicted proteins | sample 9270691 | NCBI WGS metagenome assembly JAEIGA01 (sample SAMN17057246, study PRJNA624740) | gut metagenome | biome: biome; isolation source: fecal sample | host: Bos grunniens | place: China: Xizang | collected 2019 | reverse complement strand
TGACCACCGATAACCATACCATCAACATCGTGGATGTTAGCGTTAGCAGCCTTTGCCAAGTAGCAACGGAAGCGTGATGAATCGAGAGCACCACCCATACCGATAACGCGGTTCTTTGGAAGACCTGTTGACTTCAAAGTAAGGTAAGCCATTGTATCCATTGGGTTAGATACGATAACGAAGATAGCGCGTGGTGAGTAAGCCAAAGCCTGTGATACTACGCTCTTCACGATGTTAGCGTTTGTGCCGATGAGCTCCTCACGAGTCATACCTGGCTTACGAGGAATACCAGAAGTTACAACCACTACATCAGAGTTAGCTGTCTTCTTGTAGTCGTTAGTGCAGCCTGTGAGCTTTGTCTTGAAATCGGTTGTAGCCGACGCCTGATACATATCAAGCATCTTACCCTCTGACAAACCCTCCTTGATGTCGATCAATACTACCTCGTCTGCTACCTCGCGCGCTGCCAATACATTAGCGCAAGTTGCGCCTACCATACCAGCGCCAATAACTGTTACTTTTGACATAATTTTCTGTTTATTATTAAGTTTTGATTTTCCGATAAATTAACCAATCAACTCGGCGTAAGCCTCTGGAGTAAGGAGTGCGTCATACTCTGCTGGGTCTGACATCTTCACCTTAATCATCCAGCCCTCACCGTAAGGGTCAGAGTTTACCAACGCAGGGTCAGCATCAACAGCGTCGTTGAACTCAACAACCTCACCACCCACTGGGATAAACGCGTCGCTCACAGTCTTTACTGCCTCGATAGAACCAAACACCTCGCCAGCGGCCAATGTCTCGCCAACGGTTGGAACATCAACAAATACGATATCGCCCAACTGGCTCTGTGCGAAATCGGTGATGCCTACATAGGCATACTCGCCCTCGACGCGACACCACTCGTGGTCGTTCGAGTACTTCAAATTAGCAGGAATATTCATAGTCGTAAAAAATTAAAATTGTCTTCTTTTTGCACACTTCGCCTCGGTCCGAACACCACCATTTTTGCGCTGCAACCCTACGGAAAACCTCCCCACGGTTGCCCCGACAATGAGTGCGCCCACACTTCGGCATTTTACCTCATACAAAGATATGATATATTTTCTAACAATGCTACAATTTTGTTAGTTTTTTAACACAAATTCCACCTCTTTGAAGAGAAATTTGCGCTCGCCCGCGTGCGAAGTGGTGATTTTCAACTCTCCGCGCGGCTCAACGCCCGTAATCGTGCCGCGGAAACGGCTGCCGTCGGGCAGGGCATAGGTGTGCTCCTCGCCCAAAAGGTAGAGGTGGCGGTGGTAGTCATCGTGTAACTCCGCATAGCGCTTCTCGCGCAGCATTGCGTAACGCCTCATCAGGCATTGCGACAATCGTTCAAGCACCTCTCGGCGGTCAAAAACCTTGCCCGTAATCTGGCGCATTGAGATAGGGTTGGGGAGCGTGGGGTCGAACTCCGTCTGGTTGATGTTCAGACCGATGCCCGCGATGGTGCGACCGATTGTTGAGCCCTGCAATTTGTGTTCCATAAGGATGCCGACCAACTTTCTGTCGCCCACATATATGTCGTTCGTCCACTTTATCTTCGCCTCGATGCCATACTCTGCAAGGCAATCCACCAGCGCAAGTGCCACCGCCTGAAGCAGCGAGAACTGCTCGGTGGCGGGCATAAATGTAGGCTCAAAAATGGCGGAAAAGGTGAGGTTCTGCCCCTCCTCGCTCTGCCACGAGTGACCTCGCTGACCGCGGCCAGCGCTCTGCCTTTCAGCCCAGATGATGTCGCCCTCGGAGTAGTGGGGGAGTGCCGCCTCGTCGTTCGAGGAGGTGAGTTGGTCGAAGTAGTGTATCATTAGCGTGGATTTCGTGCCAGATAGCGCCACAATGGGGCGGAGTGGAGGCATTGAATAATCTCGTCGTGGTCGAGCAACTCCTCGACCTCCTCGCGCGTGAGAAGTTCCACCTTAATATCCTCGCTCGCCTCGGTGTTCTGCTCGGCAAGGCGCTCCACGCCTACGGCTAGGAATGTGTAGGCGAGGTTGTTGTGGTTGGTTGGGTTGGGCGATGTGACCATAAACTCGCGCCACTCGCCGCCGCCATAGCCTGTCTCCTCCATCAGTTCGCGGCGTGCGCTCTGCTCGGGTGTCTCACCCTCCTCGCAGCAGCCCGCCGAGAGTTCGTAGTTGGTGCGACCCAGCGCGTGACGATACTGGCTGATCATCACGAACTTACCCTCCTTGGTGATGGCGATGACATTGACCCAGTTGGGGAACTCGAAGATGTACCACTCGGGCACAATGGCACCTGTGGGCAACTCCACTCGCTCGCGTCGTACGGTAAACCACGGACGGTTGGCGAGGTACTCGCTCTGGAGCACTCGCCAGGGTCTGTGTTCAGGCTTTTTCATAGTCGTAGATTATACGCTTACGCCGAAGTCGCGCAGTGCGTCGTTCAGCGATGTCTTCTTGTCGGTTGATTCCTTGCGATGACCGATGATGAGGGCGCACGATACGCCATACTCGCCCGCAGGGAATTTCTTTGTGTATGTGCCAGGCACAACCACCGAGCGTGCAGGTACATAGCCGCGGTACTCCTTTGGCTCGTCGCCCGTCACATCGATGATGTGTGTCGAGCCAGTGATTACGGTGTTGGAGCCGAGCACCGCCTCGCGGCAGATGTGCGCGCCCTCCACCACGATTGCTCGTGAGCCGATGAAGCAGTTGTCCTCGATGATTACTGGCGCAGCCTGCACAGGCTCCAATACGCCACCGATGCCCACGCCACCGCTCAAGTGTACATGCTTGCCAATCTGCGCGCAAGAGCCTACGGTAGCCCAGGTATCTACCATCGTGCCCGAATCAACATAGGCGCCGATGTTCACATACGAAGGCATCAGGATAGCGCCTGGTGCGATGTATGCGCCGTAGCGTGCCACAGCGTGTGGAACAACTCTCACGCCCAACTTTTCGTAGTCGTGCTTTAACTCCATCTTGTCATACCACTCCAACTCGCCCGAGCGCATTGTACGCATCTCCTGAATTGGGAAGTACATAATAATCGCCTTCTTCACCCACTCGTTCACCTGCCACTCGCTGGTCTCGAGGTTGATTGGCTCTGCGGTGCGGAGTTGTCCCTTATCGACAGCCTCCACCACCTCGCGGATTGTAGCCTTAACGGCTGCATCGGCAAGCATCGAGCGGTCTGCCCACGCCTGCTCTACTATCTCTTGGTGCTTTGTAAACATATCTTTATAAATATTTTATTGCTCAAAGATAACGAAAAAAGAGAAAAAATGAGTCATAATGCCAAAAATTCCTATCTTTGTGGCTCATTAAAGAATATAACGACTTAAAGATATGAAGGTTTACAAGTTTGGAGGTGCATCGGTGCGTAATGCCGATGGTGTAAGAAACCTCTCACATATTGTCAAGGATGAGCACAATCTCTTTATCATCGTGTCGGCAATGGGCAAGACAACAAACGCTCTGGAGCGTGTCTTCGCGCATATGCAGAAGGCCGAGAAGGCCGAGGCTCACGCCGAGATTGAGCAGATTGTGGCATACCACGCCGAGATTATCAACGACCTCTGGGGCGAGCCAACACCCCTTGCGGAGGTGGATGCTCTCTTTGCGGAGTTGCGTGGAATCATCGACAACACAATCTACCGCCCACAGGATGCCGAGTTGTGGTATGATACCATCGTGGCATTCGGTGAGTTGATTTCGACAACAATCATCTCAAAATACCTGAACCACGCAGGTCAGCGCAACCGCTGGATTGATATGCGAAAGACATTCGTTACAAACCCACGCCACAAGGATGCCAATGTAGATATCAAGGCTTCAGAGCCACGCCTCAAGGCCGCTTTGGAGAATACCGGCGTAGGCGTTTTCGTTGGTCAGGGCTTTATCGGCGCTGCTCCAGATGGCACCACAACAACACTCGGTCGCGAGGGCTCTGACTATTCGGCGGCGGTTGTGGCTCATATCCTCGAGGCGGAGTCGATGGCTGTGTGGAAGGATGTTGATGGCGTGTTGAACGCCGACCCAAAGGTGTTTAAGGATGCAGTGAAGATTGATGCATTGAACTACCTCGACACAATCGAGTTGGCATATAGCGGTGCGCAGATTATCCACCCAAAGACCATCAAGCCTTTGCAGAACAAGAATATCCCTTTGTATGTTCGTCCATTCGGCGACAAGACAAAGCCAGGCACAGTAATCAACGGCGAGGCGGAGCACTGCACATTGCCTATTATGATTTACAAGCGCGACCAGGTATTCCTGATTATCCGCTCAAAGGATTTCTCTTTCGTTATGGAGGAGAAGTTCGCGGTAATCTTCTCGTTGCTCGACCGTTTCCGTATCAAGACGCACCTCATCAACAACTCGGCTGTGGATTTGGGTCTTTCAGTGGATGCCTCTTGGCACATCGACGAACTTATCGCAGCGCTCGAGAAGGAGGACTTCGAGGTTGAGAAGCGTGAGGGCGTATGTCTTCTCACCATCCGCAACTGCAACGACGACCTCTATGCGCGTTATGTAAAGTCGCAGGAGACTTTGGTTAAGCAGATTAACTTCAAGACTGTTCGTGTGGTACTCCCATCACCAACTTTCTAATAGGAATAGATGCAAAAAGAGAAGGCTGTCCGTTTGGACAGCCTTTCTTATTTGTGATAAACCTAATTTATCGACTTGCGGTCGGGCGAAATGTTCTCGGGAGCCTCCGCCTCCATCTTGTTTTGCAGAGCAACCATCTCTATTGCGTCGGCTGCTGCGGTGACATCGCCAATCGTGATGGGCATATTCCACGCAATCTGCAACTTCGTGATGCCGTAGAGTGTCGCCTCGTAGGCTGGCGTGTGGTCATCCTCGGCGAGGATAACGACAGCATCCACATCGGTGTACTCCGCCAGAAACTGGGTTGTGAGGGTCACATTGAACATTCGTGGCGCGTGACGGAACAAGATGTTCTGCTCGGTGCAACCCAAAGCCTTGAGGCTCTCGGTCACTGCCGCCATATTGCGATGAGCGAACTCGCTCTGCTCATCCACAATAATCACACCTACCTTATACTGCGCCATCGCCTGAAGGAAATCTTGCCTGTGAATTACTCTGCGAGGTTCTTCATAGCCTCACGAGCATCCAACGAGCGTGGGTACTCCTTCTCGATAGTCTTGTAGCACTCCTGTGCCTTTGCCTCGTTGCCAGCAGCGCTGTAAGCCAAAGCAGCCTTGCGGAGGTACATTGGAGTTGAGAAGTCGTTGTTGCTCTCTGCAGCAGCCTTCTCGAACAAAGAAGCAGCCTTTGCGAAGTCATCCTTCTCTACTGCGATCTCGCCCTTGATGCCTGCGGCCATAGCGTTCACCATCTCGCCTGGAACGCCCTTAACGCTCTTGAAACCGTTGATATACTTCTCTGCAGCGTCGAAATCGCCCAAGCGCAAAGCGCAAGCAGCAGCGTACATCTTTGCCAAGTTACCTGCTGGAGTGTTGCCATACTGCTCTGCAACCTCTGCAAAACCTGGAGTGTTCTCGTTGCCGTTCAAAGCCACTGAGTAGTCAGGTGTTGTCTGCTCGAAGTTGTACTGTGCCTGATAGAGCAACTCCTGTGCCTTGTTCAAGCGTGGCTCGCTGATAACCTTCTTGTAGCCAAATACTGCGATTGCGATTGCGAAAATTACGACGATTGCAGTTACAACCATCTTGCTGTTCTTCTCGAAGAAGTTCTCTGCCTGCGACTGTGCGCTCTCGAGCAACTCCTCCTGTGGTGTCATTACCTCTTTTGCCATTTTTTTATGTTTTTTAGTTAATTATTCGTTTAATTCAAAACGCAAAAATATAACAAAAAACGGAAAAAAACGCATAAAGTGGTCGGGAAAATGTAATTGAGCCGCCGAAAGTGGGCAAAAGTCGGTGAAAAATTGTAACTTTGGAAGCAAATAAGCCAAGTTATGCGGTTAAAAAAGCTATTACTCATTAATTTCAAAAATATTCTTCAGACAGAAATCACTCTCTCTGACGGCATTAATTGTTTTGTCGGCGACAATGGCGCGGGCAAGACAAACATACTCGATGCCATCCACTACCTCTCGATGTCGAAGTCGGCATTCACGATGACCGACGGACAGAGCGTGGCGCACGGCGAGGAGTTTTTCGTTGCCGAGGGCTCCTACTTGAGCGACTCGGAGCGCAACGAACTGCTCAACTGCTCCTTCTCACGCCGAGGCGGTAAGGTGCTCAAGCGCAACGGCAAGGAGTATGAGCGCATAGCCGACCATGTGGGTAACTTCCCCGTGGTGATTGTCTCGCCACGCGACAGCGACCTTATTACGGATGCTGCCGAGGAGCGCCGCCGCTATCTGAATGGCTTTATCTCGCAGATTGACAAGAGTTACCTGAACTCAATGATGCGCTACAACGCCGTCCTGGCGGAGCGCAACACCTTCCTCAAGCGCTCGTCGGATGAGCAGATGTTGCAGATTTACGATATGCAACTCGCCGAGCACGGCACACGCGTCTATGAGCATCGTAAGCGCATCGTAGAGCAGACGCAACCTTTGGTTGAGGAGTATTACCGCGAGTTGTCGGAGGACCGCGAGCAGGTGGAGATTACCTACCGCTCGGAACTTGAGCAGATGTCGCTGATGGATATTTTGCAGCGTGCGCGTGAGAAGGATTTGGTCAATCAGTTCACCACCTCGGGCGTGCATCGTGATGATTTGGTATTCCGCATCGGTGGCTATCCTCTGCGTAAGTATGGCTCGCAGGGTCAGCAAAAGTCGTTCCTTATAGCGCTCAAGTTGGCGCAGTATCGTCTGCTGGCGCAATCTACGGGCGAGCGACCCATTCTGTTGCTGGATGATTTGTTCGACAAACTCGATATGCGCCGCGTGCAGCACCTGCTGGAGTTGGTTGCGGGCGAGGATTTTGGTCAGATATGTATCACAGATTGTAATAAGGTGCGCCTGGAGACCACGCTTGCCAATGCGGCGGCGGACTACGCACTCTTCGAGGTCGAGGGAGGCGACATCAAGCGATGAGACGAACAAAGACAATCCTGTTTGGTGATGTGTTGCAGGAGTTCTTCTCGCAACCCTATGTGGCGGCGAAGGTTGCCGAGGGCAAGTTGCCCGACACCTGGCGCGAGGTAGTGGGGGAGCAGGCGGCAGCGCAGACCGCGTCGCTAAAGTTGGAGAACAAGGTTTTGTATGCCCACATCTCCTCGTCGATTATCCGCTCGGAACTCTTCTATCGCCGAGATGCCATTGCACAAGAGATTAATAGAATTTCTGGAGTGAAACTTGTAAATGTAGTAATCATTAAGTAAAAAAATAGGCTGCCCAAAACGGACAGCCTATTCTCTTTATATGCCTCGACGATTAGAGTCGTGGTGTCTCAAAACTTGTCACCTCGCTGCCATCGCCATTGATGAACTTCTGCATATTGTAGTTGCTAATCAACCAAATATTCTTCTTCGTTGGCTTTGGATACTGCGATGCGTGCTCCTTCAACTCCTGAACCATCTCTTCGGTTACGGTGAGGCGCTTGTTGCCGTAGTCGTCGATAACCTCGTCGCACACTACGAAGAAGCCCCACTTCTCGAAGAACTCCGTAAGGTCCTCCTGCGCTACATCGCAGCAAACCTTCGCGAAGTGTACCTGACGCGCACCATAATCCTCTGGGATGGTGTTCGAGGTACGCATAATGTGGTACATATCGGGGTAGAAGTCCTCACGACCCATCACCTTGGTGTTGTAGAGGTATAACTGCCACAGCGGAACGAGTTTGTAGAATGGGTCTGCCTCCAGACTATACACCTTTGGATTCTTACCGTTGCCAGCAATCTCACCCCACGCCGCCTCATAGCGGTCGTTGTAGGTGCGAACGGTGACACCATTCTCCTTAATGTACTCATTACCCTCTACGAAAACATAGTCGCTCTGTGCCCAGCCACGATACTTCATCACGCAGTACATCGAGCAGATGTTGTTGCTCACCTCGCCCATACCTGCCCAGTTGAAGCCTGGCAACTGGTTCTTGTGACCCACCTCGTGGTATGGTCCCCAAGCATTCCAGCGCAACTGCTCTGGGTCGAGCATAGTTCTCATAGCAGCACCGCCGTGCATCTCGTGGATTGAGTAGCCGGTGTGGTAGCCCGAAGCGAACATAAATGCCTTGTCGGGGCAAGCCACATAGAGCATACGGTTGCGGTGGCCGCCAGTGTTGTACTTGTGGTGACCCTGGAACTCCTCCTGCAGATAGACGATAGAGTCCGCCTGCTGCATAATGTCAAATGCCTTCTTTGTGTTGCCGCAATATGTCTGGTACTCCTTCACTGGGAAGGTGTAGATTGCTCGCGCACCACGCATATCAAAGAGTTCGCTGCGGGCATTCGCCAACAGTTGTCTTACATCAGCCTCTGGCTCCTCGATAATATCGTAGTAACCATTCACCAACGCCGTTGGGAAGTTGATGCGGATAGGCTTCGCGTTAGGGTCTTCTGTGTGGTAACGCAAGTAGATGAGTCCCTTGTTCTTGATATTGAGTTTGTTAAGACCCTTGTAGAGGATGTAGTTGTCGCCGTGGTCCTTGACCATATAGTCGATGACATCAATCGAGATAGGCACATCGTAGGTCTCATCCACAAACACCACATGCTCGCCCGCCTCGAAGTACATACCCGTAATGTTATCGAACAGAGTGTAACCGCTTGTGCGGAACTTCTTTGCGTCGAGGTCTGGGTGTGGGTATGGCTTGTAGTATGCCGCACGATACTTTGTGTCGTACTCGCCCGAGTAGATGTATGCCGCAAGGTCGCGGAAGAAGTCGTTAGGGATAGCCTCAATCATCTCCTCGGTAACATCGTCACGCAATTCCGAGCAAGAGAGGTCGGTGAAGATGTCGAGTTCGTTGAAGTTAGATGCACCCTTGCGATAGAAGATAATCTCGTGAGTAGCGGCCTTGATACCCTCACTATTGGCGGCTGTACGCACCATAAAGACAACCTCACGAGGGTTAATCAGCGTGAAATTGAGTCGCTGCTTATCCTTCGAGAACTTGAAGTCGTGAGTGCAGATGAGTTTTTTCTCACCGCCCTCCTCGGTGCCGTAAATATCAACCTCGCCCCAGATACCTTCGCCCTGACCAGGGTAGATATCCACATAGTCGATTCTGTCGGCGCCCTCGAACTTACAAGTGAAATCAACTGGAAGAGCGCCAGTAGCACCCACCCAAGAGTTCAAATCACCATCGTAGGCGTTTTTAAGAATTGCAGAACCACCATAGATTGTTGAGGTAGATGTAATCTGTTTAATCTTAACAACCTCATCGTTAGGGATAGTCTCGGCATTTGCCACAGAGTCCTTGCCCGCCTGCTTTATCTTGATGGTGACGCTCTCCTTTGACTCCTCGGAATAGACGGTGATTGTCGCCTCGCGTGGCTCTTTGTCGGGGTTGTTAGTGATTTTGAATGTCAGTGGCGCATCATCCGCAGCGTTCTTGTCGCGAGCGACATACTCAATCCAGTCGATGCCCTCTTCAACTGTCACATCGAATGCAACATTTGAGAAGAATGGCACCTCGAGGGTGGAGTTCTTCGATGGAACATCGAATGTGGTCTGCTCGATGATGATGCCATCATTAGCGCTCGCCTGCTTGATTTTGATGCTCTTGCGAAGACTCTTGTCAGTGTCGGACATAATCGAGATTGAAGCCTCGCGTGACTTTGCGGTCATGTTTGGCTTAACTTCAATCTTCAGGGTGTTTGAGTTCACATTGCGTGAGGGGGTACACCAATCCTTGCCAGAACTTGAGAGGGTGTATGACCACTTGCCATCGGTGGTGGTCACAGTGACATTCACCGACACCGTGCCGCCAGCCTTGCTGATGACATAACTATCCTTGCTCACAGTGATTTCGGGGATGATTGGGTCTTCCAAAATCTCCTCCTTCGAGCAACCGCCCATCGCGAGCAGCAGGATAAAAGCGAAGAGTGATAAAAACTTTTTCATAGGTTTTAGTCTTTGTTAGGTTGGTTAAAGATACGACTAAAGAACCTACCTCCCCAAGAAGGTAAGTTCTTTGTCGAAATGGTATCATATGCCTTTTTGCATATTACATCTTGTTGCGTGCGAAGGCGCAAGCCATCACACTCTATTATTACAAGCGTGGAGTGTCAAAACCAGTTACATCACCACCGTCGCCGTTGATAAACTTCTGCATATTGTAGTTGCTTATCAACCAGTAGTTCTGCTTCGTTGGCTTTGGATACTGCGCCGCGTGATCCTTCACAGCCTGAACCATATCGGCAGTCACTGTGAGGCGCTTGTTGCCGTAGTCGTCGATGACCTCGTCACAAATGGTGAAGAAGCCCCACTTCTCGAAGAACTCTGTGAGGTCCTCCTGCGCCACATCGCAACATACCTTCGCAAAGTTCACCTGCTGTGCGCCGTACTCCTCTGGTATCTCTGTAGTACGCAAAGTCTGGTAAACATCTGGGTAGAAGTCCTCGCGACCCATAATCTTGGTGTTGTAGAGATACAACTGCCACAGCGGAACGAGTTTGAAGAATGGGTTTTCCTCCAAACTGTAAACCTTTGGATTCTCGCCGTTGTTAGCAATCTCTGCCCACGCAGCCTCGTAGCGGTCGTTGTGAACGCGTACGGTAACACCGTTTTCCTTGATGTACTCCTTGCCCTCGGTGAAGATATAGTCGCTCCAGTCCCAGCCGCGGAACTTCATCACGCAGTACATTGCGCAGATGTTGTTACTTACCTCACCCATACCAGCCCACTTGAAGCCTACGGTCTGGTTGATGTGACCAACCTCGTGATAAGGACCCCACGCATTCCAGCGCAACTGCTCTGGGTCGAGGATGCCTTTTATTGCCGAGTCGCCGTAACTCTCGTGCATAGAGTAACCAGTGCGGTAGCCACCAGCGAACATAAACGATGTGCCGGTCGATGCGTGGTAGAGCATACGGTTGCGGTGACCGCCTGTGTTGTACTTGTGGTGACCCTGGAACTGCTCCTGCAGGAAGATGATAGAGTCAGCCTGCTGGATTGTGTCAAACGCCTTCTTCGTAGTGCCGCAGAACTGCTTGTAGTACTTCACTGGGAAGGTATATACAGAGCGCGCACCACGCATATCGAAGAGTTCGCTGCGGGCGTTGTTGAGCAGTGTGCTTACATTTGCCTCTGGGTCCTCGATGATGTCGTAGTAGCCGTTCACATACGCCGTTGGGAAGTTCACGCGTACGGGCTTTGCACCTGCATCCTCGGTGTGGTAACGCACATAGGCAAGACCCTTGTTCTCCACAGTAATCTTGTTGATACCTGGGTTGAGCAGGAAGAGGTCGCCGCTGTCGTTATCGTAGTAGTTGATGATATTCAGGTAGATAGGGTAGCCATAAGTGTCGTCGATAAAGACAACATGCTCGCCCTCGTCGAAATACATACCTGTGATATTATCAAGCAGTGTGTAAGCGCCAGTGTGGAAACGCTGTGCATCTGCATCTGGGTGTGGGTATGGCTTGTAGTATGCTGCGCGATACTTTGGGTCATACTCGCCAGAGTAGATGTATGCCGCAAGGTCACGATAGAAATCGTTAGGGATAGCCTCAATCATCTCCTCGGTCACGCCCTCACGAAGTTCTGCACAAGAGCGGTCGGTAAAGATTTCGAGTTCGTTGAAGTCGGTTGTGCCCTGACGATAGAAGATAATCTCGTGAACGGCAGCAGTGATAGATGCGTAAATCTTCGCTGTACGGATTACGAACTTCACCTCCACAGCATTCTTGAGTGGGATGTACAAGCGTCGTGTCTCCTTTGACTGCTCGAAGTCGTATGTGCCGATGAGAGTACTCTCGCCGCCATCCTCCTTGCCATAGACATCAACCTCGCCCCAGATACCCTCGCCCTTACCAGGGTAGATATCAACATAATCAAGGCGTGTAGGGGTCTTGAATGTACAAGTGAGAGTGACTGGCAATTCGCTTGTTGCGCCATACCAGGTGTCAAGGTCGCCATCGGTTGCGTTCTTCACTGAAAGAAGACCACCGTATGCAGTAGTCGCTGAAGATGAAATCTTTGTCACCTTCACAACCTCGTCACCAGGGATAACATCGGCGTTGGCAACAGAGTCCTTGCCGCGCTGCTTAATCTTGATTGTGACTGTCTCCTTTGGTTCCTTCGATGAGATTGTTATAGTGGCCTCACGAGGAGTGTTCTCTGGGTTGTTTGTGATATCAAACTCCAGCGGAGCGTCATCCTTTGCCGATGCACTGCGTGGCTTGTAGGTAATCCAATCAACGCCATCCTCAATCACAACCTCGAAATCAACGCTTGCGCAGAAAGGAACCTCAAGGGTCTGGTTGCGCGATGGGATATCAAAGACGGTCTGACCGACCACGATACCATCGTCAGCACCTACCTGCTTGATTTTGATAGTCTTGCGGAGTGTGTTGTCCGACTCTGCCATCACCGAGATTGTAGCCTCACGAGCGTCGTTGTCGGTGTTTGGGTTTACCGAAATCTTCAGCGTGTTAGAGTTCATCTTGGTACTTGCAGAACACCAGCCGCTACCTGACTTCGATACGGTGTAGTCCCACTTGCCGTCGGGCGTTGTGACATTCACAGTCACCGATACCGTGCCACCAGCCTTGCTCAGGACATGGTTATCCTTACTCAAGGTAATCTCTGGGATTACAGGTTCCTCCATTACGCTGTTGTCGGAGCAACCGACAGCCGCGAGAAGAGAACAAATTGCCAAAAGCGATAAAAACTTTTTCATAGGTTTTAACCTTTTTTTTAGGTCTTTTGCTTTAAGTGATAAAAAGGACTTACCTAACGACGAGGTAAGTCCTTTCGTTTAGAATATCAAATGCAGTTTTGCACTATTACATTCCGTTGTAGAGGTGGATGTATCGACCGTCACACTCGTCAATATCTGATGGGATATTGAAGCCAGTAACATCGCTACCATCACCATTGCGGAACATATCGAGATTGTAGTTGTTGATGAACCAGATGTTCTGGTGTGCTGGCTTTGGATACTTCGAAGCGTACTCATAAACCTCATCAACCATCTCCTGTGTAACGCGCAAGATGTGATCACCGTAATCAACCACAACGCCATAGAATGGTGTCATAAGACCCCACTGCTCGAAGAACTCTGTCAAATCCAACTGTGCAGCGTCGCAGCACAAGCGGATGAAGTTCATCTGGCGCTCACCATCGTTGCTCATCTTGTATGTCTTGCCCTGCTGACCACCTGTCATTGTAGCGCTGTCGTAAACAACATTTACCTCAGCAGCGATAACATTAGGCGAACCATCTGGGAGGTTACCCACGCGGCACTGGTGATATACATCTGGATAGAAGTCCTCATTGCCCAAGATAAGGTGGTTGTAGAGGTACAACTGCCAGAATGGAACGATACGGAAGAATGGGTCGATACCTGGACCTGCATCTCCTGGAGGATCACCACCTACATAACCACTAAATGCGTGCTTCTTGCCACCATCGTTGAAACACTGCCAAGCAGCATCGTAACGGTTTGAGCAAGTGTGACGGCCCTTTGTAGTCTGACCATCAGCAGACTCATCGTACCACTCACCGCTCATAAGCAACATATAATCTGACTTATGCAATGGGTAGTCGTCGCCGATGAAGAAGTGAGCACAGTACATAGCGGTGAAGTTGTTGGTTACCTCGGCCATACCTGTCCACTTGAAGCCTGGGAGCTGGTTACAGTGACCGACCTCGTGGTAAGCACCCCAACCATCCACACGGAACTTCTTAGGGTTAAGAAGCATATTGATAGTACCATCTTGGTAGAGAGGATTACGCTTACCCTCGGTACCATAACGCAAGCTATAACCAGTACGGTATGCACCCGCGAACATAAACGCCTTCGCCATAGTCGAAGAGTAGAGCATACGGTTGCGGTGACCGCCAGTGTTATACTTGTGGTGACCCTGAATCTG
>JAEIGA010010595.1_pt1 | contig 13982 bp, 8 predicted proteins | sample 9270691 | NCBI WGS metagenome assembly JAEIGA01 (sample SAMN17057246, study PRJNA624740) | gut metagenome | biome: biome; isolation source: fecal sample | host: Bos grunniens | place: China: Xizang | collected 2019 | reverse complement strand
GAAGTTGGTATTTTCGAAGCGGGAATTTCGCAAGTGGGCGAGATGCAGGCGTTGCGCGCCATAGTGCAACCCACCATCGGGATTATGACCAATATTGGCGAGGCGCACCAGGAGAATTTTGAGACGAAGGAGGAAAAGTGCTTGGAAAAAATGGCGCTCTTCCAAGATGCCGAAGTGCTGATTTATTGTGCCGACGATGTGATTGTTGCTGGCGGTGTGGAGGCCGTAGGTTTCAAGGGACGTCGCATTTCGTGGACACTTGAGGGGCGCAGTGAGGCTGCCGTGCAGGTAAGTGCCGAGCAGGTGAGCGCACATGCAACTCGAGTTACATATACCTTTGAGGGCGCAACGCACGCATTTGACCTTCCCTTCATTGATGCCGCTTCGCTTCAAAATGCCCTCCATAGTCTTTGCGCTTGCCTGCTGCTTGGACTTTCGGCAAGTGATATTGCTCAAGGAATGGCGACTCTTGAACCCGTTGCGATGCGCCTTGAAGTGAAGCAGGGCGTGAGTGGGTGCATGATTATCAACGACTGTTACAACTCCGATATAAATTCGCTCGACATCGCCCTTGACTTTGCTGCGCGTCGCTTTGCGCAAACAGCGGCACAGCGCCGGGTGCTCATTTTAAGCGACATGGAACAGACGGGAGTGCCGCCCCGTGAACTCTATGAGCGTGTGGCGCAGATGGTGGCGAGTCGTGGGGTTGATTATATAATAGGTGTGGGTGCGGAAATTGCTGCCGCGCACGCCTGTTTCTCTCAACCGAAACGCTTCTTCACTTCGGTAGAAGCGCTGATGGAAAGTGGTGCGCTCTCGGAATTGAACGCCGATGTGGTGCTGCTTAAGGGGTCGCGCCGTGCGGGTTTTGAACGCTTGGCGGAGGCACTTTCGCAGAAGGTTCACGAAACGACACTCGAGGTAAACCTTGAGGCGGTGGCGCAAAACTTAAATTATTACCGCTCGCTCTTGACGCCCGGCACGAAGATGGTGTGCATGATCAAGGCTTCGGCATACGGTTCGGGCGCTGTGGAGATTGCGAAGACGCTGCAGGAGCGTGGCGTGGATTATTTGGCGGTTGCTGTGGCGGACGAGGGAGTAGAACTTCGCAATGCGGGAATTACGGGCAACATCATCGTGATGAATCCCGAGATGAACTCCTTTGCTACGCTATTTGCCCACCGCCTGGAGCCCGAGGTGTATAGTTTCGGTTTGCTTGAAGCACTCATTCACGCCGCCGAGCGAGAAGGTATCACGAACTTCCCCGTGCATATTAAGTTGGATACAGGTATGACGCGCCTCGGCTTTCACCCTGAGCACGATATGGAGCGTTTGATTGCGCGCATGAGTCGTCAGGCGGCGCTGCTGCCACGCTCCGTGTTCTCTCACTTTGCGGGAACCGACGGTGTGGACTTTGATGCTTACACACAGCAGCAGTTTGAGGCGTTTGACACTGCCAGTCGTCGCTTGCAGGCGGCTTTCCCGCACAAGGTATTGCGCCACATCTGCAACAGCGCAGGCATAGAACGCTTCCCCCAATATCATCTCGACATGGTGCGCTTGGGACTTGGACTTTACGGCATTTCTCCCGTTGACAACCGCACTATTTATAATGTGGCGGCGCTTAAAACGACGATCCTCCAAATCCGTGAGGTGGAGGCTACTACCACGGTGGGGTATAGCCGTCGTGGTGTGTTGGAACGCCCTTCTCGCATTGCCGCCTTGCCTATTGGTTATGCTGATGGCTTAAACCGCCGCCTCGGAAACGGTCGTGGTTATTGCTTGGTCAACGGTCAGCCCGCGCCTTACATTGGGAATATCTGCATGGATGTATGTATGATTGATGTAACCGACATCCCTTGCCATGAGGGCGACATCGTTGAAATCTTTGGCGACAACCTTCCCGTCTCCCAACTCGCTGGGTGGCTCGACACGATACCTTACGAAGTGCTGACCTCAGTGAGTGAGCGCGTGAAGCGTGTGTATGTGGTGTAGATAGCAATTAACGACGCTTTGTTCTTGATAAAGAACTATAAATCTGCGGAGACTATGGAGCTAAAACATTGAAGCTCTGATTATGTACATATAAAAAGCACAGCAACCTTTTGAATTGCTGTGCTTTTTTATTTGATAGTTTATGGCTTTAGGGAAATTACCCACCTGATTTACTTCACGACCTTTTTGCCGTTTTGGATGTATACACCACGCTGTAAGGGAGTGTAGATGCGGCGGCCTCCGAGGTCATAGGCAGGGGCATTCTCCGAGTTGACAAGGGGAGAATTGATGCCAGTGGTTTCCTTATCCTGAAGGTAATAGAAAGTAATCACACCATCTGCTTCAGAAATGTCATAAATAGGCTTTTCCAATACGCCACCCGTAAATACATTCATCGCAGGGATAGAAGTTGCGGTGAGGTTGAAGTTTTGAGCGATACCAGGATAGAGGTCGCCCTTGTAATCATTCCAACTTTTCATTGTCGCAGCGATTTGCTTGAGGTTGTCCGCCGGGATGTAACTCATGCGTTGGTGATCTTCTGCATTGTTGGGGGTGTTGTTCTTCCATGCAGAGGCATTGTAATCGACATGAAGCACGAGCATACCTGTACCGAGGAAACCGGGGTGCCATGTAGAGGGCTGGCGGTTTTCAAGAATGTAATATTCCTTGATATTTCCAGGATTGCGCAAGAGGTATGCTTTGGGAAAATCTCCCTCTGCGTCAATTCCGTTCAACTCAACCTTACCCTTCATATCATCAGTGAGTTCAGTGAGTTCCATCCAACCTAAGAAGTTGCGCTCATAGGCAGTGTATGCAACGGGAGCATAACCATCGTAGGCATATTGACCATAGTCCATGATAGACCAGAAGCCCATGGTTAAAAGTTCTTCGGCAAGGCGATTATCTCTTCCTGTATAATAGAAGTCGGGGAGACCGAGGGCATGGCTGAACTCGTGGCAGAAGATGCCAATGCCGTCAAGCTTCGCACCCGTTACGACAGGCTTACCTTCTTCATCAAGCTTATAAGTTTGAAAAATCTCGTTGCCTACGAAGTAGGAATTAAACTTCACGCCATCTTCCTTTACATCAGAAAGTTTTGCAAAGTGTGCCCAGAGGTAGTTTTCACAACCTGCTTCCCATGAAGCGTGTTCGCCAGGACCTGCATAATAAATGCTGACAAGGGGAACTTCGCCATTTGTAGTATATGGGCTGAAATCAACACCTGCGTCAGTCGCCTTCTTAATAACTTCCTTGACCAATACAAGGCGGTTGGTATCAATGCCACCGTTAGACGGATTTTTACCATAGTAAGAATAATTCTCGTCTGCTTCAACCATTGCAACAACTTCAAATGAAGGCACAAAGAGCCCGCCAGACTGTGCTTCATAGTAGTCTTTTACACTACCTACAGTATGATCTTCGTCGGCATATCCCTTTTCGTTGAAAATGCGTGTGAGCTTTTCAGGGGTAGTCCCTTCAGCAAAGGGCATATCGGGGAATTTCACCATAATAACGGGAATGGTGGGGGTGCCAATTGATTTAACGCATCCATTAGCAGATGTGCCGTAAGAACCCAATCCATCTTCATTTAAAGCACTTGCATTGCGTGTGATTGGAGCAAGTGCAGGAGTAAATGAGGCGTGCAACAAGTCAGCTACCTCAGTTGCAGAAGTCATAAAGTTAGCTTTAGCAATTGAGGGTGTAGCGCTTGCAAGTGTTGCCGATGCTATAGCACGACCATTTTGTTCAATGACATAACAAAGGTCGCCATTGTCGTTAGCCAAAAGGGGTATACCATTTTCAAGAGTATACATTACGAAGTGGCCATTGCCATGCTTGCTCACAGTGAGCACCTCGCCATTACTTTGCTTATGCATATAAGCGCGGCGTACGGGGGGGGTGGCAATTACCAGTTGTGCTACAAAAAGCGACAAGAGAAGTGAAAATGTAATTTTCTTCATATCCAAAATTATAGTATTTCGTGCAAAGGTACGAAAACATTTTTTAATGCAAACGGCATTGCATTAAATAATTATATGTGTGTTAGTAAAACGACGCATCCGGCTTCATTTTGTTAAAAAATATTTATCCATTTCGGAAATTTCGCTTATCTTTGCAGAGAATGGCTAATCAGCTCAACACTGACATTAATTTTTAATCCTCCATAACTTATGGACCAATTTTTTTACTTTGGAATCCTTGCATTCCTCTTCCTCTTGGCAACATTTGATTTGTCAATCGGTGTGGCCAACGACGCTGTAAACTTTATGAGTCCCGCCGTTGGGGCACGAGTGGCGAAGTTTAAGACAGCACTACTTGTAGCCGCCGTAGGTATCTTTGTCGGTGCCACAACATCAAGTGGTATGATGGACATTGCCCGCCACGGGATTATGCAACCGCAGCATTATTATCTGGCGGATGTGATGTGCGTCTTTCTCGCAGTTTCGGCAACAGATGTCATACTCATGGACATCTTTAACACCCTCGGACTTCCCACTTCAACTACGGTGTCCATGGTGTTCGGACTCTTCGGAGCAACTACAGCTTTGGCATTGACAAAGATCATTGGCGACGGCATGTCGTACGGAGACCTTATCAATACCGACAAGGCTTTGACGGTGATTATCAGTATCTTCCTCAGCGTAGCTATTGCCTTTGTCATAGGTTTAATAGTGATGTGGATTTCCCGCGTGGTCTTCACCTTCAATTATAAGAAGAATTTGAAGTGGGGTATTGCCGTATTCGGTGGTGCAAGTATCACTTCAATTTTCTACTTCCTCCTCGTGAGCGGTTTGAAGAACTCAACGCTTCTCATCTCTATCAATCCCGAATGGACACCTGCCTATATGGACGAACACAAACTCGTAATCCTTGGTGTGTGCTTCGTAGTGTTCACCGTATTGGTAGAAATTCTCCACCTCTGCAAGGTGAATATCTTCAAACTCATTGTGCTCTTCGGCACATTCGCCCTTGCCATGGCGTTTGCAGGTAATGACTTGGTGAACTTTATCGGGGTGCCTCTTGCAGGTCTTGAATCTGTGTTGATGTGGTCAGACGCGGGTTATCCCGACCCTTCAACATTCCGCATGGATGCTCTTGCCGTTCCCTCTTCTCAACCTTTCTTTGTGGGCGCGAAGCCTTGGTTCTTAGTAATAGCAGGTGTTATTATGACTATTGCTATTATGACGTCAAAGAAGGCACGTCGTGTGATTGAGAATACGAATAATTTGAGCCGCCAGGACGATGGTGAAGAAGTATTCTCAAGTTCAAAACTCGCCCGTAAGACGGTGCGCAGTGTCCTCACTTCTACGGCGTTCGTAAGTCATTATGTACCCAAGAAGGTTACTGATTGGATTAACAGCCGCTTCAATACAGAAGAAGCAATTCTCGACGAAGGCATGGCGTTTGACCTTGTGCGCGCCAGTGTAAACCTTGTGTTGGCAGGTCTCTTGATTGTGATTGGTACAAGTCTTAAGTTGCCCCTTTCTACAACCTATGTAGCCTTCATGGTAGCAATGGGTACCAGTCTTGCTGACCGTGCTTGGGGACGTGAAACGGCAGTTTACCGCATCACGGGTGTAATTACCGTAGTCGGTGGTTGGTTTATCACAGCTGGTGCGGCATTTATCCTCAGTATGACTATTGCAAGTTTGAACTACTTCGGTGGCATCATCGCGATGGTGTGCGTCGTGGGTGTTATTGCCTTTGTGCTCATCAACAACAACCGCAAGTTTAAGCAGAAGCAGCAGGAGAGCGAGAATGTCGATACACTTTTCCGCCAATTGGTGCGTTGCCAGGACAAGCAGCAGTGCTGGGGCATGCTCCGTCAGCATGTTACCAACACGCACAACGAGATAATCACCTCCATCCTCGGCATTTACTCGCAGGTCATCTCGGGTTTGGTGAATGAAGATGTACGCCGCTTGCGCGAAGCCCAGACACGCCTTGAAGAAACCCGTGCTCTCTGGAAGCGCTACAAGCGTAAGGAGATTTTGGGTATGCGTAAAATCAGCCAACTCCAGGCGGTTGAAAAGAATACTTGGTTCCACCTCAGCTGCAACAATGTTTCGCAGATGCTCTACGGATTGAAGCGTATGGCAGAACCCATTGTGGAGCATGTGGACAACAACTTCAACCCGCTTGAAGAGGCTTATATAAAGCAACTCCTGCCACTTAGCGAAGATGTAGAAAACTACATCCGCCGCGTACAGGGAATGATTGTTTCAGGCGACTTTACGCGCTTCGACGAAGGCATCGTTGAGGGCAACGCGCTCAAGTCGCGCATCGCTGATATGCGCCACAAGTTACAGCATGAGATTCAGCATCAAGATGCCAATATCCGCATTGCTTTGCTCTACTTGAATACCCTTCAAGAAATTCAAGAATTGACCTCAACCCTCCGCCACCTCCTCCGCTCTTCAAAGCGCTTCCAAGAGTAACGGATGAAGTAGGGATTATATAATTGAAGCGAACCCCATAGCTTTTTGCGTAAACTATGGGGTTCGCTTTGTTTTGTGGGGCATGGGGCTCGGGGTGAAATTGAGTTAAAATCCGTGTGTTTTTGTCCCCAACTCTGGGCTTTTTAAGGGTAAGAAATGCATTTTTGTAACCAATCAATAATTAGCGGGGTAGAGCCTCCAAAAATTATTAGTAATGTATTTCAAATTATGTTACTAACAATTTAAATTATGTTACTAATAATTTTCTCTACAACAGGTATAATTTTTGCGAACACTATTTTAAGGCATTTTTCAAGTGGTGTAAAAATACAAGCATCACTACTTGTCATGCTGTTAGAAAGTGTTAAATTTGCAAGGTTTATCACACTCCAAATTTTCTCAGCACAATCGTGGCAAATTTCCAACTCCATTCTAAATATCAACCTATGGGCGACCAGCCCGAAGCAATCCGTCAGCTCACTGAGGGGTTGCGCAACGGTGTGGAGGCACAGACGCTGCTCGGTGTGACGGGTTCGGGCAAGACTTTTACGATTGCCAATGTCATTGCGCAGATGAATAAGCCCGTGCTGGTGCTGAGTCATAACAAGACGCTGGCGGCGCAGCTCTATTCGGAGTTTAAGGGCTTCTTCCCCAACAATGCGGTGGAGTATTATGTAAGTTACTACGATTATTACCAACCCGAGGCCTATATTGCGGCGACGGACACGTATATTGAGAAGGATTTGGCCATCAATGAGGACATTGATAAACTCCGCCTGGCGGCTACTTCCGCCTTGCTCTCAGGGCGTAACGATGTAGTCGTAGTGTCGTCAGTTTCTTGTATTTACGGTATGGGTAACCCTGCTGCTTTTTACGAGAATGTTATTGAGTTGCAGGTGGGCAAGGTGCTTGCGCCCGAGGTATTGCTCCGTCGCTTGATTGATGCCCTTTACACGCGCAACGATGTGGCGCCACAGGCGGGAAACTTCCGTGTGAAGGGCGATACGGTGGACATCTATTTGGCGTATGCCGACGAGATGATTCGCGTCAGCTTTTGGGACAACGAGATTGACAGCATTGAGCAAATTTGTACAACTTCGGGCACGCGCATGGCGGTGTTTAACGAGTATAAAATTTACCCAGCAAACCTCTTTCTCACCTCAAAGGAAACGCAGGAACTGGCTATTCGCAAAATCCAAGACGATTTGCTCGTGCGCCTCGACGAACTCCGTGAAGTGGGTAAGGAACTTGAGGCAAAGCGATTGGAGGAGCGCGTGACGTATGACATTGAGATGATTCGCGAACTGGGACACTGCTCTGGGATTGAGAACTATTCGCGCTACTTTGACGGGCGCGAACCAGGGACACGCCCATATTGTTTGCTCGACTTCTTCCCCGAGGATTTCTTAATCGTCATCGACGAAAGTCATGTGAGTGTGCCGCAAATTTCTGCCATGTATGGCGGCGACCGTTCGCGTAAAACGGCACTCGTTGAGTATGGTTTCCGCCTTCCTGCGGCTTTGGACAACCGCCCCTTGCGTTTCGACGAATTCCAAGAGTTGGCAAAGCAAGTGATTTACATCAGCGCTACGCCCGCCAAGTATGAATTGGAACAGAGTCAGGGTATCGTGGTCGACCAAGTGATTCGCCCGACAGGACTTCTTGACCCGCCGATTGAAATTCGCCCCAACGATTGCCCTGTTGACAATCTGATGGAGGAAATTCAGGTGTGTATCGAGCGCGATGAGCGTGTGTTGGTCACAACTTTGACAAAGAAAATGGCGGAAGAGCTTTCGGAATATCTTCTTGACCATGGCGTGCGCACGGCGTACATTCATAGTGATGTAGAAACGCTTGAGCGTGTGCAGATTATGGAAGATTTGCGTCGCGGAATCTATCAAGTGTTGGTGGGAGTCAATCTTCTTCGCGAGGGTTTAGACCTTCCGGAGGTGGCACTCGTTGCAATTCTTGATGCAGACAAAGAAGGTTTCTTGCGTGACACTCGCAGTTTGACGCAAACGGCAGGGCGTGCCGCGCGAAATGTAAATGGGCGCGTCATAATGTATGCTGATAAGATTACTCCCTCAATGCAGCAAACGATTGACGAGACGGAGCGCCGCCGCATGAAGCAGATTCGTTACAACACGGAGCACGGAATCACGCCGAAACCTATTGTGAAGGACTTCAACACTACGGAACTCTCGGCGCTCAATAAGAATGCTGCCGAGCGTAGGGTAGAGCGCATGGGCTACTTGAATCCGACTCCCGTAGCGCAGGTGGCAGAAACGGAAGTGACCTATGGCAAAAAGACGGAGGAACCCCGCGAGCAACGCATTGAGCGCTTGCGCAAGCAGATGAAAGAGGCAGCGGTAAAGTTCGACTTTATCCTTGCGGCGCAATTGCGTGACGAACTCTTAATGCTTGAGAATGAATAAATAATCCCTAAAGCGTAATGCTACAATTCTTAAAAAACTGGACACTGCCCGTGGCGATGGTCGTCGGTGCTTTGACCTATTTCATATTGGCGAATGTGCCGCTTTTTACCCCCATCAAACCTTACATTTTGGTATTGGTGGAGGAACTGCAACCCATCTTGATTTTCACCTTGCTCTTCGTGTCGTTCTGCAAAATCGACCCGCGCCAAATGCGCTTCTGCAAGTGGCACCTGTGGGCGTTGCTCATCCAAGCAAGTCTCTTCTTGGCGTGCGTAGGGTTCTGCGCCTTGTTCCCAGAGTCGCTTTGGAGGGTAGTTGTTGAGGGTGCGATGCTCTGCTTTATCGCTCCTACGGCAATTGCTGCGGTGGTGGTGACTTCAAAACTCGGTGCGCGCCCCGAAAGTCTTGCGGCATACATTGTGCTTGCCAACTTGCTCACGGCAATTCTTGTGCCTGCAGCAGTACCCCTAATTTATCCCGAACACGGAGGCACTTTCTTCAGTTCCTTCCTGCTCATCATGAGCCGGGTGTTCCCCTTGTTGCTCTGTCCCTTTATCTGTGCGGTCATTGCTCGTAAGTTTTTTATGAAATGGGTGGAGCGAATGAATTCGCTAAAGGACTTTTCCTTCTACCTTTGGGCAGTAGCCTTGGCACTCGCCATTGGAATATCTACGCGAAGCCTTGTCAACAGCACGGTGCCCCTCTTCTTCCAAATTGCGATTGCTACCGTCTCACTCTTCTGTTGTGTGCTCCAATTTACAATAGGCAGAATGATGGGGCGCCGCTTCAACGACGAAATTTGTTGCGGTCAAGGCATGGGGCAGAAGAACACAATCTTCGCCATTTGGTTGGGCTATACTTTCTTAACCCCCGTAAGTTCTATCGCTGGTGGTTTCTATAGTGTGTGGCACAATATTTATAATTCTTGGCAACTTTATAGAAAGTGCAAGCAGCAGGTGTGATGTAAATTTCTGCATACTATCAAAACGAGCAACGGCTGAAATCCAAATTAGGACTTCAGCCGTTGCTCGTTTATGGTAGTCTTGAACAGTTAATCAAGTTCTCCGCTCTCGTTCTCCTTCTTGATTTCTGCTGGAATACGGAATGCGGTGTAGAGTTCGATGAATGCTGCGATGCAGAGTGCTACCTGCCATTCGTCACCACGGAAGGGGGCGATGTAATTCACCTTCATGATAAACATAATGCCCGCTGCGATGAGCAAGAATGAGGCAATGATTTGCTGGCGACGCAAGCGGATGAGCGCAGGGTTTCTGCCTTCGTAGCGCTGTAGGAGTTGCATGCAACCAAATGCTACGGCTCCACAAGTATAAATGTATGCAGCGTAAGTAGTAAGCGAAGGTTCCATCGGCATAATCGCACCAATGAGCATCAGTACGCCACCGAGGTTGTAAAGGATTGCTTGAAATTTTGTAAGTTCTTTCATAGGGATTTTTTATTCAATGATGTAAACATCTTCATCGGGAGTCTTCATAAACAGACGCATTCTCGCCACTTCTTCTACCACTTCTGGGTCGTTTTGAAGGGCACGAAGTTCGCGCTTGTCGGCTTCAAACTGTTCTTTATACGCCTGAATTTCTGCGCGCAGGGCTTCATTCTCCTGTCTGATATTGTAGCGACGAAGCAAACTATTGGTGTCAAGCACGCCGATAATAAGGGCAAACAGCAAGAAGGTCCAAATATATTTGTACCGCCAAATCCATGTGCCTATTTTTGAGAAGAATGTTTTGATGCGCATAGTAAAAAATAGAGTAGGGGAACTTGTAAAACCTTAATTGGAAGGTCACGCCTCCATTCTGCAAATTTACAACTTAATCTCGGATTTCCCCACCTTGATAGGGGAGTAATAACAAAAAAACAACCGCTTCGTGTGAAGCAGTTGCCTTTCTTTGGGTGCCCGATGGGACTCGAACCCACGACATTCAGAACCACAATCTGACGCTCTAACCAACTGAACTACGGGCACCATAGTTAGTGTCTTTCTTTCCGAAAGCGATGCAAAGGTATGAACTATTTCTGAATTAGCAAAGGGTTCGTTACCTTATTTTTGTAGAATTTTGCGAAAAAGATTTATAGTAGGGAGTTTTGAAAACTGACCTTATCAAAACTATCTTTGAGATGGTAAAAACTATTCGGCACTTAGTTTGATTTATCTCCGAGATAATTTCAACTAAGTGCCGAATAATTTTTGTGAGGTCGGTACGAAATTATTTCATAAGCCCCTTGGCTGCTTCAAGCGTGTTAAGCATGAGCATGCAGATGGTCATGGGGCCTACACCTCCGGGAACGGGAGTGATGGCTTCGCAAAGCGGTGCGACTTCAGAGAAACATACATCGCCACAAAGGCGGAATCTGCTGGGGCGTGAAGCGTCGGGTACGCGCGTTGTGCCTACATCAATTACCGTAGCGCCTGGTTTTACCATGTCTGCGGTAACAAATTCGGGGCGACCGAGGGCGGCGATGAGAATATCCGCACGGCGACATTCCTCCTTGATGTTTTGCGTGTGACTATGTACGACTGTTACTGTAGCATCTCCGAGTTCCTTTTGAAGCATTAAGGATGCCATGGGCTTGCCCACGATATTGCTGCGCCCGATAATGACACAGTGCTTGCCACTCGTAGGAATGTTGTAGCGGCGGAGAAGTTCGAGAATGCCCTTAGGTGTTGCTGAAATGTAGCAGGGGAGACCGATAGAAAGTCTGCCCACATTGATGGGGTGGAAACCGTCAACGTCCTTGCGGAAGTCGATGGCTTCGGTAACGCGTTGCTCTGAAATGTGCTTGGGCAAGGGGAGTTGCACGATGAAACCGTCTACATCGTCGTCGTTGTTGAGGCGCGCCACTTCAGCAAGGAGTGTTTCTTCCGTAACATCGGTGTCGAAGCGAACGAGTGAGGACTTGAATCCGCAGGCTTCGCAAGCGAGCATTTTATTTTTGACATAGGTTTCGCTACCTCCGTCGTGGCCCACAAGGATTGCCACAAGGTGCGGACGCTTCTTACCTGCAGCAACAAGCGCTTCCACTTCGGCCGCAATTTCTTGTTTAATCTGTGCGGCAGTTGCCTTTCCGTCTATGATAGTCATAAGATTTTCTTTGAAAAAATAAAAGTGCGGAATCACTATTGCGACACCGCACCCGTTTGCTGTTACTATAGTAGAATAAGGTGTTCGTTAAGATTCGCCACGCGTCTTATAACCTAAAAGCGAAGCGACCTTTAACCCAATACCTTATCTATGATTTAGCGTCTCATGCCTTGCATCTGCTGCAACTGCTGCATCTGCTTCATTTGAGACATCATGTTTTTCATATTTCCGCCTGTCATCATCTTCATCATCTTACGCATTTGGTCGAACTGCTTGATGAGGCGGTTAACATCCTGAATGCTTGTGCCCGAACCCTTTGCGATACGCGTTTTGCGCGTTGCCTGGCGCATCAAAAGGTCAGGATTGCGACGTTCCTTGGGGGTCATTGACTGGATAATGGCTTCGATAGACTTGAACGCGTTATCGTCAATATCTACATCCTTAAGCGCCTTGCTTACACCGGGAATCATAGAAGCGAGGTCCTTGATGTTACCCATCTTCTTGATTTGCTGAATCTGATTGTAGAAGTCTTCGAAGTCAAACTTGTTCTTCTGAATCTTCTCCTGGAGCTTGCGCGCTTCCTTTTCGTCAAACTGTTGTTGCGCACGCTCAACAAGCGAAATGATGTCGCCCATGCCGAGGATGCGGTCCGCCATACGGCTGGGATGGAACTGGTCAAGCGCTTCCATCTTTTCGCCTGTACCGACAAACTTAATGGGTTTGTTGACAACAGTGCGGATAGAAATTGCAGCACCACCGCGAGTGTCACCGTCCAATTTGGTGAGAACAACACCGTCGTAGTCCAAGCGGTCGTTAAATTCCTTCGCCGTGTTTACAGCGTCCTGACCGGTCATCGCATCTACCACGAAGAGCGTTTCATCGGGCTGACAAGCGTCCTTAATTGCCGCAATTTCTTGCATCAATTCCTCATCGATGGCAAGGCGACCCGCTGTGTCGACAATAACTGTGTCGTAACCCTTTGATTTTGCTTCAAGAACACCTTCGCGAGCAATCTGAACGGGATCTTTAGACTCCAAGTTCATGTAGATAGGCACTTCAATCTGCTCTGCAAGCACGCGGAGTTGCTCAACTGCCGCAGGACGGTAAACGTCACACGCTACGAGAAGGGGATTGCGGTGCTTCTTGCTTTTCAAAAGGAGGGCGAGCTTACCCGAAAGGGTTGTTTTACCCGCACCATTAAGACCTGCCATAAGGATGACTGAGGGGCGGCTCTGAAGGTTAAGTTCTGCTGTTTCTCCACCCATCAATTGTGCCAATTCATCGTGCACAATTTTGATAATCATTTCCTTAGGCTTTACGGAAATAAGCACATTCTGACCGAGCGCCTTTTCTTTTACCGTGTCAATAAAGGTTTTTGCAACCTTGTAGTTTACGTCGGCTTCGATAAGTGCGCGGCGCACATCTTTGAGGGCTTCGGCAATGTTGATTTCGGTAATCTTACCTTCCCCCTTAAGTATCTTAAATGATCTCTCTAATCTTTCGCTAAGACTGTCAAACATAGTATGTTGTGTAATTTTTAGTTTCGTTTAGAATCGTGTGTTTCGGCGATTATTTGCTTGAAAGTTCTTCCCAAAAACTGTCAAGGTCGTCGCTTAATCCCGCCATGAGTTCGCCATCAAGCACGATGGTGTCATCGTCAACGAGGTAGAGGTCGCAAATCGTTTCGTGGTCTTCATCCACAAGCACGAAAGAGTAGGGCTTCAAGATGCAGAGGTTTTCAAGTTCCTCCTTGTGCTCCTGAATTGCCTTGAGCAACTGCTGCTTAACGATGTCGTAGAAGTTTTCATTGTGGTTGTTAATCCACTCTTCCACCACGCAACGCGTAATCTCCACATCCTCATCGTTGAACACGAGCAACTCACCGCTTTCTGGGTTAACCTGTATATGAATATCGGTTAAGGGTTGATTTTCAAGTTCGATCTTGAATTTCTGCGCCACCTTTTTGAGGGCGCGTCCGATTTGCTGAAGCGTGTGTTCGCTGGTATTCATAG
>JAEIGA010010594.1_pt1 | contig 13983 bp, 8 predicted proteins | sample 9270691 | NCBI WGS metagenome assembly JAEIGA01 (sample SAMN17057246, study PRJNA624740) | gut metagenome | biome: biome; isolation source: fecal sample | host: Bos grunniens | place: China: Xizang | collected 2019 | reverse complement strand
TTTATGCGCTGAGGGCCGCCGGCTTCGGCGCGGAGGAAGGCATCGGAACGTTTGAGGACGAAGTTTGAGCCGAGATACTTGGTACGCACCTCATCATCGGCTGCAAGTGCCTCCGGTGTGCCGCTCTGGAGGATGGAACCTTCGTAGAGGAGGTAGGCACGGTCGATGATGGCGAGGGTTTCGCCCACGTTATGGTCGGTGATGATGACACCGATGTTCTTGTATTTGAGTTTAGCGATGATATACTGGATGTCTTCCACTGCAATAGGGTCAACTCCGGCGAAAGGTTCGTCTAGAAGGATGAACTTAGGGTCGATGGCCAGGGCTCTGGCGATCTCGCAACGGCGGCGCTCACCTCCGGAAAGCTGGATACCCTTGCTCTTGCGGACCTTGTGGAGATTGAACTCATCAAGAAGATCCTCCAGACGCTGCTTTCTTTCTGCCTTGGTGAACTGCTTGGACATCTCCATCACGGACATAATATTGTCCTCTACTGTCATATGGCGGAAGACAGAAGCCTCCTGGGCAAGATAGCCGACTCCCATCTGGGAACGCTTGTACATAGGGAGACTGGTGATCTCCTCATCATCAAGGAATATCTTGCCGGCGTTAGGAACGATGAGTCCGGTGATCATATAGAAGCTGGTAGTCTTTCCTGCACCGTTAGGTCCGAGAAATCCCACGATTTCTCCCTGCTGGACTTCCATCGACACACCCTTCACGACTGTTCTCGGGCCATATTTCTTGACTAAGTTCTCGCAACGTAATTTCATAAGATTCAACGCTTTAAAACCTTCAAAAGGTTATTTTATATCGAGTTCCAGATCCTTCACAAGGCTCTTGACCTCCTCATTCTGTGCCATAAGCTCCTTGGCCTGCTCGCTCGGCATATATATCTTCTTCTGCTCAGGAGAATCATCCGGGGTGACCGCCACACGGAGATAGACCTTCATCGAGCCGATTATCCTGCGGTAATTGCCTTCGAGTTCGTGGAGAAGTTTTGATTCCACCCAGTCCTTCTGGGCATCGTTCACTACCCTGAAGATCACTGTCTTGGCGTCATCTCCGGTCTCAATGTCCAGAGAGGTGCTCTTAAGCATACTTGCCAGACGAGGCTTGTCCTTGTAGCAGTCCGCAAGTTCCGGCCATTTTGCCTTGAGGTGTTCGTCAGACGGTACAGGAGCGGTCTGCTTTGGAGCGGCATCTTCTCCTGAAGGAGTGCTTTCCATCATTGCCTTCATCGAAAGGGCAGCACCTGCGCGGGATGCACGGGTGCGGCGCTCGCGAGGCTGCTGGTCTGTGGATTCCTCGACTGCGCTCGGAATGACAGATGGGGAGGCGCTCGGGGTGACTGAAGCAGGGACGCTCGGGGTGACAGATGGAGCGGCTGGAACTGGAGTGGCTGCAGGGGCTGGCGCCGGCTGCTGAGGCTGTGAGAGCATGCCACAAAGGAAGCTCAGACGCATAAGGGCGAACTCGATGTGAAGACGTGGGTTCACGCTTGCCCTGTAACCGGATTCACACTGGGTAGTGATACCCAATGCATCATACAGGAATTGGAGAGGACATCTGTCCGCCTGCTCCTTATATCTTATCTTCAGGGAGTCCGGAAGCTCCAGAAGGGCTTCCAGGCCTCCGCTCTTGCTCACTACAAGGTCACGAAGGTGTGATGACAATGCCGCCACGAAATGAAGGGCATTGAAGCCCTTGGTCAGGATCTCGTCGAAGGTGACCAAGGCTGTCGGATAATCTCCTTTCAGGAAGGCATCCACAAGGGAGAAGCTGTATTCGTAGTCCAGGACATTAAGGTTGCGCAGAACATCCTGATATTTGACGTCAGTGCCGCAGAAAGCCACAGTCTGGTCGAATATGGTCAGTGCATCACGCATCGCTCCGTCTGCCTTGTGAGCTACGACGTGGAGGGATTCGTCATCTATGGATATGCCCTCGCTCGAAGCCACCATACGCAGATTCTTCACGATGTTGTCAACCGTGATCCTGTTGAAGTCATAAGTCTGACAACGCGAAAGGATGGTCGGAAGGATCTTGTGCTTCTCTGTGGTGGCGAGGATGAAGATTGCGTGCGCAGGCGGCTCCTCAAGGGTCTTCAGGAAGGCATTGAACGCCGCCTGAGAGAGCATGTGCACCTCGTCGATGATATAGACGCTGTATTTTCCGACCTGCGGAGGTATGCGGACCTGATCCATCAGGGTCTTGATATCCTCCACTCCGTTGTTCGAAGCGGCATCGAGCTCGTGGATGCAATATGAACGTCCTTCCGCAAAAGATTGGCAGGATTCACAAATTCCGCAAGGCTCCATTTCTTCAGACGGGTTCATACAGTTTATCATCTTGGCGAAGATGCGGGCTGTGGTGGTCTTTCCCACTCCGCGAGGTCCGCAGAAGAGGTAGGCGTGCGCCAGCTGCCCCCTGAGAATGGAGTTCTTGAGTGTCTGGGCTATATTGTCCTGGCCGATGAGTGTCCCGAAGGAATCAGGCCTGTATTTTCTTGCTGATACTATATACTGTGACATATCCGTTCTTTGGTCAACTTACAAATATAGCACTATTTTTGATAGAATCTGTTTTCTTGGCTTTTAAAAATGTATCTTTGCAGCCTATTTCAAACGATTGTACAAAGGATATGAAGAAAATCATAATATTTATCATCGGACTCGTTTTGCCGCTTGCTGCAGGAGCTCAGGCGCAGATCACCACCAAGAAGGTGAAGATCAGTGATTTCACACAGAAGATTACAAAGGTTGTGCTGAACGGCAACGCATTCTACGACACCACATTGCGGGACGAGATCTCTGCACGCTGGAGGGTGTCCCCATACGAATTCTGCACGCTCGAGGAGTTCGAGGAGCTCAAGGGCAACGACCAGTATTATTTTCTTATAAGCACATTCGGACAGTTCAGGAAGGAGACCGCCCCAGGCCTTCAGTTCCTGACATTGGTCAAGGGAGGAAAGGGAGCCGAGGAAGGCATCGACAAGATGCTTGAGATCGTGTCTCTGCCTTTTGCTTCTGCCGAATATCCTTCCGGAAGGGAGCTCGTGTTTCTTCCTACATTCCTCGACATAATCCAGAACCATACTCTCGAGTCTATGGAGAAGGATATCAGCGGATACGGCGGACTTGGAAACTACAGCCTCAACATCACTAAGGCCGGAGATATGGACATCGTATTCTCAGAGGGCGATCTCAGCGAGCTCATAACCGAAAGTGTGCGCGAAAGCTCTTTCGATGAGGGCATCAGTGTGGTGGATGAGGATGATGCGGATGAATATATCCTGAACAATGTACCCGGCACTCTGGTCAGCTACGTCGTGGCACCTTCAGAGGCGGTGCTCGGTTCGTACTGCTATAAGATGCTGATAGACTCGCATACACATCAGCTGTACTATTTCAAGAAGCACAGGATCACCAAGAAGTTCGGAACGGGCTTCCTTCCTGAGGACATCGAGCGTATCACCACTTACAGGAGATAAGGAATGAGGAGCGGAAAAACCCGATGCGGCCTGCAATATGCCGTAAGGAGAAGCGGTTCTGCCGTGGGATATTGTGCTCTCAGTATCAAATGCGGCACGAGGGATGAGGCTGGATATCACAGCGGCATTGCCCATTTCACGGAGCATACCATATTCAAGGGTACCGAGAAGAGGGGAGCTTCTGTGATCAACAGTTATCTTGACCGTCTGGGCGGTGAACTTAACGCATTCACGACTAAGGAGGAGATCGTATTCCACGCCACTGTGCTGAAAGAGGATCTGAACAAGGCGGCGTCACTTCTGTTCGAGCTGGCGACAAGCCCTACATTCCCGGAACAGGAGATACAGACTGAAAAAGGTGTGGTCATCGACGAGATACAGTCTTACAAGGATACTCCGTCGGAGGACGTGTATGACCGTTTTGAGGAAATGATCTTCCAGGGTCATCCCCTCAGCGGCAATATTCTCGGAACTGCAGCATCTGTGAAAAAAATCACCAGGGATGAACTTCTGGCCTTCGTAAAGGAGAAGTTCCTGCCGTGCAGAATGGCATTCACCGTGGTAGCGGACGTGGATGAGGAGAGGATGGAGAAGGCCGTGCTGAAGCTGGCCGACAAATTTTTCGGAACATCCGCGGTATCCTGCACCAATGCCCAGGAATGCGGGGAGAGGGACCAGCAGGGATTCTTATGCAGCAACAGGGCTGTGCCTTCGGCCGAGCCTTTCGACAAAAGGGTAAGCAAGAGGAATCATCAGGCAAATTGCGTGATAGGCGCTTTGGCTCCGTCACTGTATCAGGAGCGTGAAAGGCTTGCTACAGTGCTGCTGTGCAATATTCTGGGAGGACCGGCGACCAATTCCATCCTGAATTCGGTACTGAGAGAGAGGAATGGATGGGTCTATGGTGTAGAGTGCGGATATACGCAGTTCACCGACACGGGGCTGGTGGCCATCACTCTCGGATGCGACAAGGCCAACATTGATAAATGTCTGAAGGCCATCGACAAGGAGATCGGAAAGCTGCAGAGCGAGCCGCTGTCAGACAGAAAGCTGAAGGCCGCAAAGAAGCAGCTGCTGGGACAGATCGCGATAAGCAGTGACAATGGCGAGACTCAGTGTCTGTCTATGGGAAAGAGTCTTCTTGCATACGGCAAGGTGTCCGGAAGCAGGGACAACAAGGCTATGGTGGATTCGATCACCGCAGAGGATGTGCAGGAGATGGCAATAAGGATATTTGACAGAGACCGTATATCGAAACTTATTTATACTTAATATATTGCCGCGCAGCCTATGTGATTCCATTGGCCCCCGCCTTCGCTGCGCTCAGGCACCCCCTAGCCGGGGGTGGCATGCCAATTCCATCACATAGGCTGTGCTCAGAAGGTATCAATAATGGAACAGATCTATAAATATATCGAGGAACATGCTACTCAGCAGAGTGATGCTCTGAACTGGGTGGTGAGACAGACGCATATCAGGACCAACCACGCCAGAATGCTCTCGGGCGCGGTGCAGGGACAGTTCATGAAGATGATAGTGCAGATGACAGGAGCCAGGAGAATCCTGGAGCTGGGCACATTCACCGGATATTCCGCAATCTGCCTTGCGGAAGCGCTTCCGTCTGACGGCCACCTCGATACCCTCGAGCTCAACGACGAGCTTGAAGACCTCATCCTTGAGGGATTCGAGCGAGCAGGACTTGCAGACAGAATCAGTCTGCATATCGGTGACTGCAAGCAGACTCTCAGCCTTTTCCGCGAAGAAATGGGCCTTGCAGAGGGCTCAGAGGCCGATCCGGACAAGATGTATGACATTGTATATATGGACGCGAACAAGCGCGAGTACTGCGAGTATTACGATCTGGTGTTCGATATGGTGCGTCCGGGAGGACTTATCCTTGCGGACAATGTACTCTGGGACGGAAAGGTCTGTCAGGATCCGCTGCCTCAGGACAAGCAGACCCTGGGGATTGCACGTTTCAATGATATTGTAAGAGACGACCCCCGCGTAGAGTCAGTGATTATTCCTCTGCGCGACGGCCTCAATATTATCAGGAAAAAGTAAATCTACGGCCGGACATAGCCTGGATTCTGCACAAGCCTATCGTTGACAGAAAGTTCTGTAGGAGGGATGGAGAAGAGACATTTGTATTCGGGGAATGCCTGACCGGAGTATGAATCGCCACCCTTGTACGGCCACAGATATGTATCTGTATGATAGAGGCCGTATCTTATCAGGTCTGTCCTGCGATGTGCCTCCCACATAAGTTCACGCGCTCTTTCCGCCATCAGGAATTCCACGGTGATCTCAGCAGGAGGAGTCACTCCTGCCCTTTCCGAAAGTTCCTGCAGCTTCTGCAGTCCGAGGGCATCCGAGCCGGTATGCATACAAGCCTCGGCATATATCAGCTATATCTCTCCCAGCCTTATCATAGGAAAGTCCACATCGGAGAATCCCTTCACTGCTGACACCGGAAGATAGGACTGATCGGTCTGGCCGTATGGTATGTTATTGAATTTCAGGCAGGACCAGCCGTTCATGAAGGAGTAGAGGGCTCCCTCCATAGATTCAGCACGTCCCTTTATGTAAAAGACCTCTCCCCTCTTGTCAGCAACCTCGTAAGCACCAGTCTGATAATCCTGTCCGCTGACATTGAAGTATCTGGACACATATTCATACGGCACTCTCAAGCCTGCCCAGCCGTTACGCTGCCCATTGGGACGCGACTGGTCCGTGATGTCGGTAGCGGCAAGCGAGGCACTGAGGATGTAGGTGGTTCCTCCATAGGATTCGGTGCTGCCTGAGTCATAATCCACAGCCCACAGCATTTCGCCCTGCACGAGGGCATTTGTACCGTTGTCACCTCTGAAAAGCGCCGTATAATCGGGGCAGAGCGTATAACCCATAGCGAAGATCTTCTCGCACAGAGATTTGGTTTCATCCCAGCGTTCAATTCCCGTATATACCTTGGAATTCAGATACATACGTGCAAGAAGTCCGGCTGCAGATCCCTTGTCGGCACGGGGATAGGCTGAACGCGGGGCAGACAGATTGCTCTGATCAGACATAAGGTAGGTCAGTTCACTGATGCAATAGTCGTAGATGTACGTACGGGATGCCTGTTCAGGGAAATATGTGCCTCCGAAAGGAGATTTTTCCGTAGTGAACGGCACGCTGCCGAAGCAGTCTATGGCCATCCAGTAGAGGTAGGCTCTGATGAAGCGGGCTTCGTCCCTGAAGCCGTCGATCCTGGCAGCCAGATCCTGAGATACGCCTCGGGAGGCAAGTTTGTCTGGAACGGTCTGACGCAGGTATTCATTTACGAATGCTATGCCTTGGAGGGTCCTCACATATACGGCATACACCGCATCGTTCTGGACTTCTGACCAGGTGTTGGTGTTCAGGGCTCTCACCCAGGCATCATTCTCCCATGAGCATTTGGCGGCATCGGCTGTGGTTTCCTGGACTGACCAGAATGCACGGACTAGCTCTGAAGCGCCACCGTCCATCTGCTGGAGATCGGTCAGGTCGTTGGATGCGAACTGGAAATATAGTCGGGCAAGGCCGGAGAGGTAGGCGTTCTCGTCAGCGCCGTACACATACTCGGATACGGGTTCGGTCTTATTGAGGGGAAGGGTGTCCAGGTCGTTTATGCAGGCTGTCAGAAGCGCTGCAGTGAGGATGTATATTGTTCGTTTCATTGCTTTTTCGCTTTGGTATTGTTTGTATTACGGTTTTCTTCATCTCTAAAAATTGACGTTCAGGCGGACAGAATAAGTACGGGGACGCGGCCAGATGACATTGTCAATGCCGGTCTCGGAAATCACCTCAGGATCCATTCCGCTATATCCCGTGAGTATGAACACATTCTGGACGCTCAATCCAAGACGGACGTCCGTTTCCCAGCTGCCTATCCTTCTGAAGGTATAGCCCAGATTGATGTCGTCCAGACGGAAGAAGGAAGCATTCTCGAGGAAATAGTCCGAATACCACTGCTGAGCGCTGTTGGGAGCCGTAAATCCGGTTTTCTTCACGAGTCGGGCCTGATTGGGCAGGGCTCCGGAATTGAGGTCGAGGCTGGCTGTGGAATTGGCGGAAGCGAAGTCATTGAAGACCCAGGTTCCGGCGGCACCATGGCCGTTCATTCCGAAGTCCCAGTCTTTGTATGAGACCTTAAGATTGATGCCATAGAAAAATTTCGGAGCAGGACTCTTGCCTGTCATATAGCGGTCATTCTCTGTTATCACACCGTTTCCGTCCCTATCGACGAACTCGTTCTGGATAGGATTGCCGTCAGGATAATATTTCTGCTTGTAGGTATAGTATGTATATGGGGCATAACCCACCATCTGACGGGAAAGATAGCCGCCGGTACCCTTGGATATATTGCCGGTCTCTATGTAATAACCGTTGTCCTCGGTAGGATTGAGCTTGGTGAATACCGTATTCTGAAATGTTCCGTTGAATCCCACCTGTACGCTCCAGTCCGGCCTCTGCACAGGCACTGCATTGACCGAAAACTCAAGTCCTTCGTTGCGGATGGAACCGACGTTGGTCATAAGTTTATTGCCGAAATTCGATCCCATAGGCACCTGCACCGAGTTCAAGAGGTCGTCCGTGACGCGGATATATGCATCGATGCTACCGCTGAGACGGTCATTGAAGAAGCCATAATCAAGTCCGAGATTGTATGTGAGGGTTGTCTCCCAGCGGATGGTCGGATCGTATGCCTGAGGAGTCAGGGTATGCACATAGTCACCGCCTCCCATATTGTACATATATGAGCCGTTGTTGGAAATATTGTATCTGGCCAGATGCACATAGTCCCCTACTCCGTCCTGCTGTCCCGTCAATCCGGCTGAAACCCTCAATTTAAGGGTAGAAACGGCCTTTACGGGCTTCATGAACGGTTCGTGTGCTATATTCCAGGCAAAGGCTCCGGAAGGGAAGAATCCCCATCTGTATTGCTTTGCGAATTTGCTGGATCCGTCAGCACGGGCCGTGAAGGTAAATACATATCTGGAGTCAAACGAGTAGTTGATTCGTCCGTAGAATGAGACGAGGTAGTTCTCGTGACGGTAGGTCAGGTAGCGGGAATCAACGGTCTGGCCTGGGCTGAGCTTGACCTCATCCGTTATATTGTAATATGTGATGTCACGGTTTGACCAGAAATTGTTCTGCCAGGAGTATCCGGCCATGACGTCCAGATGGTTCCGTCCCCAGGTCTCGTTGTAATCGGCATACATCTCGATGAGCTGGCTCCTGCTGAGGCTACGTCCCTTGGTGTATTCTCCGATACGGAGATTGTCAGTGTCGGTATAGGCCTGGAATGAGCCCGGACGCACCCCATTGTACGAATCGGTGGCTGTGATGTCCACTCCTGCGCTGAGGTTGAAGCTGAGCGCCTCAAATCCGTGGACCTTATAATCTATGGCCGCACGTCCGATGAAACGGGATGAGCGGGCATTGCTCATGTTGTCATAAAGCTGCGACAAAGGGCTCGGACCGATGAGCACATTGGGCGAGAACTCCTCTCCCCTACCATTGCCATAGTTCCAGTAGCCGTTGGTCGTGGTATAGTCTATCGATCCGTCGGAATTACGCCAGTAAGGGTCGCGGGTGGGATTGAAGAAAGCGGCATTGCTGACTGTACCTCCGTCAGAATAGTCCGAATATGAATATACTCCCTTGGCATTCAGATCCAGCTTGAGATGCTTGTCGAGGAATTCAGGGGCAAGGGAGATGTCCATCGTACCCCTATCGTAACGCGATTCGCGAAGGGTTCCCTGCTGGCCACTGTAGGCGGCCGATGCCCTGTATGGCATCATTGACCTGAGATTGCCGTATATGCTGACATTGTGCTCGGTGGCGAAGGCGGTACGGAAGACCATATCCTGCCAATCTGTGTCATAGGTACCGCTCAGCTGGACGATCCTGTCACCGGTCGGAGTGCCTGCAGGGAAGGTCTGCGAATAGAATTGCCTCAGTTCCTGAGATGTCATCACCGGCACTTTCGAGCTTATATGCTGGATGCTGGCCGAACCGTTATAGGACACCCGAGGCCGTCCTCCGATTCCTTTGCGCGTGGTAATGAGGATGACTCCGTTGGATGCCCTGGAGCCGTATATGGCAGCGGATGAGGCATCCTTCAAGACTGTGAACGATTCGATATCGTTGGGATTGAGCAAGTCGAGGGGATTGGACATCGAGCCTGCCGCTCCCTGTGCTATAGGGACTCCGTCAATGACGATCAGAGGATCATTGGAAGCGTTCAATGATGCGGATCCTCTGATTCTGATCCTTGCTCCCGAGCCGGGGCCACCGTCACCCGGAGTCACCAGAACGCCGGCAATCTTACCCTTGAGCATATCCTGCGTGCTGACCACCGCTCCCCTGTTGATATCTTCGGCTTTGACCGCTGAAACGGAGCCCGTCATATCATCTTTCCTTACTGTTCCATATCCGATCACCACGACTTCGTCAAGATATTCATTGTCTTCCTTCAGAGTCACTGTCGATGGGACGGCAGCAGCCTCGAAGGTCTGGGACACATAGCCTACGCAACTGATCTCGATCATGGCTGACGGTCCTGTAACGGTAAGGGAAAATCCGCCGTCGATACCGGTCGTGGTACCGTTTGAAGTGCCTTGCTCCACCACGGTCGCTCCGATGACAGGTCCGTACTGATCGTTCACGGTTCCCTGCACCGTATAGCCTCCCTGGGCTGAAGCAAAAACGCAATCCAGGCACAACAGTGCCAGGATTGCGCATATATGAATTTTTCTGTCCATAAGTCTGTAAATTTTAAATCTTCCAATTTACAATTTACAGACCAAGCAAGTCCTTATCTCACGAGAAGCTTGAATTCGCCTTCCTTGAGGGTTACCGAGCCCTGAGTGAATGATGTGTTGTCATTCATATAGTCTTTCCACTGACCTTCAGGGAGGTTGACCGTAGTGGCTGACTTACCGAAGTTGCCGACAACGTGGAATGTCTTGCCGTCCACCGAGCAGGTGATCTTCTTGACTGTTCCTGTAGGAGTCCACTCGAACTTCGCATCAGAGTCGAAGAAGCGAGGGTTCTCACGACGGAACTTCAGGAGAGCGGCGTATGTGTCGTAGAGTGCCTTGCGGGCAGGCTCTGCCATATACTGGTCGGTTACTACAGGCTTCTCTCCCGTACGGTCGTTATAGTTGATAGAGTAGTCGTATCCGATCTCGCCGAACTGCCAGATCATCTTAGGACCAGGTACGGTAAGGAAGAAGGCTGCAGAAGCTCCTGCACGGCGCATTGCAACTGTAAGCGCATCTTCTGACTCGCCAGGTGTGACTGCTGGGTCTGCAGGACGCTCGCCGGCATTCATAAGCCAGATAGTCTCAGTCTCAAGGCTGAAATAGATATCGTATGTACCTGCAGCTGGAACATACATATCCTTCGAGCCGCTTCCGTTGGTCATCTGATATCCCTTTCCTACTGTAAGCTTGTAGTTGTCTGCAGATGCTCCATAGTTGAATGCATCGTTCCACTCGCCTGCCTTGCGGATCTTGAATCTGTCGTTTGCCTTTGCCGTAACATTCTTGACTGAGAAGAACACGCCATCCTTAGACATCTTCTTATCATTGTTCCAGTCGTCACCGAGGCCTATGACACCCCAGGTAACTGAAGATGCATCAGCACCTGCGCCATAGCAGAGACGCTCCTCGTCGTGGCTCTCCATATAGCCTACGAATCCACCGAAAGGAGCCGTCGAGTACATTCTCGAGAAGTTGCCGGTTCCTCCGGACACTGCGGTACGGTACTCGTGGTTCACGTTTCTCCAAAGCTGGATTCCATAGTCTGCAAGAGCCTTTTCCTCATTATCATCGGAAAGATGTTCGAAAATCACGACTGCATCCTGATTTACTGACCAGATATGATCGGCATAATCCGTAAGGATATCAACTCGTGACTGGTCGTAACGTCCCCAAGCTGCGACATCTCCGTTATCTCCGCCTGTATCCTTCTGCGTGAATCCCTTGGTAAGGTCGAAGCGGAATCCGTCCACATCGTACTCTGTGAGGAGATACTCGAGGCTGCGCTTCACATGCTCCTTGACCATAGGGTTCTCGTGGTTCATATCGTGATATACATTGTACGGATGCTTTGCATACTCGTTGAACCATGGATTGTTGGCAGCAGTCCTGTCGCCGTTCCACCACATCTTGGCCCATGGATGTGAGCCTGTAGCGTGGTTATATACCACATCGATGATGACTGCGAGTCCTCTTGCGTGGCACTCGTCGATAAATTCCTTGTACTGCTCGCGTGTACCATAATATTTGTCAAGGGCAAACCAGTGGTTAGGATTGTATCCCCAGCTTAGGTTACCGTCGAACTCCTGGATCGGCATAAGCTGTACGGCTGTCACTCCGAGGTTCTCGATGTAGTCGAGCTGTGACATTGCACCTGCAATGTTCTGATTCTTGGTAAAGTCACGGAAAAGCATTTCGTAGATGACAAGGTCATTCTTGTCCTCTACCTTGAAGTCCTTATGCTTCCAGGCGTATGCCGGCTTGTTGATCTGGAATGCAGAAACAAGCTGCTTCGCACCTTCCGGGAAAGCAGGAACGCCCTGTATATACTGGTCATTCCACTGATCGTAAACGATCTCGGTATATGGGTCGCTGATGTACAGATCTGATCCTGATGTATTGCCAAGACGGTACTGGAAACGGTATTCCTTGTCTGCATCGAAGCCGTCGAGAGTAATCCACCAGCAGCCCTTGGAGCCGTCATAGAACATCGCTCCTTCGGTCTTGCGCTCCCAGTTGTTCCAGTCACCCACGATGTAGCAGTACTTGTGGCTCTGACCTGCTGTATCCTTGTCATAAAGGACGAAAGTCACGGAGCCGTCAGCATTGTAGTTGATACCGTGATCCACGCCTTCATGAAGCTTCTTTGTAACAAGCGGATCCGGCACGAACTCCTCTGCCTGATACTTCTTGTCGGTTGCAGAGCAGAACTGGTCGTCATTGTGACTCTTGGTGTTGCCGTCAGCTGTTCTGACAATCATCGCGAGTTTCACGATCGGTGTCTCGCCGCTCTGGAAGTACTCGCGTACTGTAGGCTCGAGCTTGAGTTCCCATGAGTTGTCAGCGACCTTCTTGAAATGTACCTTCTCGTCTGTGGTGCCCCAATCGCTCGGAACATATTTCCACTCGCCGTCTACGACCACTCCAAGATGGGCATAGAGCTCTCCTGTATATCCGTAAAGAGGATTGCCCGATGCCGGGTTGAACTTGATAGTACATGGTTTATCAGCATCCGGGCATACAGGATCCACATCAATTCCAGAAGCCGGATCAGGATAGAATTCACCCTTCTCAACCTCAACTTCAGCATTTCCTGCAGCCTGATTGACCTTTACTGCTATTGACTGTCCCGCACAGCTGAAGACCATCTCACCTGAGCGTGGAGTGGCTGAATTTGCAGTCACGGAGACTTCTACCGCAGCAGAGGACTGGCCGTATGTCTTAGAGCTTGTAATCCATCCTGCGCCTTCTGTAATCTTGACAGCCCAGGTTTCTCCGGCACTGACTGTAATGGTCTGCATACCGGCCTCACCATTGAACTCGAGTGTAGTCGGAGTCACAGTGAAGGGCTCGATCTTCGGCTGACAGCCGACTGCCAGAAGTGCAGAAAGTGCGACAAACGCATAAAGAATCCTTTTCATTTCTATTGTTGGTTAAATTATTTGAAACCAGCGGTCCGGTCAGGGGCCGCTGGCTTAGATTAATTATTTTGCAGGAGTCTTTCCCGGCTCCATAAAATAGAGTTCACTAGCAGCTGCATTCATATACACATCATATGTAGCAGCAGCAACCATCATATCAGCACCGTTCTGCTCGATTGCGATAGCCTCATTGGCTGCTGCGAATACACCACCACGGTTCACATCCCAGTTACCGCCATTAAGCTTTACGCCCTGACCGTCAGCTGTGAAACCTTTGAACACATACCAGTCACCTTCCTTTACAAGCTTATAGTTTGCATCTCCGACTGTCCAACCATTGAAGTTTCCTACAAGATACCAAGGCTGTTCTGGAATTGGAGACTTACCTACTTCCATGAAATAAAGTTCACTTGCATCTGCATTCATATACACGTCATATGTACCGGCCGCAACTATCATATCAGCACCATTCTGCTCGATTGCGATAGCCTCATTGGCTGCAGCGAATACACCACCACGGTTCACATCCCAGTTACCGGCATTAAGTTTTACGCCCTGACCGTCAGCTGTGAAGCCCTTGAATACGTACCAGTCGCCTTCCTTTGCAAACTGATAGTTTGCATCTCCGACTGTCCAGCCATTGAAGTTACCTACAAGGTACCATGTGAGGTCTGTTGGCTCTGGTTCTGGCTCCGGTTCAGGTGCTGCACCTGCATCAGAAGGAGTCTTTCCGTCAGTCATGAAGTAAGCCTTACCAGACTGACCATCTTCTGCTACC
>JAEIGA010010593.1_pt1 | contig 13983 bp, 19 predicted proteins | sample 9270691 | NCBI WGS metagenome assembly JAEIGA01 (sample SAMN17057246, study PRJNA624740) | gut metagenome | biome: biome; isolation source: fecal sample | host: Bos grunniens | place: China: Xizang | collected 2019 | reverse complement strand
GGATACCCCCCGGCATTTTGCACAAAAATTCCCCCAAAAATGACACATTTTTTGTGCAATTTGCACAAAAACAATGAAAGTACATTTATGCACTTTGCACAATAAATCTCTTCATTTTTGTCTATTATTACCCTTGACATATCATAATTTGTCTATCTTGCCGAATAAAATGACGTATTTATCGGCATTTTGCACAAAACACAGCCGTACATTTGCACATTTTGCACAAAAAAGCAGGGTCAGCACTTAGCCGACCCCGCGCCGTTTTGTGCATTTTGCACAAATTTGTGCATCTTGCACAAAAACTTTTTGATCCGGTTTGTGCAGGTTGCCGATAGTCTGTCATTATAGAATATAGTATACTAATAGGAAGGGGGTGATACTATGACTATAAACACGTGCAAGGATTGCAAAGACAGACGCCCTGCATGTCACGACACATGCGAACGCTATAAGAAACGCATTGAAGAATACCGAAAAGAAAAAGACATGCTTTACCGTATGTATCAATATGCACGTTCTTATCGCACGATAGCAGAAGCGCATAAAAGGGGGTTTTAAGAGATGGCTGCTGTTTACAGTAACGAACTGCGAAAACTCGCAAAGTCAATGAATCAACGAATGCTTGAACTCGAAAAGCGCGGGATACAAAGCCCCGCTTATCAGGCAGTGCAGGCGCGTCTTGCTGCCATTGGCAGACCCGAAAATAAGAAGGGCGCAAGGCGTTTTTCCGAAACGGGCAAGTTTAAAAATAAAAATGAGATGGCACAGTATAAAGCCATACTCGAACGTTTTAAAGAACAGGAAACGTCGAAGGTATCGGGTTATAAAAAGTATCGCAAGCGTGTTTTAGAAGGACTGCAGAAGCGGTACGATTATGAATCAATGGGACTTTCCGACGATGACGTAATGGATTTTTGGGAAGCCATGCCAGACGATGAACGGGACAGGATTTACGGCTCTGACGAAACGTTTATGATAGTGGCAGCATATACCCGTGACGTGAAGTCAGGACGAATATCAAACGATAATGCGTTAAGCATGAAGGAAATCGTTGAACGTATCAATTCATCAAAATCATTGACGCAGGCACTCGAAAAATTAGGTATCGACATGCGCCAGTATATGGATTTCAAACAGGGTGTTATCAATAACTTAGGGGGCTTCTAAATGCTCAATTCATGCGTTAAGACCAAAGACGGCACGCAGCCCATAAGGGCATATACAGAAGATGAAGTAATATTCACACCCGTGAAGTTTGAAAAATTCGGGCATAATAAGACCGTGTACGAATATGCTGCAGACTTTGCCGTTTTGGATACGGAAACAAGTCATAGCGATCTGACGCACGGGTGGGTGTATCAATGGGCGGTCAAATGGAACAGACAATATATTTATGGTCGTAAACCGTCGGAATTAATCAAATTCCTGCAGCGCATGCAGGAATACTATCAGCTTAATACCCGCAGGCGAATTATCTTTTACGTTCATAACCTGGCATACGATGCGCAGTATTTGAAGCTGTGGCTGCAGCAGTTGGGAACACTCAAAGTCATGGCAACTGATGCCCATACCTTTTTGATTATAGATGTAGCGGGCATTCGGTTTCTATGTTCCTTCAAGTTAAGCAATATGTCCCTTGATATGTTTTCCCGCACATATTCGGAAAAGTATATAAAGGCAGTCGGGGAAATCGATTATACCATTGTGCGCTATCAGGACACACCCTTAGATAAAACAGACTGGCTTTATATGTTTTCTGATATTGCATCACAGTATGACGCACTGACCGAATATCTGAAGATAAACGGATACGACCGCGCATATAAAGCGCCTTACACTTCAACGGGTTTCGTCCGTGCCAACTGCAGAAAAGCTGCATCGACCGCGCTGAACTGGCACAAAAAGTTTCTTACTTCCGCGCTGACGCTTGAACAGTATCAGCAGTGCAGGCAAGCTTTTATGGGCGGTATCACGATATGCAGTTGGCAATATGAAGGGCAAACGGTACGGGTCGGGGTCGATGGAGTACAAAAAATCGGACACAAAGATTTTACAAGCAGTTACCCTGCGCGTCAGATGCTCGATTATTTCCCGAAGGGTAAGGGGTTTTGGTGGGGTGACGTCACAGAAGATAATAAGGATTTTGTACTAAATACATACTGCTGTGTATTCCTTCTGCATCTGAAAAAGGTAAAGGTAAGACCAGGCATCACAGCGCCTTATATTCCGTCAAGTAAGTGTATTGGTCTAAACCCAAAGGATAAAAGCGTATTAAAAATAAATGGTAAAATCGTGGCTGCCGATGAACTGTGGATAATGGTAACGGAACTGGATTATAAATGGATAGTGAAGCAGTACAAAGTAAAAGAACACGAAATCCTGAACATGCTCTGTTTTAACCGGGGAAAAGCCCCCGACTGGCTGCAGAATGAAGTAATGAAGTATTTTACACTGAAATGCACGACAGACAAAAAACTAAAGCTATATGGGTGGGTAAAGAGCCTGCTCAATGCCATTTACGGAATGACCGCAACTGCTATCTGCCGTGATGTATGGGACTATGACGGGGGTATCATTAAGAAGGGCAGCGCGGATTTTAATAAGCAGATTACCCGTTTTTATTCCAGTTATAACAGTTTCATGCCGTATCAGTTGGGCGTATGGACAACGGCACACGCCCGCAATGCCCTAATGGAAATGATTGAAGCTGTGGGATATGATAACTTTTTATACTGCGATACCGACAGCGTTTTCTATATCAGCACACCCGAAATAGAAAAGCGAATTGACGATATGAACGCATCGATCCGAACTCGGGCGCAGGCAGCGGGGGCAGTAGTCGGCAATAAGGTTTTAGGGCTTGCCACAGATGAACCTGAAATAACCGCATTCAGGGGGTTGCACGCGAAGTGTTACGCAGTCGAAGAAAAGGAAAAGGGGCTGCAGGTGACCATTGCAGGCATTCCGAAACGGGCAATCAAATGGCAGGACGGCAAGCCTGTTACCATGACGAACGCCGAAGAATTAGGGGATATTGAAAACCTGCAGGACGGTTTTGTTTTTAAGCACTGCGGGGGTACGCGCACCGTATATATAGAAGAAGAACCGCACACGGAAGATATAAACGGGCACATGACCGAAGTCAGCAGCGCTGCAATCATTGAAAATATCGAAAAAGAAGTCAATGATACCATGTGGACGAAGGACGCAGATTATTCAATTTTGCACATAGAATGCGCCGAAAGTTTGTGAATTTTGCCAATAGTATTTACATTTGTATATGCTATACTATACTTGAAATGGGCGAATTGTGCCTGAACCTATAGGGGGTATGTATGAAAAAGTATAGTTATGTAGCTACCTTTAATGTTCTCGTTGATGATGCAATTTTTAAATTGCGCGTCAGGGCAGACAGCATTTCCGAAGCTGAACAAATTGCATACCATTATGCACTTAAGCGTGATTGGATTGATACTGGTAGTATGGAAATCAGGAAGGGCACACTTGGGCGCGATTCACTGGGGCGCATAATTGAAACGGAGGTAGTCGAATATGCTGTGGGTTAATTTAACTCTTGTCACCAACGCCTTGATATGGGCGGTCATGTTTGCAGATATTTTGCACGACTTATATGAGGGGGTACATCATGGTAAGGATTGAAGTTGACGGTGACAGCACAGCCCTTGAAATGCAGGGTGAAGGGTCGAAGTTAAGTATTGATATCTGCTTTGCGATGAATGCAGCCGTTGACGCACTGCGGGAAGTCGGGAAGTCAGATTCCTTTATCAGGGCAGCTTTTGAAATCTGCATGAACAAAGACAAATGAGCATGTTTGTTATCTCCATATTGTGTGCAGCCCTTCTGCTTATGGCATCATGGGCGGGGGGCTGCGCGATCTATGACAGGCAGACGAAGAACTTAATACGTGAGGCACGGCGGTTACGCCGATATAATAATGTAATGGGGCGCACGACCCCCGAACGTGCAGAAAGTGAGCAAGACGATGGCAACTAAATTCGAGAACAAGGGCAAGGGCAAGGCATCAGGTTTCGCACCCGTTGACGGCGTGGTATCTTCCTTTGAAGTGAAGAACCCGAAGGCATTTGATTGGGGAACGACTTTCACGCTTGTGCTGAATGGGGTCGAGATTCACGGCTGCAAGGTGGCTGAACGCAAGGACGGCAATTCCTTTATTTCCTTCCCTTCCTATAAGGGCAAAGACGGCAAGTGGTACAGCTACGTATACTTCCGCTTCAGTGAGAAGGATACGGACGAAATCCTTAAGGAACTGGCTGAACAGCTTGCATAAAAATACATACTTCCTATATAATAAAGGCAGGGCAAAGCGCCCTGTCTTTATTATTTTACAAAGGGGGTAAAAACATGGGCATGTATCAAATTGTTTTGATTGACCGGAATCAGCGTCGGCAGGGAATCAAAAAACTTTCTGCTGCGTTTTCGGTACTGATGCAGAATCCTGACGATTCTATACTGAAGATTGACAGGGACACGAAGGAAGATGGGATTTACTATACTGCTACCATTGAGAGCAGACAGGGGGTGTGATATGGCTGTATTGATAGGACACGCACGAATCAGTGAGAAGGGCACGGTTGAAGGTGTAGCAGGTGACCAGACAGGGCACGAAGTCGAAGTATCTGAATGGTATTCGGGCGGGTGGCTTGCGGTATACCGCCCGAATAATGAAACGGAAGCAGAAATCATAGCACAGAAATGTGAGGAATGCTGTGATAATGATAATATCGGTTATAGTCAGGAAGATAGGTTATCTCTGTATAAACAGGCATCAGCGCACGGCTTTAATATTTCGGAAGTAGCGTCCCCGTGCAATACCGACTGCAGCGCTCTTGTTTCAGTCTGCGTAAATGCTGCAGGCATTCGGGTTGCAAAGGATATGACCACAAGAACCGAAGATGTTACATTAATGGGTACGGGGCATTTTACCCGTCTGCAGGCAAACAAGTTTCTGACGGAATGCGGTAACCTTAAAAGGGGGGATATCCTGCGGAAGTCGGGGCATACTGCTATCGTAGTCCAGGGGGGAACAAAACCCGAAGAACCCGTAAAGAACCATACGCCGATTTACGCCGATTATTATAATAAGGAATATTCGGGGAAGTACAGGGCTGAAACTGACCTTTACATGCGGGAAGGGGGCGCTGTTACATACCGCAGCATGTGCATAGTATATGAAGATAACCCTGCTTATTGTTACGGCTATTATTCCGTTGATGACAGGGGCGTAAAATGGCTGTACTGCGAATATGCGCTAAACGGTATCATTTATACGGGTTTCGTATCCACTAAGTACTTAGTAAAGGAAGGGGATATTTAAAGATGGGCATCTATCTGCCGTCAGGTTTTTTAAACCAAAATTATATATACGAACAGGCAAAACGGATCAATGCAGCTTTTATTATTGAAATAGGCGCGAGGCAAGTCGGCAAGACATACGGCACATTGCAGCACGTTCTGGAAAAGGGAAGTTCCTTTATCCTGATGCGAAGGACGAAGGACGAAGCAAAATTTATATCAAACGGGGCAATCAATCCGTTTTTGGCACTGGGTGAACCTGATATCATCTGTAAGAACGAAACAGAATATACAGGGGGCGTTTATAAAGATGAAAAGCGTATAGGTATGATAATGTCCCTTAATACCGTGGCAAAAGTCAGGGGCTTTTACGGCGGGGACTATACGGATTTGGTCTATGATGAATTTATCCCCGAAAGCCATGTGTATAAGATAAAGAACGAAGGGGACGCATTCCTTAACGCTATCGTTACCATATCAGGCAACAGGGAACTGGAAGGAAAACCGCCCCTTCTTACGTGGCTTTTATCAAACTCCAATAACATAGCGTCACCCGTTTTATCCGCGCTGAATCTGACAGACAAAATTGAAAGCATGATTATGAAGGGACAGGAATTCAGCGCCATGCCCGAACGGGGTGTAATAATCGTTCTGCCGAAGTCGGAGCAGATTTTACAAAAGCGTCAGGCAAATGCGCTTGTAAAGGCAGCGGGGCAGCAGAGCCGTTTTTATCAGATGGCATATCAGAACCAGTTTGCCTATAACGACCCCGAACATGTGGGGCAAAAGCCGATATCAAATTATACGCCGTTGTTTGCCGTGACGGGCAAATGCTCTGTATATAAAAGGAAGGGACAGACCGAACTATACGTCACGCAGTACCGCAAAAGCGTCAGGGAGTTTGCCGATACGGAACGGGGAAGGCGGGAAATGCTGCTGTACTATCCCGACTTAAAGGTGCTTTATACAATGGGCAGGACTTATTTTGAGAGCCTGACCGTAAAACAACTATATGTTGACATAATTAAATGTTGACCGTTATAATTAAGGTACGGGCTGCAGCGGGTACGCAATCGGACGGAATCCGACCGCACGCATGGGCGCATGCATAACGCAGCCCGTTTTTGATAAATAAGGGGGTATATATGAAAACCGAAGTTTTACTGAAACTTATTGAAGCAGGTTATACAAAAGATGATATTGCACTTATGGAAGAAGTAGAAGCAAAGCCGACAGAATCGGCGGTATCTGAAATGCCTGCAGAAACAGAAGCATCAGCGGGGGAAGAACCCCCAAAAACAGAAGCAGACCCGTCGGAAAGAATGACGGAAACGATTAATGATATCATGCATGTAATTGCAAAAATGCAAAAGACCCTTGACGGTATGCAGCAGAAGAACGCAAAGAATGCGGAAAGTGAACAGCCCGCAAGAATGACCGCCGACGATGTGGTCAAAAATTTTTTCGGAAATACGAAAAAGGCATAAAGTACATAAGCATATACTTATGTATATTATGCGGGATATGGGGGTGTTTGTATATGGACGTACAGACGATAACACAGTTTATCAGTAACTTGGGATTCCCGATTGCCTGCTGTATCTATCTTGCTTATAGTAATGAAAAACTGCGGGCAACCATTGAAGAGAACACAAAAACCATTGACGCACTTAAAACGATGTTTACTATCTATTTTAACAAAGAAGCAAAGGGGGATATGTAAAGATGGCAAATTTTAACTTATCTTATGCATCGGGTAAACTTGCGTATGTTGACCCTTCGGGCAATGCCGTAAGCATTATTACACCTGCATGGATCGCGCCCGAGTACAGCAAAAAGACATATGCAAAGAATGAGCTTACCATGCATGAGGGTAAGCTGTACTATGCAAAATCCGCAATCGGAACAGCTGAAAACTGGACGGCATCGCACTGGCAGGAAACGACTATTGCAGGAGTGCTTTTAAACAAAACAAACGTATCATAAGGGGGTAAACGAATATGGCAGCTAATAACTTAACTTTTGAACAGTCTGCAGCTTTTCTGACAGACCTTTACGAGCAGGCAAGCGGTAAAAGCATCGGCGCGGTTACGACCGCAAATTTCGTGACCGTTGCGCAGGCAACTCTCAAAACAGGATATGATAATGTTATTTCGTCCATCAGTCAGGTATTAAGCAGGACGATTTTCTCCGTCCGTCCTTATTCCGCAAAGTTTAAAGGGCTGATGGTAGACAATCAGCGCTTCGGTGATATCGTTAGAAAAATCAATTATGTAGACCGTGACATTGAGGACGATAACAGACTCCCGCTTACCGACGGGGCAAGCGTTGACCCGTGGGAAATCAAAAAGCCCGAAGTACTGCAGACCAACTGGTATGGTGGGGAGACATATCAGCAGCATATCACTATCTTCCGTGACCAGTTGGACGTTGCTTTTTCTTCTGCTGAAGAATTCGGACGCTTTATCAGCGGTGTCATGCAGAATGTAGCAGACCAGTTAGAGCAGATAAGAGAAGCTGAAGCAAGGGCAGCACTTGTGAACTTCATCGCGGGCAAGTCGGCAGCGTCTAACAATGTGGTCAACGTCCTGCAGGAGTATTACAACGAAACAGGGGTGACCCTTACCCCTGCGACCATGTACGCAGATACCTCTTACGTAGCTTTTGCGAAGTGGCTTTATGCATACGTCAATCGTCTGTCTGACATGCTTGCGGAACGTACCACAAAATTCCATATCAATGTGACCGGAAAAGAAATCCACAGACACACACCCGCAGACCGTCTGAAGATGTACCTGTCAGCACAGACTGCGCGCGCTATTGATTCTATCGCGCTCCCGTCTGTGTACGGTGCTGACCGTCTTAGCATGGTCGATTATGAACGTGTGGTATTCTGGCAGTCTATCGACAGCCCCGAATCTATCAACGCGACTCCCGTTTACCTTGCGACGGACGGAACACTTACCACAGCGGGCAGCGCTGTTTCTATCTCAAATGTAATGGGTGTTCTGTTTGATGAAGAAGCACTTGGACTTACTATGATTAATCAGTGGATGCAGTCCAGTGGATGGAATGCCCGCGGGGGATATGAGAATCTGTGGTATCACTTCACGACCAGGCTTTGGAATGATTTTACCGAAAACGGCATTGTCCTGATTGCAGATACTGTTAGCACCTAACATTTATCGTTATCGGGGGCTTAATGCCCCCGTTTTTCTTTATGGGGGTATAATATGGCAATAACGATCTATGCGGGAACTGTGACGAAGCGCAGAAACTCCACATACATACCCACTTCAGAACTGGACGTATCTTATGACTGTGTGTTAAAAGACGCATGTACGGAAGATACGCCCGTTTTCCGATTAAATGAATCGGAGTTTCCTTATAATTATGTGCAATGGGGTGACCATTATTATTTTGTGGAATCTGTCACATACCTTCGTAATAATTACATTGAAGTATTATGCACACTTGACCCGCTTGCCACTTATAAAAGTTATATCTTAGATGCAACGTGTTTCGTTTCGTATAGCTCTGTATCGGGCGGGACATGGTTACCTGACACGCGCATACCTGTCTTACGTTCCACAAATGCAGTCAAAAGCAGCGTGGCGCTGCCTGCATTTTCATCAGGCACACGGGGTGACTATATTCTTGCCGTCGTAGGACAGGAAGGCTGTGACCTGTTCGTAACAGGTGAAGCAACCCTTGCGGTAATGATTCAGCATATCACAAGCACGGACGTACCCGATAAAATAACAAATATGCTGACAGGGTGGACGTTCACGACTACTGAAGAAGCATTAGAAGCACTAACCAATATCATGGCACAGTCCGATATTTTGGGCAATGCATACGCAAACGCGCCGTCATGTATACGTTCCTGTATTTGGATACCGTTTGACACGTCACCAGTTGCAGGCTCTGCAAAAAAGATATGGCTCGGAAATTTCGACACGGATACTTATGCCCGTACAGTAAGCGCAACTCCCGTAACGGGGTCTGTATCCGTTACTATCCCGTGGCAGTTTTCCGACTGGCGCAGGGGGTACTGCGAAGATATTTATTTATATCTGCCTTTAGTCGGTATGATAAATATCGAAACGGACAGTATTACACAGTATAGCAGTTTAACTATCAATTATTCGTATACCGTAACCGATGGAACGATTGCTTTTCAAGTTGTATCAGGTAATGAGATAATAGGCTCATACGGCGGGTCATGCTGTGCCAACTATCCGATTGGAATTAATCAGCAGGCATCAGCGGGTGAAGTCGTAAACACGATGATTTCAGGTGCGGAAAATGCTGTAGCAAGCGCGGTAAAAGCAGGCTTGAATGTGGCAGGCATGGCAATCGAAGCAGTCGCGGGCGGTATCAAGGCAACCTACGACGTTGCAAATGTGGCTGCATCTTCGCACCCGACATGTATTGGCGGTATCGGCGGGGGCGCGGGTTACGGTCTTGATAAGAATGTTACCTGTATATCAGTAAAGCATGATACTGTCATAGAACCCGCTGACATGCAAGCTACTATGGGTGTACCGACGATGAAACCGCTGCAGCTTTCAAACTGTACGGGATATTGTGAATGCGCCAACGCGCATATTGCAGCGCCTGCACATGCGGACGTACTGAATCAGATCGATATGTACGTTAATTCAGGATTTTTTATTGAGTAAGGGGGTGATTGAATGGGATATGAACCGATGACATATGAAGGTATAAATATGTACAACGGGCTGATAAGCCCCACGGGTGAAGTACAGCACGACCAGACAACGGCATATTTTTGGCGCTGCCTGTATCATCGTCTAATGTCAGTTATTACATTTAAGCTGCCCGAAGAATGGAATTATAATTATTTTAAAAATGTTCTGTTTGGGCTCGGTTTTATTGCGGTTATCGACAGTCCCGAATACGGCGTGATACCGCAAATCTGTACGGTATCGGGTTACGGGCTTTACCTGCAGCCAACTAAGATTATCGTTGCGCAGCCGTTAGTACGATTTGAAGGACGCAGGGGCGAAAACTGCGAGATAATCAGACTTACACCCGACTGGCACGGTGTTTTGGATATCGTAGACCATTATGCGTACGAACTGGCAACGGCATATACGTCCGTCAATGTTTCCTTAATTAATAGCAGGGCGGGGCTTTTAGCCTACGGAAAGAACAAGAATGCCATCGAAACGATTAAGGTGATAGCCGAAAAGCTAAGTGCGGGTGAACCGCTTGTCGTGGCTGATAAGGCGCTTAAATCAGATGATATCAACGGGGAAGAACCGATTTTTACTATGGCATTTGACCCCGCGCGTAATTATATCACTGATAAATTGCTTGCGGATATGGCATCTATCTTAAATGAGTTTGACAGGGAAATCGGCGTGCCCATCGTAGATGATAAGAAGGAACGCCGTATTGAAGCAGAAGTAAACGCTATGACTTCGGACGCAGGCTGCAGGCTTGACGTGTGGCGGGAATCGCTGACGGAATCCATTAATGATGTAAAGGCGGTATTTCCCGATATAAATATTTCCTTTGAAGTGAAGGGGGGTGCATCAAATGAGTACAACGCCGAAAATAACGATGATAGGAATGTATAATCACGATGAAAAATTATTTGATGAAATGACCCTTCCGCCGGAAATCAATAAGGAAGATTTTATCAATACCTTCCTGCTAAACTATGGGGAATTTCCTGTCATGTATCCGTCCTGGCAGATTTTAAAATTTGCCATTGGGGTATGGTCGAAAAAGTGGTATCATTCAATCGAACGAATCATTCGGGCAATGACGGAAGAGTACGACCCGCTGCATAACTTCGACAGGCACGAACTGTACACAGATACAGAAAACAAGTCTGAAAAGAATACAATGTCATACGGGTCAACCATTACCGAAACAGATTCACGGGAAATAGAAACGGACGGGACGAATGAAGCGGAAGTTTCCGCATATAATGAAGATAGTTATCAGCCCGACAACAGACAGACCGTCAATAATACCGAATCGCATTCGGGCAGCATCGAAACGGAACGCGACGGAAAAGATACGAATGATATGACAGGCAATCGCGGTCTTACCCATGAAGGACACTTATACGGCAATATCGGCGTTACCAAGTCAACCGATATGCTGACAGATGAATTGAACGTAAGACGCAATCAGAACATTTTGGATATCGTTTCCGAAATGCTCTTTAAAGAAGTTTGCATTTATACATATTAAAGGGGGTAAAGTATGGGCATTTTTTCAAGGTATCCGTATACAGATTTTAACAACCTGAACCTTGACTGGATTCTGCAGCGTATGCGTGAAGTAGAAGCAGAGCTTCAGCGTTATTTGGATAACGCCGTTATTACGTTCGCTGACCCGATAACATGGGACATTACAGCGCAGTATACAGCGCTTACCGTTGTGGTCGATTCTGACGGCACTGCATACCTTAGTAAGCAGCCAGTACCTACAGGAATAAGCATTGATAATACCGATTATTGGCTGCCTATCTTCAACTATGATGATAATATTAACGGGCTGCGTGACCAAATCGCGTTCAATGCAAGAACGAGTGCAACGACCCCGCAGGCGCTTACAGCGGGCAGTCTGGTATTTTGGAACGGCGTGATATATAAAGTAACGACCGATATGCCCGCAGGCACTGCGTTTATCGTCGGGGCAAATATCGAACAGTATACCGTTGACAGAAAAATTGACGATATCGTAACTAACGTCGACAACATAGCAAATGACCTGGCAGCAGAAACACAAGACCGCATAGATGCAGACAACGACCTGCAGAATCAGATAAACGCGCTCAATCAAAGTGTGCGATATGTTACCCCGTATGACTTCGGTGCAGCGGGTGACGGTCTTACGGACGATACAGTGGCATGTCAGGCTGCTATCGAAGAAGCGCAGCGTACAGGCGCTATACTTCTGATTCCTGACGCGACGTTTTTAGTTTCTACACTGTGGGTAAGCGCAAATATTTATATTATGGGGTCGGGCACATTAAAAGGATTCCCGCTGCGCTATGACTTCAATACCGCGCCCATCAGCGCAGGAAGTAACGAAATCATCGTATCAGACGGCAAGCTGTACAATAGGAATATGATTTTGACAGTTACCGACTACGGACATACTGACGTTATGGTAGTCACAGATATTTCAGGTAATACCCTGACTGTCAAACGCGCCCGCTATTATGACGGCATGGAACATGACGATACGTTTAAGTATTCTTATGCAACGGGTACGGATATCCATATTAACACTGTGCCGTTAGTAATTACCAAACATATCTATACTGTAGATGTTGAAACGGACGCGAACGTGTACCAAATCGACAATGTGACCATGACGGGTGTTTCTGTACTGGGCGCGCATTCGGGATACGACAGCGCGAAGGACAGCATTTATGACATTATTTACAATGGCTGCGTATATACCCACATCGTGAAAAATGTCACCATCGAAAACGGTGAATTTGGAAATTGTTACAATAACTGCATCGGCTTTAACGGCAGGTGCGAAGGTATTACTGTACGAAATAATAAGATTCACGACATCAGCGTACCGTCTAACATCACAGACGTTGGACTGCGTGATACGGCGGGCGGTATCCTTGCGCATTGGGATCAGAGAACGCAGGATTCGGCAGACGTAACTACCAATTTCGTAATTGAGGGCAATTATATTAATAACTGCTACTGCGGTGTATTCCTTAGTGCTGCTAAACACGGCTCTGTTATCAGTAACCACATTTCAAACTGCGGGCACATCGGCGTGATGGTATATAGCGGTGACTTGGGCTTCGGGGCGCTTGATACTTCCGTAACGGGCAATACGATTTATGATTGCATAAATGCCGACGAAACAAGGGCAATCGCTATTAACCTGTTTGGGTGTACCCGTGCGCTTGTAAATGGTAACATCGTTCTGCATGTTGAAATCGGCGTACATGCGACCCTTGCGGAAACTTTGCTCGTAGAGGGTAACCAGTTTATCGGTACAACGTACAAAGGGGCATTTGTAGAACGCGCAAACGGTCGTTTCATTAATAATACTTTTGCGACTTCAAGCGGAAGCGAAGCCTGCGTAGAAATCAATAATACGACAGCAACGCCAATTTCGCAGCTTGAATTTATCGGCAATCTGTATGACGGACAGAATAATCAGCAGTCTGCTTATAACTTCCTTGCGGGCCAAAACTTCTACAGCTTTGGTAACTTCTGCCGTCTGCGTTTCCTGTACAAAGCGCCTGCCACTATTACCGATGCTGATAACATCAATACGATTCGCGACTATCTGATGCAGCCGAACAGCGTCACAACTACACTTATCGCGACCCGCCTGACGATTCGCCATATTGATACATTCTATGCGGGCGGTAATTATTCGACTACTTCGACAAAATACCTTGCAAAGCCAACGGCTGACTTGTCCGATATTGTCACGCCTAGCACGGGCGCGTTGGTCTATGATACGACAACGCAAACGCTGAAAGTATATAACGGGTCGAATTGGGTCAACGTGTAATTGTGCAACCTGCACAAACCGGATCAAAAAGTTTTTGTGCAAGATGCACAAATTTGTGCAAAATGCACAAAACGGCGCGGGGTCGGCTAAGTGCTGACCCTG
>JAEIGA010010592.1_pt1 | contig 13984 bp, 6 predicted proteins | sample 9270691 | NCBI WGS metagenome assembly JAEIGA01 (sample SAMN17057246, study PRJNA624740) | gut metagenome | biome: biome; isolation source: fecal sample | host: Bos grunniens | place: China: Xizang | collected 2019 | reverse complement strand
CTTGTCGCTCATTCATAACAATACTGGCGTATTGTTCTTTGTCCTTGATTACTTAATTTCAATAAGAATCGTCGGGTCCTTTTTTGTTTGTCGTTGTTTAATTTTCAAGGTTCGTTCTGCTCACCTTTTCGGTGGACAGCTTATACATTCTAACACAGTCAGCTCTCGTTGTCAAGAACTTTTTTTAACTTTTTTAAAAAAGTTTTTTCTGTGTTTTTACTGCCCTTTTTTCAGCAGCTTTATTGTTATACTACATTTCCTCTCCTTTGTCAACATATTTTTTTGATTTTTTTAATTCTTTTTTCTTTTATCAAAAACCACCACAATATATAGTAGTCGGTTGGTCAATTTGCCCATAGAGCATAGAAAAAGAGCGTGGAAAAACCACGCTCTTACATTATATATATTACTTTTGCCAATACTTGAGAACTATTGCCTCAAGTTCATCCTTTTTGCCGAGCATCTGTTTAACAAGTTCAAACTGAGTACGGCAACGAACAAGGTTATGCTCGGGATAATGAACCTTAAAATATTTGCTTCCCTCAAGATAATCTGTTAAGAATCGCATACCACATTCAAAGGTCATAAGCACAGAACCTGTATAAAGAGAAAGAATTTCTTCCTTAGAGAATGCCGATGCACACTCACTGATAAATCCCTCAGCATACTTATCAAAGAGGTCGGTTTCAAATTTAACCTTAGCCAAATCGGGTTCGTCCTCGGCGGCGTATGTAGCACCGCTTCTGATACTATCGCCAAAGTCATAGGCAGAAAGTCCGGGCATAACGGTATCAAGGTCAACAACAGCAAGAGGATTGCCGGTTGCTCTATCAAGCATTACGTTATTAATCTTTGTGTCGTTATGGGTAACACGAAGAGGAAGCTCACCACTTTCGAGCTTATCGGTAAGAAGTGAGCAAAGGTCGGCGTGCTCTCTTACAAATAATATTTCCTCCCTTGCGGTCTTAGCAAGGTCACAGGCGTCAGCCTCATAAGCCTTCATAAAGTTTTTATAGCGGTTAGGGGTGTTATGGAAATTCGGAATGGTATCCACCAGCTTGGCAGCATCAAAATCAGAAAGCTGATTCTGGAAAATACCAAAAGCCTTTCCTGCTGCACGGAACAGCTCAGGAGTTTCGGCAGTCTGCATTGTAATAGCATTATCAATATAAACATAGCAACGCCAGAAGTCGCTACCCAAATTAACAAAAGCTTCACCATTTTTAGACTCAACAACAGTAAGGCACTCTCTAAGTGGGTCGCCGCCTGACTCAGCCACCTTTTGACGAATATGAGCAGTAACAAGAATTATATTGTTCATAAGACCGTACATATCTTTAAATATAGTACCGTTCACTCTCTGCAAAATATATTTACGAGCGCGAGAGGTCTCAACAAAAAAAGTATCATTAATGTGACCGTTACCAAAGGGTACTGCTATCATAGGCTCACCGTCAAGGGCAAATAGCTTTGCTACATCTTCTGCACGAAATGGCATATCAATTCCTCCGTTTATCTTTTTGGTTTGTATTTTATCACTAATACTCATTATATCAGAAAAATTTAAAAAATATTTGCATTTTTGGTCGCATTTTTTATAATTATATGCTATAATACATAAAGAGAAAGCATCATGAGGAGAAAATTATGAACTACATTGGCACAAACATCAAAGACGAACTGACCATAAAAGAAATTTTTACCATTCATTATTTTGAGTATGCTATAGATTTCGACTTTCCGGGCGAAATACACGATTTCTGGGAAGGAGTATATGTAGACGCAGGCGAAGTAACCGTTACCTTTGCAAATGAAAAAACTGTAATGAAACAAGGCGATTTCTTTTTGCACAAGCCCTTGGAATTTCACAGCATCGCCTGTAAGGACGGTGTAGCAAACGCTATAGTTTTTTCTTTTTCCAGCGATTGTCAAAGACTATACTCTGCCGCAAACAAGGTTATTCGTTTCGGAGAAACAGAAAAAAACATTCTCTCCAAAATAATCAGCGAGGGAAAAAGCGCCCTTGCAACACCTCTTAACGATGTATATACCGAAAAATTGGAAATAAAAAAAGACAGTCCCTATGGCGCCTGTCAGCAAATCAAAAACCTTATGGAAATTTTGCTTATAGAGGCTGTACGCTGTTGCAACTACGACACTCCTGCAAAGCACGATTTAAACAGCAACAGCCGCATTAAAGACATTTGTGCGTATATAGAAGCTCACCTGACAACACCGCTGAAATTTGAGGATTTATGCAAAGAATTCTCCGTAAGCAAAACAACGCTTAAAAAAATATTCCGCGACCATTTAGGCTGCGGAGCGATGGAATATTACAATAACTGTAGAATCACAGAAGCAAAAAAGCTACTACGCGAAAAAAAACACAGTATATCCGAAATATCAGATATACTGCAATTTTCAAGTATACACTACTTCAGTAGAAAATTTAAACAAGCTACAAATATCTCTCCCCTTGAATACCAAAGGTCAGTAAGTAGCTTGTTAAAAAACAACTAAAATAGAACTCAAACTATTAACCAAACAAATTACCTAAAATGTCTCCGCCTATAGAAAGCTCATTATCATCCTGACCTGGCACTATTGCATTGGTATCATCTTCAACATCTAAAGACAAGATTGTGAGCTCGGGGCGCATATATTCTTTCTTCATGCCAATACCTCCAAATGTAGACAAATCCACTAATTACAGATATACTATAACACATCCTACAAAAAAATGCAACACTTTTTTTCAAAAATGTGAAAAATTTTTTAAAAGGTCATTTCAATCGTTATGCGAAAACTAAAGAGCAGTCTATTTAACTGCTCTTTAGTGCTTTAAAAAACTACTGTGCAGCAATAAATTCTTCTATAATCTTATTAGCAGCTACCACACCTGAATTAAGCTTACTGCTACACTTAGCAAGATTTACAGCAACCTGAGCAGAGGTACCGTCAATAAGCTCTTTGCAAAGTTCATTTGCAGTTACATCGGGATCAAGAACACGGGTAACACAAATTGCCAGACTCTGTCTGTTCATATCACCCTTTTCACGAAGCTCGAGATAAAGCTTTTTAGCTTCTTCGGTCTTGAACATATTATCCATATCATAATGAGCTTCATTAAGGAAGTAACGCAAGAAATATGCAGCTCCCTTTGCATTTTTTGCACCTTTGCATATACCATAAGCTCTGCAGGAATTAGTAAAGGTATAATCAGCATCATCTGCATTCACCTTAGGAAGATAAGCAAAGCCCAAATCATCAACATCCATTGTATAGAACCAGCCCGGGCTTTTTCTAAGGCCATAACAACCTGCTACCTGAATTGCGGCACCTGCGGTAGTTATAGAATCATCATGATTTGCAATTATCTTTACAAGTCCTGCATCTTTAGCCCTCATAAGCCAGTCAATAGCAGTTTTGGTTTCGGTAGATTCAAGAGTGTTTTCGAATTTATCTGTTTCCTGATTCCATCTTACCTGACCACCACCAAATAATGAAAGCCAAGTTTCAAAATCTATATGAGCACCTGCACCGCTAAGATTACAGGTAGATTTAATCTGTGTCAAAAGAGTCCAGAAGGTGTCAAGGTTCCAGTTATTTTCGTCAATATAATCGCTTGGAGTTTTAAGTCCGTTCTCTTCAAGAAGGGTCCTATGGTAATATGTAATAGTACCCGCCATAAGCCAAGAGGATTTTGCACCGTTTACAAGATAATATTTATCACCAAGACGGTAAAATTCACTTGTTCTCTGATCCCAGAAAGGATCAGTTGCATCAAGGCCATTAGTTTCCAAAGAGAGTGGTTGAAGAAGATTAACACTTCTCGGGAAAGCGCCATTTTCTACAACAACATCAGGAGATTGTTCAGCAGAAATAAGAGCTGCCATCTTTACGGGATATTCACGTTCACTTACCTGAACAAGCTCATATTTCATACCTGTTGTTTCTTCAAAACCCGAAAGAGCAACAGCGGTATCGGTTTTAGCATGGTCAATCCAGGTAGCAAACTTTACGGTAGTACCGCGAAGCTCCGCAGGCATATCAAGGAAATATTCTTCCTCTGCCTCATTAGAAATTTGATTTAAAACAGGCTTATCACCGTTATCTGAGTTTTTACCACATCCCGCCATAGCGCACACAGAAAGCAACATAGCAACGGCAAGTAGAATAGTTATGCATCTTTTCAACATATCTATCACTCCTTATTTTATACTTCAATCATATCTCACAAATTCTTATATGTCAATAGAAATAAAAATTTCAAAAACCAGACAGTTAAATTCACAAAAAACAAAACCCTCGATAAAACCTTTGGGCAAATCGAGGGTTTAAATATTAGTGCAACTTAATAAGCGCCGTTAATAGAATGGTCAGGATACATAACATTAAGTGTTCCTGTTTCCTGTTTTTCAGGCCAAGCGGTGAGGAGCTGACTGTTATAAAGGTCAGACTGATAAATTCTTACATAATCAAGCTTATGCTCATAGTAATCTTCGTGTACATCCTTATCATAAACAACACCGTAAGCGGTATCGCCCATGTGACATTCGGTATTGAAGTAGTTCATAAGGCAATGAACAGATACCGACATATTATCCTCATACTGATAATCAAGATGAACCTTACCGTCAAAGCCGAACTTCATACAGCTATCATCCCAATAACAGAAATAAATATGGAAGTTGTCGGAAAGCACATCGCCGTAACGCTCGGTATCATAAACCTTTTTCTTGTTATTAAGGCTTTTACCCGAATATACCGCACTACCGTCAAGGGAATTATGCTCAGAGCCTTTGTGATTACCGTTGATATCAAACTTTGTCCACCAGCGGTGAACGTTACTGTGGAAATTAAGATTGCTACCGAAGTTTTCAAGAATATCAATTTCGGTCATACAATATCTGCCCTGTTCAACACCGAAACGCTGGGTATTCATATTAGCTCCGTTACACCAATAACCAACGTTTGCAGGGGTGGGAGCGTGCTTACTGCGGATTTCAATAAGACCGTATCTGAACAGCATTGTATAGAAGGTGGAAATCTGTCCGCCGACGAAGTCGATTTCATTTACTCTCTGAGTAGCAAGAACCATATTTCCGTCGGACTGATAAATAAGCTTTTTAAGTCCGCCTGCTTTATATGCGGTTTCGCCGTGTACATCTATCCAGTACTTTGTACCACCAAGGCTTGAAGGCTCTACGGCGTTACTGTTACTGCCGTAGTCACCCCATTTTGAAAGGTCAACGGTATTTGAGTCAAACTCGTCGTGCCAGTTAAGAGTATATGCACCCTCTTCACTTGCGTCATACTTACCGTTTACGGTATAGCCGTCACTCCAGACAAAGCCGTTGCCTTCCTTAGCCTTTTTGACTTCATCAAGGAAAGCCTTTACACCGCGGGAAGTTGCAAGGTCATTACCGCCCTTGATAACTATCTTAGTGCCGATAACCTTGATAATATAGTTATCGCCTTCAACAGTTATATCTTTACTTGCCTGTCTTGTTGTATCGCCAATAAGAATTTCATAAGTGGTTTCAGGGTCAATATCCTCAACCTTATTTGTGTTATAACCAATCTGCTGATAAAACTCAACATATTCATCGGCATACATACCCGAAAGATAAGAAATACTTACAGGAAGAACAAGTGTGAACTCACTGAGGTCAACACCGCCTACTGTATTTGAGTTAATGCTGACAGCATACTGATGTTCATAAATAAACTCGTAATCGGTTCTGAGTCGCTCGAAGGTTTCAAAGCTCTGACAGAAGTTTTTAATAAACCATTCTACCGCATAAGAAAGAGTAGAAACATCAGTAACCTGAATACAAATCTTATCATCTATAACCTTAATAATAAAGTCCTTTTTATTGTTAAGGCGGTTATCTATAAGACACTGTTTTGCGATAGCACTTTCTTCTCTGTTAGTGTCGCCTATAAGAATTTCAAGGTTATTATCAAAGTCCTCGAAAACAGTATCCTTAATAGCAACAATAGGACAGCCGAAGTTCTTTTTAACGGCAGAACGAAGTGCTTTTACTGCATCATTTACTTCGGTATAGGCAGTGTCACCGCTTCTTACAAGATTATAGATAAAGTCGCCATCAGCATTAACGGCTGCGGTAAGATTTTTTGCACCGCCGCCACAGGCAGCCAGAGAGGCTACCATAAATATCGCAAGTGTAAAAGCTATAATTCTTTTAATATTCATTTTTACCCCTCCTTACGCCTTTTTTGATTTTTTCTTTTTTATAATCAGTATCGTAGCCACTGCACCTAAAACAACTATAACAGCTACACCGATTATTATGTAAACAATATAGTTTACAACAGCCTTTGCGGAAGAAAGAATAGAATCATCAATAATGCTATCTACATCAATTTCTTCATCAACAATGGCAGTAATATTACCCTGCGCATCACGCTTCACCGGAACATACTCTGTATACTCAATAGGTGTTGACAAGGGGGTATCCTCACCCACAAGGTTGAATACAACATCATCTATAAACAGCTCGGCATAACCCGGAGTCTGAATAGAAGCAAAGCCCTCTACAGAGTTAAAGGTATAAGATACTGTATGCCACTGACCGTCTGCAAGGTCGCTGAGTGCGACTACAGGATAGTAATCACCTGTTGTACTCCAGGCATATTGATAGCTTCTGCCTGATACAATCTTAATCGCACCATCGGTATGGAGATGCTTACCCATTTTAACATTAAAGGTAACGGTATATCTTTCTGCTTCGGCAAGATTGCTTCCAAGGAGAAGAAGTACGGAGTTTTCAAAGTAACGGGATTCGCCTTTTCTGTGAAGACTGTATCTTCCGCTTGTTACATTATCCTTGCTGTTACCTTCTTTTTCGCTGTCATACACTTCATAGTCGAAGTCGAAAATGGTATAACCCTTAGACGCCTGTGCCGCTTCCATAAAGCCGTTATCAAAGGTCTGTTTTACCTGATATTCAAAGAAACGGGCATAGAGAACAATAGGTGTTTCACTGATTATTGCCTTTTCAAAATCAAGTGCTGTAAAGGCTCCTGCAGAGTCCATAGTATAGTAGCCCTTGAAGTACATTCCCTTTATTTCGGGTTTTTCGGGAAGCTTATTCGCAAAGTTCTTTCCGATTTTATCAATAATAACAACAGGAATATCCTTGCAGCCGCCGTTACTTACAACAACCGCACCATAGCCTTCCTCAACGGTAGAAACAGAAATATCGTCAAACTGAACAATACCGCCAACACCGCCTGTTACTCTGACAAACAAACCGTTACAGTCAGCCTTTGCAACCTGTGAACCGCCGACAACAAAGCTCATAGTCAGCCACTGACCAACCTTTTGAGTAGTAGTGGTAACATTCATAGTACTTGTATCCTTAGCGCTATCCCACATATTTGTAGGTCTTGCTGCACGGATAGCCAATGATAAGGTAGACTCAATTGCCTTTGTTATACGGTAGGTAACGGTTATAATATAGGTTCTGTCCGCTTGCATTGTAAACACTTCGCTGCCGTTGGCAATAGCAAAGGCGGAACAACCTGCATTTATTTTGCCTGTTCTGTCAAACTGCATTACATACTCTCCCGAATATGCAGTGCTGTCCTTAACACGCTTAGCGTCCTCCATATAATATTTACCCGGCATTTCCTGAGGAGAAAGCAGGTCATATTCTTCAAGGTCGTAAGTAACGCTTGATTTCTGCTTATAGCCTGCATAAGCAGTTACTGTCATACCCTCAACAAAGGTTTTTGCAGTAAAGGGAACGGTACACTCAATATCACTGTACCAGCCTGTAAAGGTTTTACCAAAGCTTTCAGGGTCGCTTGGATACTTAATGGTATCCCCAACCTCTCCGCTTACAAAATCGGCAGGCTTATTATTATTAGGCTCAAACATTACATAAGGTGGCGCAATTTCCTCAACAAAAACATCATCCACAAGAACATTTGCAAAAGCATCTAACGAAGAATTCGTAACACCGAAAACAATGTATAACGCTTCGCCCGAAGGCTTTACATCGGTAGAAATATAACAGGCGAATTCCTTCCAATCTTTTGCATAACCAAGCTCTACTGTGTTTAATGTTCCACCATACTTAGTAAGTGTATTCGGCACCCAGATATTGCCGTAATAACCACCGTACAGGGTCATTGTAACATTTGTATTTGCACTTTCAATCTTATATTTATAGGTAACGCGGTAAACGGTCTTATCCTTAACTCTATCAGAAATCATCAACATATGGTCTTTTTCCTGATAACGAGTATTAAAGTATTTGGTTTCGCCGTTTACTACCTTATATACATAATTTCCCTTATAGTCGAAGCGTGCGGCATAGTCATCGTCATAGCCGACACCCGTATCGTCAATACGAACAAGCTTACCCATACCCTGACTGTCAGAAGTAGCAAAGAAGGGATAATTTTCAAAGGTAACGGGCCCTGCCTTCCACTTTGCATAAACCGTTGTTACGCCTGCAGGTATAGTTGTAGCGGTAAAGGGAATTGTGCAATCTCTGTCGGTATACCAGCCGAGGAATGTCGACTTGCCGTTTGTTACCTCAGGATAGGTAAAGGTTTCTCCCACGGCGCCTCTTACAACCGCACTTGTTGCCCCGACGCTGTTGCCGTCAAAGAAGATAATATCGTCAGTCACCTTTTCAACAATAACGTCATCAACAAGGATATCCGCAACGTTTTCCTCTTTATTATCTTTTACACCGAAAATAAGATACAACGCTGTGCCTGACTTACCTCCATCAGACTTTATGTTGGTTGTAAAGTAACCTGTATACTCTTCCCAATCAGAAGCAGTACCACACTTAACTGTATTTTTTGCAGCAGGATATGAATTTGAAGTTCCTGCTACCCAAATATTTGTATAGTAGCCTGTAACGGGAGTAATAGTAATATCGGTATTAGCATTTAACACCTTATATTTATAGGTTACACGATAGAGAGCATTATTCTCTACAGGGTTTGCTATAGTTGCAAGATGGTCGTATTCCTTATATCTGTCTTTATAATACTTTGTTTCACCATCAACAACCTTATATACATAGCTACCCTTAAAGTCGAAACGCAATGCATTATCGTTATCATAGCCTCTGCCCTGCTCATCAATGCTCAAAAGCTTACCAAAGCCGTGGCTATCCTGTGTGGAATGGAACTTATAATCTCTAAAGGTAATTGGTGCTATGCCCCATTTAGCATACACTGTATAGGGATTTCTCTCAAACACACCATTTTCAAGAGCAATGGTATATTTATCATCAAGATACCAACCAAGGAACTTGGCGCCATCGGGATGAACGGGATTTTCTATAGCAAGAGCATCACCGCGACCTCCCTTAAGCGTATAGGTTTCAAAACCTGTATTCACTGCAACAGCAGCTTCATAAGGCTGTGCAACAGCCTCAATATTTACATCATCAAAGTAAACAACGGTATCGGTATTCTTGGAAAGCTTAATACCAAAGAACATTGTTTTTGCATCTGTTGACTTATATGCAGTAGTGAAAACAAATTTTCCTTCCTGCCACTCGCCTGTCTGTTCCTCTTTCTTTACAGTAACACCGTTATACATATTGTACTTATTAGTAGCCCAGATATTGCTATCAATAGAAGAAGCAACATAGAAGGTTAAATTTGCATCGGTCTTTTCAACCTTATATTTAAATGTAACCTCGTACTGTGTTCTATCGTCAAGACCTGTGCCCAACCATACATACATATCCATCTGATTGTATCTTGAAGAGGCATCATAGGAATAAGGTACAGCGGGGTCTTTACGCATACTGCTCTTCCAGTCGAACTTAATAGCATTACCGCTGTTTGAGTATGTCACATCGCTTTGCTTAGACATCATCATAGCAAAGTACATAACATTACTCTTCATGGTTCTGCCGTCACCGTTTAAATAATCAGTGTAAGCATCCTTGTTATAGCTTTCAAAATCCTGTTTAAGCTCGGGAATTTCACTCTTCCATAAGCTATACAGACTGATACTTGCAAAGCCGAAGGTTTCAGACAAATATTCCTCGGTATAGGCTTCAGTAGTAAACCAGCCCATAAACCACTGCTGACCGTCTTCATCTACAGGGTCAGCAGGATAAGGAATTGCCTGACCCGGCTGTCCGTCTACAGTATCCATTTCGCCTGTAAGGGTATTAACAAAGGTATATGTAACAGGAGCATTCCATTTGGAATAAACCATCTTTACCTCACTCTCAAATTTAACACCCTCGGCAGACTGGGTTCTATCTTCATCAAGGCACCAACCCTCGAAGATATGATCAACCTGTTTTGCTCTGTCGGATATATCAGAAAGAGATACCTGTGCGCCAATTTCGCCGTAAACAATATCCTGTTTAGAGGAGTAATCATCCTTTAATATTACAACACCCTGATTATCGCCAAGCTTTGTAACGCTTACATCATCAATAAGAACATCTACGCCGTTGTATTTGAGCATCCAGATTGTGAGAGTATTATCGTTTGTGCCAAAGTCAGCAGGAGTATTAATCTGATAAGTTACGGTCTGCCAATCTTCACTGTACTCAAGCTGAGTAGTTCCAATGCCTGTGTTAAGGGTATAAACATCAGAATCAACAACCGAAGTCATAACGGTCTTAAGTCCAACGTTCATTTTGTTTACATAGTTAGTACCATTACCGCCCAAAGTAGAATCAAAAGCAGCGCCATAGCCAAGCTTTATTTCGGATGTTGCGGTTGCAGATATGCCGGTAGTAGTAGCTGTTCCCGACTTAACCATTATCTTCATAGATACTATGTATTTAGAATCAGGCTCAAGACGGCAAACATCTGTGCCGTTATGGAGTCTGAAACCACCTCTTTCTCCCCAAGAGACAGTACTTACACCGCGAAGCACCTTGTTGCCGTTTACGGATTGAACATTCATACCCCAACCGTAATAGCCAACTCCGTTATCCTGAGCCTCTTTCTTATTTGCATTGGCGTCAGTTACGGTATTCGTGAAATCGTAAACCACGGTTTCATTCTGTGCAAAAGCAGTAAGGCTTACAGGCACATACAGACAGCCTATAAGCAGCACAAGAGATAATAATAGTGCAGGTATTCTTTTCATAAAACATACCCTTTCAAAATAATATTTTTTTTATTTTACCATATATAATAACCCAAAACAATGCACGATACCGACTTTTTTGGTACAAATCAGCACAAAGGACAGTGAGAAAATTTTCCTCAGAGCCTACTGAATAATTATCGTTTAGCCCAGATTATCTGACTTCCCATATTCTCTTTCTGATAAAGTCTTACATAATCTACCAGAGTTTCGTAACAATCAAGATGGGTATTTATATCATATTTGGAGCCGTAATTCCTTTGACCCATACCCTGACCGATAATAATATAGTTAGGCATACGGTCAAAATAGGTAGAATTGTTTTCAAAGGTATAGAATTTAACGCCGTCAAGAGCAAAAACTATATTATCACTGTTCCACTGGAATGTGAAAATATGATAGTTTTCATCCAAAGCCGTTTCATCCGCATCAGGTACATAGGTATGGTTTTTATTCCCTGCACCGCTATTGCCGTCAAGGCTTATGTGAGCGCCGTCCTTTGAATTGTTGGAATTCCACCAATAATGGATATTTGCCGCCATATAGTTTGTTCTGCCAAAGTTTTCAAGCAGGTCGTACTCGGTCATACAGCCTCTGTCTTCTCTGCCGAACAGCTTTATAAAGCTTGAACCACCTGTAGCAGCGCCATTCATCCAAAGACTTACATGGGCAGGATTGGGCGCAAGATCGACCTTAAATTCAAGGGTGCCGTACTGATAAATCATATTCCAGAAGGTAGACATTCGGGTAAAGGTGAAATCGGTATCGTTAAGACGGGCAACCGTAATTACCGCATTGGAATCCCTTACAGTTACCGCCTCTTCAACCACTCTGCCTGTTGCAGTGGTAAATCCGGGGTCACCTGGGGCTCTGTAGGATATTTCCCCGCCAAGCTGTGAAGTATACACAGACATATTCGCCATAGTCTCTTTATTATATGGTCCCCAAATGTTTCGGTTAAGCATAGAACCCTCAAACTCATCATTAAAGGTAAGCGCATAATCATTTGCAGTCTTGGAAACGCTACCATATTTTACAAAGCCGTCATAAAGATATGCACCGCAGTCAAGACTGTCCTTATACTTAAGGTAGTCTATAAAGTCCTTAACGCCCTGCATTGTTGCAAGGTCACTGCCGCCCTTAATAATAAGCTTTGTGCCTATCATAGCTATAACATAGTTATCCTCGCCCTCAACCTCTATGAGTGTTGAAGCCTCTCGCGTTGTATCACCGATAACTATTTCATACTCTGTTTCTGCTGCCTTTTCGGTTACTCTGTTAAGGGTTACATCGTGAGTATTGGCTGCATAGTCAATTAAGAACTCAATCTGCTGACCATAAATATACGGCATAAGCTTTGGATTAACTATTGTAAAGTTCTTCCAGCTTACCTCTCCAAAAGTATGAACCTTTTTATCGGTTATTTCACTGTATCTGTCGGAGTTTTCCTTAACATTTGTCTTTTTATCAGCAGAATAGAAGGTATAAGTGTTGCCGTTTGCGTCCTTTACCTTTATATAACCTCGAGCGCCTGTAAGGCGGGTATCACCTATTTTATAATCGGTTATATATCCGCTGTAAACTATATGTCCTTCCTTGTTGTCATAGTCCCAGTAGCTTCCAAAGCCATAGGTTTTCTTTGTTACCTTATAGCCATTTTCCTTTGCATTTTCAAGGGTAATAGCATTTACGGTAACTCCGTTTTCGGTTATGTTTCCTGTAACCGAGTTTCTGGCGTTCTTATAAATTATTCCTCGCTCAACAAGGGTGAACTCTTCTCCTCCGATATTAAGCTTTACACTGTTTTCAGCCTTATAGCCAAAATAGAAACGCATTGCCTGACTGCCTGTTTGTTTACTTGCATCCTCAGTCAGTACACTGGCACCCTTTTGATAAAGAGCCTCTACCTCTTCTACTTGTATATTGTCTATACTTATACTGCTGTTTTTATCAGCATTAAAGTACATATACAGCATATCTCCATAAACGGCATTTTCGTTTTCCTTTGCGTTTATGTTTTCGTCATTCGGTATAGTATAAGCAAAGGCTGAGGTAATGTATACAGTCGCACTATGCCACTGACTGTCACCGTCTGCTTTTACAAAACTACCCTCATCAAGATATTTTGTAGAGGTTTCATTTATGTTCATTTCGTTTGCTGTTGCAAAGAAAATCTTGGAATTATCACTGTCTGCCTTATAATCAAAGGTAATCTTGTACGAAGTATTATCGTTTATTTTACCTACACGCAAACCATCTTTAAGACCGCTTATATTCCGGGGTGCAGTATAGCTGAGTATACCGTCATTTACAGTAATTCCATCTGCATAGGTATTGATGTCGTTTGACATATAGGTATAAGAAGTAAAGTTTTCGGTATTCTTATTCCATTTACCATACACATAGGTTATCCCTGCACTAAGTGCAGAAGCAGAATATTCCTGTGTAAGAGCCTCGTCACTATACCAGCCCTCAAGGGTAGCAAACTGAGAAGTGGGGGCAATTTGGGGAGCAGTTACGCTTTGTCCCACCATTACTTCTTTATACACACCTGCATTATTGTTTTCATCAAGGAAAGCAACCACTGCTGTATCCTTACCCAGATAGTCAATCTTAACGTCATCAATAAACAGTGTTGTTGCGCCCTCTACAAGAGGATTAAAGGTCATAAACAGTCCTGATGTACCGAGGTTTACGAAATCTGTAGTAAGATATACGGTTGCCTTCTTCCAGTTATCCCCTATTTCACCCGAATAAATTCTATAGGTTGCTTCATCATAATCGGTAACAAAGCTCCAACGGTTCTTTATATGAGCAGTAAGGAATTTAATGTCCACATCAGACTGACTTTCGGTTAATTTATAT
>JAEIGA010010591.1_pt1 | contig 13984 bp, 17 predicted proteins | sample 9270691 | NCBI WGS metagenome assembly JAEIGA01 (sample SAMN17057246, study PRJNA624740) | gut metagenome | biome: biome; isolation source: fecal sample | host: Bos grunniens | place: China: Xizang | collected 2019 | reverse complement strand
ATATTCATTATTTTTGTTGTATTTAGAAATTGTTGTTAAAAAATTTCTACCACCTTTATTACCACGTCCTTCAATATCGTATAACCCACCTCCATTATTAGTATCAAAAGAACTATAATTTATACTTGAAGGTTTATTGCAATCTGGTATAGAATGTGTATGTCCACCATGTCCAGTACCTTTACCTTTTACATCGCCATCGCTTAAAGCATCTTTATGAGTTACAGAATAAGCATCATTTCTATTATAATCATTTCTAATAATAGTTTCGTTTCTTGTTTCAATACCTTTTTTTTCTAAACAAGTTTGCATAATATTTAATTAATTTGTTAATTTTATTTTAATTTAAAAAAACACCGTTAGTAGGGTTTTTAGGTGAATGTGCTTTACCATTACCACTAATTTTAGGTGCTGATTTCATTGCAGGTTTAATATCTTTATCTACTTTCTTAGCTGTTTCATATTGATTTGCTGCAACATCTATTCCTGACCAATTTTTTTTCATTCTTTGAATAGTTTTACTTGCCTTTTGTTTTTCCTCTCTATTACCACTCTTTAATTTTTCTTGTGCAATATGAAGGCGACTTAAATTTTTCTTAGTTGCATCATAACTTTTCCCTTCAGAATCAGAAGTAGCACCAAATGTTCTGTGCTTAAGACGTTGATTATCTTCAATTAAAAAATTTTCTTCCCATTCTTTTTTAGACATTTCACGTAAAGTAGATATGCTTCCCATACCTCTTAATCCCCAAAAACTTCTATTATTATTAGTAAAATCTGACGCTAAATCATCAGTTGTTTGTGGTTCTGGATATCCACCTTCAATTGAACCATTAACGCTTATTTCATTACTATAATTATCTCTTAGGTCTGGAGTTAAGGACATACCATCAAGATAGGTTGCATTATTCCCACAAATTTCATCTAATTGTTTTTGTGTTAATATTATTTTTTTAGTTCCCATCTATATATTATTTTTCATTTATAAATAGTTAATATTTTTTATTTTATTTATTTTATATAATAAATTATATTGACAATTTAAGTTATTTTTTTAATTTTTAAAAAATTAAATAATAAAAATTATCGATAATTTTAAAATGGACAAAAAAATAAATATTTTAGTAGTACCTAGCGACCATTTTGGTTGCGGATTTCATCGTTCAGTAAATCCACATTCATTTTTGGATAAGTTGTATGGTAATGAATTTGAAGTTGAAATTAATTATAATCCAAATTATTTAGATTTAGAATCTTTTAAAAAATATGATATTATTCATATTCATAAAGGATTAATTAAAGACATGAATGTTTTATGGAAATTTATTGATTATTGTAAAGCAAATAATATTGTTACGGTAATGGATATTGATGACAATTGGGACGTAGGTCCACAGCATCCATTATATAATACTTTTAAACGTAATAACTATGATAAATTGATTATTGAAAATCTTAAACGTTTTGATTATATAACAACTACAACAGATATTTTTGCAAAAAAAATTAAAAAATATAATAAAAATGTTTTTGTTTTCCCTAATGCTATTGACCCTAGTGAAGAACAATATAGTTCAGAAAAAAATCCATCAAACAAGATACGTTTTGGTTTTGTGATGGGTTCAGCACACGAAAAAGACATGGAACAATTTATGGGTGTTTTTGCATCATTACCCGCTGAAACACGTGATAAAATGCAAGTTGTATTATGTGGATATGACTTAAGAGGTACAATGACTATTTTACATCCAGACGGTTCAACAACAAATAGGCCTATTACGCCAACAGAATCTGTTTGGTATAAATATGAGAAGGTATGTACTAACGATTATAGTTTATGTTCTGAACCTTATAAGGTATTTTTGAATAGTTTTATTAAAGATAGTCAATGGCCAATGGTAGATAATGAATTTTATCGTAGAGAATGGACAAAAGATGTTAATGAATATGCAAAACATTATAAAAATATTGATGTCTTGTTTGCACCTCTTGCTTGTAATGGGTTTAATGAGGTTAAATCAGAGTTAAAATTTATAGAGGCAGGATTTACTAAAACTGCTGTAATTGCAACTAATTTTGGACCTTATACTATTGGTAGTAAACCAATGTTTAAATTTGGTGGTGAAATAGACCTTGATGGTAATTGCATTTTAATTGATGACCATAAAAAACATAAAGAATGGCGAAAAGCAATTATTAAATTAGTTAATAATCCAGAACTAATTACAAAACTTCAAGAAAATATGTATAACCATGTAAAAGATACATATAATATTAATAATGTAACAAAAAACCGTGCTGATTGGTATAAAACAATCACAAAGAAATAATTTAGTCATAATATTTTTTTTTTAAACCTATCATTCATTTGGTAGGTTTTTTTGTTTTTTAATGAAAAAATATGTATATTTGTAAAGAATTTTAATTAAATTAAATATTATGAAAGTAAATTTATCAGAAGAACAAAAAAATTCAGCATGGGTTCAATTTTATTCAGTATTTGAACAATTAGGATTACATCAATATTATGATGTGGAACTTTTAAAAGAAGAGTTATTATCAGCGCCTTGTGCTGTTAATGAAGAAATGGGTACTGCATATAAGGGAGCGTTAGTTATGCATATTAATATGACAATGGCGCTAGCTCAACGCATTGCTAAAATGATTTCAGGTACGTTTCAAATTGATGAAGAATCTTTACTTAAAGTCTGTATTCTTATGCATTTATCTAAGAGACATATGTATGTTGAAAATGATAATGAATGGGAAATCAAAAATAGAGGTTTGAATTTTAAATTTAAAAAGGATATTGAAGGTTGTATTAAGGGTGGTGAAAGGAGTGCATTAGAAGCTTTGAATAATGGTGTAAAATTAACTCCTATTGAATTTGAAGCAATTAAAGCATTAGATGACCCAGAAAACATGTCAACAGCTTATAAATCAATTATAACTGTTATTGTTAAACAAGCAAATGAATTAGGATATTCAATTGAAAAAGAAAAGTATAATAAATTAGTAAATCAATTATAATAATGGAAGTAAAAATTGTAAACAAGTCAAATCATAGATTACCAGAGTATGCTACAATTGGTGCTGCTGGAATGGATTTAAAAGCAGATATTCTAGAACCAGTTGTTATTGAACCTAAAAGTAGCGCTGTAATTCCAACTAATATTTATATACAACTACCAGAGGGGTATGAAGCACAAGTAAGAGGGCGTAGTGGATTAGCATTTAAATATGATATTATATCTCACGTGGGGACGATTGATGCTGATTATCGGGGAGGTATTGGTGTAAAACTTTTCAATCTTAGCAATAATAGTTTTGTTGTTAGACCAGGTGAAAGAATTGCGCAACTAATAGTATCAAAATATGAAAAGGTTGAATGGAAAGAAGTAAGAGAACTAGATGAAACTGAACGAGGTGAAGGTGGATTTGGTAGTACTGGAAAGTAAAAAAAGGAGTGATAATCACTCCTTTTTTGTTGTATATAATATTTTTTTTAATCTAAATCAGTCCAATCATCATCATCTATATTTTCAATCCTATCAATAAAATATTTTTCATAATTAGATATTTTATTGTAAAGTGGTCCCCAATATTTTCTCTGTTTACTAATATTAAAAACAGTTTCATTATCATTTTTAATTAATCTTAAATAATTAAATTCATAATTATCTATTTCCACATCGCCACCCTCAGCAGGTTGGTAATATGAAGCAGGTCTATATTCTGAAACGCTATAATTTATATCAAAATCTATCTGTATTTCCATAGTGTCATCATATGTACCATCTTCAACATCATCAATATTAAAATCAGGGTCTTCATAATATAATTTCAAAGTAAAATAATTGCCATCATTTTCAATATCATAATCAATTTCTTCACCAGATAATATGTTTATAATATTTTCTAATTGGGTATTATCCGTTTGATTACCTTGATTCATTATATTTTCAATAGTTTCCATAACTATTTGTTTTATATCATTTTCATTAAGTCTAATTTTTGTCATAAAAATATATTTTAAAATAAATAGTTAAAAAACTAAAACAATATATTGACTATTTTATATTTTTTTTTATTTTTTATAAAAAAATATATGAATATTACAAAAATTTCAGAATTATCAAACAGTGAATTATTAGATATGGAAAAATTATCTGTATTAATTTGTAAAAAATATGAAAATTCATCAAAAATGTATGATGGTACCGTAAATACGAAAATTCCAGAATATCATGAATTTAATTTTTACAATAAAATTCATATGGATATTTTAAATGAAATAGAACGAAGATTAAAAAAATTAAAACAATGAGAGTAATTAAACGTTTTTATAATAGGATAAAATTATTTTTTTATAGTTTTTTTGTTGGGTTAAATAAAGCTGATAAATTAATAACCAGTCAAGTAGATTCATCTAATGGTATTGAGGTTATTAATACTAAAACAAATAATGAAAATGTATTTTCTAACATGTTAGAGCAAAAACAAACACAACAAGTAAAAGAAATGGTTGATTCTCATTATAGAATATATCGTGAATCAAATAAGTATGATACTAGTAGTATGAAAATTATCGGATTTTATGATGATGGATTTCCTATTTTTGATACATCGCAAAAATTATCAAAAAAGAGTGTCGGAGATTTTCTACAACGCCCACCTATTTTTAATCCTGATGATTTAAAAATTATAACAATACAAGATAATCGCCATTTAGAGGATAACTATGAAACATCAAAGGCACTTTATACTTATGATACAACTTTAAAAGTAGTAAGAGATAATTTTACACCACGTTTTAAAATTGAAAAATTGGTTAAAAAGATGGTTGTTAGAGAATGTGATAAAAACAAAGTGTTAGTTGATTTATATTTACCTTCAGAAGCATCCCAATTTGGGAAAATAGATGCTATCGTAGTATCAAATTTGCACAACTTAAAAGATTCAAATACCTATAAATCTGATTTAACTGATTTGATGGAGATGAGTTGGTTTTCAGACAAAGCATGGAATACAGAAGATATATTACTTTTCAAATATAAAGTATCTGAATTAATTGGTATAAATATCTACGATGGCAATTTTGTGCTAACATATGTTTGTGACATTATTGAAAACGGTAAAGATTTAACAGAACAACATCGAACAAAAGAGTTAGATGAAAAATATAAAAATAATTCTCCAAAACAAAAAGGAGTTGATATTTTTGCTTATGAAAGAAAATTAAAACGAGATAAAGAAAAAAACAAAGATATTGATTTAAATAATTTTTCAAGTACAATATTAAAAATAAATGAAAATAGCGATTGATTTAAATGATGTAATTAGAGATTTTTCTAATAATTTTGTTAAATATTATATTGAAGGATATGATAGGGACTTTGATTTAAGTGATTTTGAATTTTGGACAAATGATTTATCAATTTTATTTCCATTTAAAAGTAAGCAATCATATAATAATTTTGTGTATAATGATTATGCATTTGAATTGTTTGGAAAATGTTCAACAACATCACGAGGACTCGAACAAACATTAAATGAATGGACTGAACAAACTATTAAAGATTTGGATATTGATGAACCAATTGAATTAATGTTTGTTTCCCCTTTAGAATATGGATTATCTATCGGAAATACATACTTTTTCTTATCAAAATTAGGTACTAAAATTAGAGAAACTTATTTTCCTACAGATTCTATTACAATTTGGGACAAATGTGATGTATTAATAACCGCAAATCCTAATTTATTGGAATGTAAACCAGAAAATAAAATGTCAATTAAAATTAAAACAGATTACAACAAAGAGTCTAATAGTGATTATTCTTATTTTTCACTAATTGATTTTTTAAAAAATAAAGAAAATACAGAAAATATAGTAAATGAATATATTCAAAACAGATAAGACCCCTGTAAAATATCTACATTTTGGTGAACATACATATGTTTTAAAATTAGATAAAATTAAAGAACTATGTTTATCACCATCAAAAGATGGGGGTGGTAGAGAAATACAAATTGCTCAAACATATGAAGTAGATGAAAATGATGAACTAAATTTAGTTTCAAAAGTTGAACATGAAACAAAATCTATAGGTAATATACAAAACGATATGATTATCTATGATATTTTTAAACTTTTACTAGTTTCTTTACTTGAAAATAATAATACACAAGATAATTTTGAACTTACATTTAGTAATGTTTTGGTAATTAATACATTATTAGATTGGGGTATTTTAGAAATAAAAAAATAAGATTATGACGAATTTAAATACAAATGAAATGTTAAAAATAGTTGATGAAAATATTTCTAAGTTAAAAAATAAAGAATATAAATTATATTTTTTTGTACTAGATACAAAAGGTAATCCATCAACTTCATTAGAGTATATTTACCACACAGCATTAACTCTTTCTAAAAGAGGGCATAAAGTTGTAATGTTACATCAAGAAAATGAATTTATTGGTGTAGAAGATTGGTTAGGTTCAGAATATGCTTCTCTTGAACATATGAATATAGATAAAGATAATGTGGAGGTATCTCCTTGTGATTTTCTGTTTATACCAGATATTTTTGCCAATGTTATGTTACAAACAAAAAAATTAGCATGTAAACGAGTGGTAATTGTTCAAAATTATGGAAACATCACAGAATTTATGCCAGTATCACAAACATTAGATTCTCTTAATATAATAGATGCTGTGGTTACATCAAATTTCCAAAAAGAAAAACTTAATAGTTATTTCCCTAATGTTAGAACACATATAGTATCTCCTTCAATTAGAAATGTATTTAGAAACAATGAGGGACAACGAAAATTAATTGTTAATTTATTAACAAAAGAACAAAGTGACGCTAATCGTATTGTAAAACCATTTTATTGGAAAAACCCAATGTATAGATGGGTTACATTTAGAGATTTAAGAGGGTTGTCTAAAGAATTATTAGCAGAATCATTAAGAGAAGGTGCAGTTACTATTTGGGTTGATGATAAAACTGAATTTGGTACTAGTCTTATTGAAGCAATTAAATGTGGTGGTGTTGTTCTGGGTAAAGTACCAGAATACATATCAGATTGGATGATGGAGGGAGATTCTTTGATAAAATCAGTATTATGGTTTAATGATGTTGATGATGTTTCTAATATGCTACCTTCAATTATTAGAAGTTGGACTTTAGATAATGTTCCTGATGATGTTTATGATAACCAAAAAGATTTAAGAAAATTATTTACTGAGGAAACCCAATTAAATGAAATTATCGAGGTCTATGAGAAAGGTTTTATACATAAACGTTTAAGTGATTTTGAAGAAACTAGAAAAGAAATTATAAATAATAAAAATAAAGAAAATAAGGAGTGATGAGAAATTTAACAGTTATTATACCAGTATATAATTTAGATACTGAAGAAAAACAAAATCTTTTTATCAATGCAGTTAATAGTGTTGACGATAGTGAAATTTTAGTAGTTGCTCCAAAAGAAGATATTACGGTGGTATCTACTCTTAAAACTGATAAAAATATTAAAACTATAATTAATACATCTTCAGACACAACATATGCTAATCAAGTTAATCTTGGGGTTGAGAATGTTAATACTGAATATTTTAGTATATTAGAATATGATGATATTTATAGCCCAATTTGGTTTAAAAATATAAATTCTTATATTGAAGAAGATACTAATGACATTTTTGCATTCTTACCTCTTACTGAGGTAATAGATGTAAAATATGGTCCACAAGGTTATGCAAATGAAGCAGTTTGGGCGTCATCTTTTTCAGACGAATTAGGGTATTATGATGCTCAATGTCTTGAAGATTATTTGAATTTTAATACATCTGGAGGGGTGTTCAAAACACAAGATTTTATATCTTTAGGTAAATTAAAACCTTCAATAAAACTTTCATTTTGGTATGAATTTTTATTAAGAGCAGTTTATAAAAATAAAAAAATCTATGTAGTTCCAAAAATTGGTTATTACCATACCATAGGTCGTGATTATAGTTTATCAAGTATTTATAGTAATAATTTAAGTGAAGAAGAAGCAAATTGGTGGATTGAACTTGCCAAAAAGGAATACTTCTTCCCTCACGATAGAAAAAAAGTATATCAATCAGAATAAGAACCAATGCAATGCAATGAGGGGATATATTCCCCTCTTAAACATTAAAAATAAGGACCTGATGAGGTATACTAAAAGGAAAGTACTTTGGAATAAAGTAGAAAAAATGTTGCAGTGTGTGGGGTAAAAATAAATTACCACAATGGCAAAAAGAGGAAGAAAACCAAAAGAAAGAAAAGGATATTTTTACGAAAGCGAGGAAGATGCTATTATTCAGTATATTCAAGAAACTGATATTGTATTAAAAAATAATATTTTTAATCATGTGCTTTATCCAGCATTAACTAAAATGATAGAATCTATTATTAGACGATATAAACTATTCATTCCAGATGAAGATTTTGACCAAAATTTTAATGATACAATATCTTATCTCTTAACAAAAATAAATAATTTTAAACCAATAATAACTGGATATACATTATTAGAAGATATAAGTAAAATTAAAGAACCGTTTGTAAATTTTACAGAAGAAGAATTAAAAATAAAAAGTAGAAATGCCACAGATGATGACCCAGAATATATAATGGTATATTTTGGTGAAGATAAAGAAACAGATGAACCAATTTATAAGTATTATAAAAAGGAAACACATCATTATAAAGCATATTCATATTGTGGTACTGTTTGTAAAAATTATTTAATGTTTAAATCAACTCAATTTCAAAAGAAAAAACAAAAGAATATATCATATGATAGTATTTTAGATGAATTAACTAATAATTCTAAATATTCAATTAATGATTATAAATCTAGCAATATTGCAGAAAAAGTTGTTTCAAAAATGGGTGATGAAATAGAAAACATGATTAATAATCATAAAAAATTTCTACTTAACGAAAATGAAATTAAAGTTGGTGAAGCATTAGTTACTTTATTAAAAAAATGGGAAGAAGTATTACCTAATAATGGAAGTAATAAACTTCAAAAAAGTTCGGTCCTTTATTTTCTTAGAGAAGAAACAATGATGACAACTAAAGAGGTTAGAGATAATATGAAAAAATATAAAAATATTTATAAGTTCATCAAAAAGAGTTGTTTAGAAGAATAATAAATAACATAAAAACTATTTATATATAAAAAATATATCTATGGAAATTAAAAGATATAAAGTAAGACTTAATTCTTGTGAAAAAATTGAAGAATTATTACAAGAAATATACGACCAAGCTTGTAGACAACTTAATGAAATACAAAATGAAATGAACAAACTAATAAACTCTACAAATTTAGCTGCTGATGATTTTAATATGGATGATAAAGCAAAATATTTTAAAGCTATTCATGATTTAACAGGTGATAGAAAAAGTGCTATTCAAACAAAATTAGATATTGCTAAATTTATGGGTGAAATTTTAAAACACGGTGGAGATAGTAATGCTGTTTTAAATGATAAAAACATACAAAAGAGAACATCCTTAAATTTTAAAAGTATTAGAGATGCTGTAAATTCAGACTCAGATACTGAAAATTATACACTTAAAAAGAACTAATGATGGCAACAACAAATGAAGTTTTAGGTACTATAGGTGCGTTACATACACTCATTGAGATGTTCCCAATGAACATTCTTGATTCTAAAAGGGGAAAAATTTATACTTCCTCTTTTGACTTTATTATGGATGTGTTATATGCATGTGGTGTTGATACTAATGAAATTATCGAATATATATTAAAAGAAATATATTCAATAGAAGCAAAAACTAATGATTTCAGGGAAAAAATAGGACAAAAAGACTTCTCAGATGTTCAACAAAGCGAATTTTTAGAAACTTTAGAAAAAGGTATTAAAGAAATATTACAAGGGTTATTAGCAAGTCTTTATGGATGTTCATCAATACCAGTTTTACCTAATTATATAATGGATGCACCATCTGAAACTTATTACCATGGAGATAGTGGTGTTACTGATTATTGGTATGATGAAAATTTTATGCCAACTTATTATCCAAATAATCTTAGAATACCAATTAAGATGATAGACCCTATGGGATTATTAGAAATAAATCCAACATCTGTTGATGGTAGGGTATATTATGACATTAATGGTAGTGATGTGTATTATAGAAAGAAAAAAAATGATAGTACATTAATTTATTCTAGTGTAAAAAGTAATAATTATGTATATTCACCAATTAGTGTTATTAAAAAAGATAATACTCTTAGTTTTAAATTAAAAAATGAAAAAATTTTACCAGAGGATATAAAAATTAGTTTAATTTATTATAAAAACAATAATAATTTAAAATTCAATACTTTAATTTCTAAGGGTAAAATTGTATCTGAAGACATATTATCACTTGATAATGTTGATGAAATAAAAAATCTACTTATAAATAATTCAAGAGATAATACAATTGTTGGTAATAATATATTGTGTTTTTTTGATGACAGTATAAATGAAATAATAAATAATGAAAAAATTTTAATATTAGGTGCTGGTGATGAAGAAAATAATTCAAACAAATATTATTACGAAAGATTAAATGAAATCCCATCTGACTACAAAAAAGCAAAAAGATTAAATACAATTCCTAGTTTAGTTAAAGAAAATGACGATGATTTAATAGTTGTATATGATGGACCTAAACCTTCCGAACTATACAAAAGTAATGATATGAATGCATTCTTATGGTATGTTATTACAAAAGGTATGATTCAACCACAAAATAATAAAAATCAAATGATGTGGGATAGTAGATTAACTGCACTAGAAAACGGTATAACTCGTGAAGGTATAGAATGGAATAATTGGTACAATTCTAAAACAAACTTTCATGATGAATTTAAATTTAGTGGCAACACTATCACTAAAGATAATAAATTATTCCCAATTATTCAATTAGAAAAATTTAAAGATAATGGATATGGTATAGAAGTATCATTACCATCACAACGTTATTTTAAACCTAAATATAGAAACAGTAAAATTGAAGATAACCTTTACAACGGAAAATCTTCATTAAAATTTAATGAAACTATATACAAATTTAATAATGATTATTTAAATAATATTCAAATATTAAAACCTAAATTATTATTAACTAATTTTGTTAATTATATGCTAGGTTTTAGTTTATCAACAATAGGGGATATAAATATTTCATTTACTAAAACTGTTATAGAAAAAAAATTAACAACTGCTATTCGTAAAATTATCGAGACTGATGATATGGAAATAGAAGATTGTTACACAAAATTTTCAAATGAAGAATTTGATGAAATGTTAAATGAAATGTTAATTTCAAGATATACAGCAACTCAATATAATGGTGAAATTAATAAAATTAAACAACATGATATCGAGAGTTATATTTTATTAATAGATTCGTTTAATAATTCTACAACAAAAGAAGAATCTGTTGAAAAATTAACACGTTTAACTAATGAAATACTATCAACCCCAGGTAATGAGGGTTCAATAGACTATGGTGTAGAAGTATCTATGGATGGTAATTTATTACAAAAGCTTTTATGGGCAATTGTAATGCCTATTATGCAATCATTATTTACTCCACAAGTAATGCTTTTAATGATTATTAATATGCAATTAATGGGTGTAGTTAAAATTGAAGATTTTGCAAATAATGATATGTCTAAAATTATGAATTTGTTATTAAATAAAATATTAGGGTTAACAAAGGCGATTATTAAATATGTTAAAAATATGTTAATAGATTTATTAATAAATCTTTTTAATAAAAAAGTGGCCCCTTTATTGATTAAATATTTAGCAGCAGTTAATTTGGAAAAATTGGATTATTGGTTAATTTTATTAACCGCAGCATTAAAATATTTAACACTAATGCCTAGTTTTAATACTAGTGTTGTGAAAACTAATATAGATAATGTTAATTATGCTGATATTGTAACAAACAAAAATATGACATCAACACCAGAATCAAGTAACCCATGTTAATAATTATAAATTAAATGATTTTCAATATGAATATATCAAACATAGTTGATTCAATGACAGAAACATTAAATTCAGTAAAAGTACCGAGTAATGTTTTACCACCATTATTACTTAAATGTATTGCGTTAACAAGACCTGGGTTATCAGCATATAAAATAGCAACCGAAATAATACAAAATAATACAAAATTAGGCATACCAACTGGAACTAATCCAGATGGAAGTGAAAATCTAATTAATGCATTTACTTATAATATAACTAAAGCATTTGTTAATGCTTTGAAAAATGATGCTTTTGTATCAACAGCAATTCCTAGTGGAAGTTTGCTTGTGCAAGCAACAGGTGCTAATGGCGGTGGTCCAGTTACATGTACAGGATTTAATTTACTAGATGCTTTAACTAAAGGTATAATCCAATAAAATATTATTTTATGAAAGAATATATATATAAAGATATGAGTAATTCTGAAATCAAATTACATATTGAAAAACTTAAAAATGAATTTGATAAAAAGAAAAATGATTTAATAAAGTTGTGTAGTGATATGGATAAAATAGAAAAAGAATATCTTGAAGCACAACATGAAATAGAAATAAGAAAAAATTTATATATTTAATTTATGCAAGGTAAAATGCCAGTTGTACGATTCTGTAATGTAATTAGTGTTAATGATGATACTGATGCTGATAGAATCAAAGTAAGATTAATTCCAGAGGATAATAGTAAAACCATTGATGAAATTGATTATGCATTTCCTTTATTGCCTAAGATGTTTCATGTTAAACCTAAAGTGGGTGAAGCTGTATTTGTATTTTTAGCGGTAACAAATGATGGTAATAGCCAACGTTATTACATAGGTCCTGTTATATCTCAAGACCATAGAATATATAAAGATGATTATCTTATGGGGGCAGATTCTTTTCTTAGAGGCGCATATAAAAAATTAGATGTTGCACCAAGAACTGACCCTATGAAAGATGGTATTCTTCCTAATGATGATGATATAGTTATTAGAGGGCGAAAAAATGCTGATATACAAATAACCGATAATGATGTTAGAATTAAATCAGGAGTTAAAGTTACTGATGAAATAAATAAATACGACATGGAATTTAATACAAAAAATCCAGGTTATATTAAAACTAAGTATCATTTAAACCCATTGGATGATGGTTCACAAAGTACAACAACAATTGTTTCTGATAAAATATTTTTATTAAGCAATAATTCGCCAAATTATTTTGAAACAACTGATAGAAATGATTTAATTAAAGATAATGAATTAAATAACATATTAAATAAAGCATATAAACTCCCATATGGTGAATTATTAGTTGATTTGCTGAATGAGTTAATAAATGCTTTCGTTTCACATACTCATAATTTTAGTATGTTACCTCCAAATCCATTTCATACACAAAATTTATTAACAAAGAAAAGTGAATTATTAGACCAACAACAATTATTATCAGATACTGTTAGAATTAATTAAAATAAAAAATCCAGAAAATTCTGGATTTTTTTATTGATAACGTTCTGTTACATTATTTACTATCTTAAATCTAAGTACATTTTTAAAAATCATTACTTCTCTACCACTATTAATTTTAATATCAACATAATATTCATTTGGTATTAAATCCATAGTATGTATTAGGAAATAATTTTCAGTATTACATATTTCAATAGGGTGGTAATTAATAACATCAATTTCATTAACACCGTCCTTTACATATAAGCGATATTCCCCAGTATTTATAAGATGTTTTTTATCTGTTGAAAATTTTTCCCTAAAATCTACGGTAATTTCTCTTATTTCTCCTTGGTTTAAATTTTCACCGTCATTAATACCTGATAAAGAAGGTACAACATTGTTTTTAACACTTGATTTATTACCTATAGATATTTTTCTATCTTTTTT
>JAEIGA010010590.1_pt1 | contig 13985 bp, 11 predicted proteins | sample 9270691 | NCBI WGS metagenome assembly JAEIGA01 (sample SAMN17057246, study PRJNA624740) | gut metagenome | biome: biome; isolation source: fecal sample | host: Bos grunniens | place: China: Xizang | collected 2019 | reverse complement strand
GCACAGCTGGGCAGCTATGTGCGGATTGGATAAACGCTGAAAGCATCTAAGCGTGAAGCCAACCCTAAGATAAGATATCCCACTGAGTAATCAGGTAAGATCCCATGAAGACTACATGGTTGATAGGCTGCGTGTGTAAGAGCGGTGACGCTTTTAGCTTGGCAGTACTAATAGATCGAGGGCTTGACCTACACGTCAAGCTATGTAAAACGAATCATTTTTGTGGTGCGAAGGGTGTGATGCCCCAACGCACATAGGTTCCACATTCTATCTTGTATGCTTTATTCAGTTCTCAGGGCCCGAAAGAGTCCGAATAGTAAGTGTCGATGACGGTGAGGGTACACCCGTTCCCATCCCGAACACGGCAGTTAAGCTCACTCGTGCCGACAATACTTGGCTGGAAGCGGCCCGGGACGATAGGTAGACGCTTACACAAGCAAAGACCCCCACGATTATATCGTGGGGGTCTTTGCTTGTTGTATTGCGATACCGCAAATACTTTCGGTTTCGCCGATAGGCGAAATGACGGCTGTCTAAGCCGTCAAGAAACGTATTTCAATGACTTCGCTTTGCGAAGTCACGTAGACGCCAATATAAAGATGAGCTCGCAATCATCCTATACATTTATGATATAATAATCGTCTAAGAAAAATTGCGTAATTGGAATTGCAATGTGATCGATCATCTGCTATAATATTCCTATAAAACATAGGGGGACGGATATATGTACACATCCATTAAGCCCGGCCAACCGTGGCTGGACACCAACGGCAACCGTATTCAAGCGCACGCGGGCTATATGCTCATTGCCGACGGAAAGTATTACTGGTATGGTGAGAACAAGGAGAAGAGCCTCTCCGAGTGGGAGATCTGGCATTGGGGAGTGCGGCTGTACTCCTCGAACGATCTCTACAACTGGAAGGACGAGGGCATTATTATGCTACCGACGCCTGACGATCCTGATAACCCGATGCATCCCGACAGTAAGATGGATCGCCCACACATCTTATATAACGACAAGACGAAGCAATACGTTCTCTGGATGAAGATTATGACCCCGGAATGCCAGTATATGACCGTCGCGGTCAGCGACAGCATTAAGGGCCCCTTCGAGTTTGTCAACAAGAAGTTACATCCCGGCGGAATGAACTCGGGCGACTTTGACCTCGTCAAATTCGAGGACGGTCACGCGGTGATCGTGTTTGAGCAGCCGCATTCCAATATGATTGTGATGGATCTGACCGACGACTATCTCGACACCACACTGACCTATTCCACGCACTATGAGCGTCCGTACCCGCCGTATGTGCGCGAGGCACCCGCCGTCTTCTTCCGTAAAGGCAAGGGCTATGTTATTACCTCCGGTACCTCGGCAAAGTTTCCGAACCCGTCGGAGACCGCAACCTTCGACGACATCCACGGCGAGTGGACGATTATCGGTGACCCGCACGTGGACGATGCCAAGAAGACTTCCTTTGACAGCCAGATTTCCTGCATCTTTAAGCACCCGACCATCGACGATCTGTACATCGCGATGGCGGATCGTTGGCTGGTAGATCTGCGGGACGATATGCCGAACGGCGTGGAGTATTACGCTGCGCGCTTTGACCCCGACTACCCGATGAGCGAGGAACGCCGCGCGTGGATCAAGAGCCTGCCGATGCAGGAGCTTACCGCCAAGCCCACCGCACTTGCGGACTACGTGTGGCTGCCGATCGTGTTTGAGAACGATGTGCCGAAAATTTATTGGCGCGATGAGTGGACAATCGAAGAGTTTCAATAAATAGCCAAAACCGCCTCAGAGGATATTCTGAGGCGGTTCTTTATTTGTCGGGCGAGACGAAAGTTAGACAAAGCACACAAAAAAACCGCAAACAATTTGGTATTGACAAAATATGCCAATTATGGCATACTATAGAAGCCATGGTGCGCAACAATAATTAGGGGACGTTCCAAAAAATTAATAAGGAGGATCCATAATGAAACGAATCTGGGCATTTTTCATGAGTGTATTGTTCTGTTTGTCGGCTTTTCCTATGCTGGGCCGCATTTCGCTGCCGTCGGCTGCCGAGGGCGAATTGCCGCCGTCGGATACCGTAGTGACAGAGATCGCATTCACTGCAACAGAAAACAGTTGGTGCGATGCGGTCTATCGCAGTTCGTCGCAGAGTGAAACGAATCCGTATACGGTGAGTTTTGATTACTATCTGCCGTATGGACAGACGGTCACCTTTAGTTCGGTGGCGGGTTTCATTACTCGTCTCGCGGGCAGTGATGCAATGACCCTGCGCCCCGGCTATAATACCTTTACAATGGTGGTGACCACCTCGGCGAGTGGTGGCACCTTTGCGCCTCGTTTGACCAGCACGGGCGCAACGACGCTGTATATGTGGAACTATCACTGTACGATCGGTGGTGCTGCAGCATCAGGCAGCGTCAGCCAGGCAGCCACGTGGCGCACGGCGAAGGTTACCGCAGGCGCGGCGATCACCGGCTATCCGTGGTACGAGCATATGCAGTCGCCGTTTGTGTTGGAGATGGATTTCTTGGGTGCGACAGTTGAATCCCCAAAGAGCTGGACCGAGTCCAAGGGGATGTATTTCGGTGGTGTTGATGCTACGTCGGCATATACCGTCACATTTGACTATTATGTCCCGTCGGTAGCCAATTCACTGGCGTTCACTTCGGTTTCGGGTGGGATGACGACGGTCAGCGGAAGTAACGTGTTGGACGGCTCTGTGGGTCTGCACAGCTTTAGTTGGACGACATATTCCTCGGCTGGCAGTGGTAACAAGGCTGGACAGTTTGTACCGCGCATCACCTCGGATACGCCGATCAAGTTGTACATTTGGAACTATCGCGTGGATCATCTCGGAATGGAGGGCAACTGTACCTCTTCGGTCAGCGGCACGGTGTCATCCGCCATCACCCCTGTCAGCGGGAATCAGCTTTATACCTACGATTGGTATACGGCGGATGACGGCGATGATGAGGAGACAGAGCGCGAGCTTCCTGTGAGCGGCAATGCCGCCATTCGCTATAGTGAAAAGCACAGTGTATATGATACACAGGCGGAAGCCATGCGATTGAGAATCGTGAATGCCGCGGATGAGGTGATCGCTTCGACTGTCGGTACGACTTACTACGTCTCCTATACAGGTAGTAATAGCAACGACGGTCTGACTCCCGCGACCGCGTGGTATTCCACCGATGCGGTTGCGGCGAACTCATCCAAACTGCAGGCGGGTGACGTCGTGCTGTTTGAGCGTGGCGGTGTGTACCGCGGCACGACCCGCATGGTATCTGGTGTCAGCTATGGCGCGTACGGTACGGGTTCGAAGCCATGTCTGTATGCGGGTCCTCGCAATTACGCTGATGCGTCCCTGTGGGAGTCAGTCACGACCAATATCTGGCGTGTCAATGTCGGCAGTATGTCGGACGTGGGTAACATTGTATTTGAGCACGGTGAGGTGTGCGCGAGTGATTATAAGATCTGTGATCCCACGCTGATGACCATTGCTAATCTGACGAGCGACTATCAGTATTATCACGACAGAACTAACGGCTATATCGTGATGTATTATGCGCATGGCAACCCCGGCGCGCTGTTTGACAGTATTGAGTTTTGCCCGAACAACCACATATTTGTTGCGGCAAATAGTACGGCGAATAGCGAGATAGACATAGAGGACGTCACTATCGACAACCTATGTATCAAATACACGGGCGCACACGGCATCGTTTTCGGTCGCGCGGAGAATATTACCGTTACCAACTGTGAGATTGGCTATATCGGCGGCAGTATGCTCGATGAAAGCGTGCGTTACGGCAACGGCATTGAATTCTACACCCATGCTTCGGACGTGCTGGTGGAGAACAACTGGATCTACCAGTGCTATGATGCGGGCTACACCAATCAAGGCAGCGGCAATGCTACTCACCTTAATATTACGGTGAAGAATAACCTCATCGAGTATTGCACTTATAACATTGAGATATTTACTGGCAAAGAGAACGGTCTCATCAAGGATTGTGTCTATGAGGACAATATGCTGCGCTTTGCGGGTTATGGATTCGGTGTTAATAACCGCTACGGCTCGAACGACAGTGTGGCCTCGTCCATCAATTATTGGCTTCGCGTGAACCCCTGTCAGAACGTAATCATCCGCGATAACATTCTCGACATCTCTTACCGTTTCCTGTTGGTTGCGGCATATGTTAATGACGCACAAAATCGCGGTCCCATTGTTACAGGCAATACTTGGAATCAGCACGACGGACCGAAGTCATCGGTTGCTCTGCAGGTGGACACCGATGTTAGCGGCTGGAATAATCTTAATCAGTTTGTGTTGCCTTCTAATACCTACGCACAGATGAAGGCTAGCGTTGCCGCGGTCGATACCGCTCCGAAGGCAGTGCAGCTGGAAGGCGTAACGGTCACGTCCGTGTCGATCACTTCTGCGCCGACTAAAATTCTGTACACGATCGGTGATACACTGGACACGAGCGGGCTAACGCTTGCCGAGGTCTACAGCGATAATTCCTTTGTGCCGATCACGAGCGGCTACATGCTTAGTGGATTTGATTCGTCAACAGCGGGGACCAAGACGGTGACTGTAACCTACGGCGATAAGACAGCAGCGTTCTATGTAACAGTCAATACTGCTGGTACGCAGGTCACAGATCCCACTGTTACTGAGATCGTCTTCCCTGAGAATAACGGTGCCGCCACCACGCGGTGGTCGCCTAATCCTGGTTGGTACTTTGGTGGCGTGGATGCGTCGACGGCGTACACCGTCACCTTTGAGTACTATCTGCCGCAGGACGTAGCGTCACTGAACTTAGATTCCGTTTCGGGATTTATGCAGACGCTTGGCGGCTCTCGATCATTGCCGACCGCCGCGGGACATCACACGGTGACTTGGATTACCTGTACGAATGTAGGCAACGGCGACCGTGCAGGTCAGTTTATCCCGTATATTTCGGCCCCCGTCGGCACTGAAATGTATATCTGGAACTGGAATGTCAAGCAGAACGGCACTGATGCAGTGGTATATGACAGATCCGCTGATTGGAACGGTCATACCAATGGCACGGTCGGAGGCGCACTCTCGACCTATAGCTGGGCATCGACCATCGGCTAACCGGCACGCCCCCGAGAAGCATCCTTCTCGGGGGCGTTGCTCTTTTATCCGTACAGGACGGTCTGTATTAGCCACAGCAGCCCCGCGCCGCTGACGGCACAGCCAGCACTCCACGCGATGCGGCGCACCCACAGTCGCGCCCGCTGGCGGCGCAGACCCGCGTAGGTGTCTGCTTGCTGCACGACTTTTTTTGCCATGCTCTGCAGCATCTCCTCGCTCGGCTGGCTGCTGCCCGTGCGCACGACCAGAAACGCGCGTTCAAAATACGGGCTGCCTGTGTGCGTGACTTCGATCATCTGTCGGTTGATTCCTTTGATCATACATGCTCTCCTTTTGCTAAGCAAAAATCGTCGTTTTATTATGAGCTTATCTGCAATGCTTATGCATTTTTTGCGTGTAAAAAAACCCAAAATATACAGATCGTAAAGAAATTCCTTTGCGAAAAAAATGGTATTTTGCCAAAAACGTGTGGAAAACTCGGTGGAAAATGTGAAAAAACACATCAAAATCAAGGTTTACATTTTCTTTCATTCGTAAGAAATGGCAATTTCTCCACGGCTTTTTTGACAAGTTGAAATAACTTTTGGTTGAAAAGACTCGAGTGTTTATTGCGGTCGAACAATGACGATAAATGCAATGCATTTATGAAAAGCAGGCGAAAATTTTGCGTTTTTTTGATCGTGAATGACCGTGCGCAAAAAACTTTCCTTCTTTTCACGCTTTTCGGTTGAAAAATCCGAATAAATCCGCTATAATAATATACTGTATAATTATGGGCAAAAGGAAGGGTAAAATACTATGGCTGATAACAAGAAAATGGTGGAAGCCATCACCTCGATGGACGAGGACTTTGCGAAATGGTACACCGACATCGTTAAAAAGGCGGAATTGATTGAATACACCAGCGTCAAGGGCTGTATGGTCATCCGTCCGTACGGTTATGCAATCTGGGAGAATATCCAGCGCATCCTCGACGGGATGTTTAAGGAGACGGGGCACGAGAACGTTAATATGCCGATGTTCATCCCCGAGAGTCTGCTGCAGAAAGAGAAGGATCACGTCGAGGGCTTTGCGCCCGAGGTGGCGTGGGTGACCTACGGCGGCAGCGAGAAGCTCGAGGAGCGCCTGTGCGTGCGCCCGACCTCCGAGACGCTGTTCTGCGAGCATTTCGCGAACATCGTGCATTCCTACCGCGATCTGCCGAAGCTGTATAATCAGTGGGTGAGCGTTGTGCGTTGGGAGAAGACTACCCGTCCTTTCCTGCGCTCGCGCGAGTTTTTGTGGCAGGAGGGTCACACCGTCCACGCCACCGCTGAGGAGGCGATCGCCGAGACCGAGCAGATGCTGAACGTCTATACCCGCTTCTGCGAGGAGTCGCTCGCGATGCCCGTCGTGCAGGGCCGCAAGACCGATAGCGATAAGTTCGCGGGCGCGGAGGCGACCTATTGCATCGAGGCGCTGATGCATGACGGCAAGGCGTTGCAGGCGGGCACGTCGCACTATTTCGGCGACGGCTTTGCCAGAGCGTTTGATATCCAGTTCACTGATAAGAATAATCAGCAGCAGTACGTCCACGAGACCTCGTGGGGTGTGACCACCCGTCTGATTGGCGCGATCATTATGACCCACGGCGACGACAACGGTTTGGTGCTGCCGCCTGCGGTTGCGCCGATTCAGGTGGTTATTCTGCCCATCGCCCAGCATAAGCCCGGCGTACTCGATAAGGCCGCCGAACTCAAAGCGCGTCTGGCGAAGATCGCCCGCGTCAAGCTGGACGACAGCGACAACAGCCCCGGCTGGAAGTTTGCGGAATATGAGATGAAGGGTGTGCCGCTGCGTTTGGAGATCGGCCCGCGCGACATCGAGCAGAACCAGTGCGTCATCGTGCGCCGCGACAACCGCGAAAAGATCGTTGTGTCGCTGGATGAACTCGAGAAGCGCATCCCCGAGCTGCTGAAGGACGTCCACGACGGCATTTATGCGAAGGCACTCGCCAACCGTGAAAAGCGCACCTATGCTTGCACGGCAATTGAGCAGATCCCCGCGGTTATGGAGGAGAAGGGCGACGGCTTCATCAAGGCGATGTGGTGCGGCGACGAGGAATGCGAGGACAAGGTCAAGGAGATCACGGGCGTCGGCTCGCGCTGCATCCCGTTTGCACAGGAGCACCTCGCGGACACCTGTGTCTGCTGCGGCAAACCTGCGAAGCATATGGTGTATTGGGGCAAAGCCTACTAAGCGACAAGGTCACTTAGTGATCAAGTATCCCTGAAATATGTTCGCAACCTCACACGAAAGGACGGTTTAACCTATGAACCAGTTAAATAAACCCGCGGCGAATGAAACGACCGCTGTGATGCATACCAATATGGGTGACATTGCGATTCGCCTGTTCCCCGACCACGCGCCCAAGGCGGTGGAGAACTTCGTCACCCACGCGAAGAATGGCTACTATGACGGCATCGTGTTTCACCGCGTCATTAAGGACTTTATGATTCAGGGTGGCGACCCCACCGCGACCGGCTGCGGCGGCGAAAGCATTTGGGGACAGAGTTTTAAGGATGAATTTACCCCCGAACTGCACAATCTGCGCGGTGCGCTGTCGATGGCGAACGCGGGCCCCGGTACGAACGGCAGCCAGTTCTTCATCGTGCAGGCGAACAGCGTGCACCCGAATTTCCTTTCTCAGATGAAGGAGCTGCCCGACTATTTCCCCGCCGAAGCGGTGGAGGCGTATGCTAAGGTCGGCGGCACGCCCCACCTCGATTATCACCACACGGTGTTTGGTCAGGTGTATGAGGGTATGGACGTCGTCGATGCGATTGCGTCGGTCGCGACCAACCACAGTGATAAGCCACTCGAGGACGTTACCATCCTCAGCATTGACGTGACTAATGGCTAACGCACTGCAGCAAGCTCTCGCCCTGCTCGAGGACGTCACCCCGCTGGACGCAGATTGCGGTCAGGTGTGCGACGGACGGTGCTGCCGCCCGTCGGCGGACAGCATCGGGATGCTATTGCTCCCGGGGGAAGACACTTTGCTTGCTGGGGAAGACTATACCATCACCACGGCCGACGGCGGTATGCTGCTCACCTGCGGCGGGAGTTGCCGCCGTGAGATGCGCCCGTTTGCCTGCCGCGTGTTCCCGCTGTTCCCCTACGTCGGAGAGGACGGGCGGGTGCGCGCGGTGTACGACCCGCGAAGCTTTCGGCTGTGTCCGCTGACGCAGAATTGTGCCCGTGTACCACTTAGGCGCGATTTTGTTCGCGCGGTGCGCCGAGCGGGACGGATATTGATGCGCGATCCCGCGTGCGCCGCTTTCTTGCGTGCGCAGAGTCGCGAGATCGACGATCTCGGGCGTCTGTTGCCGCTCGGTGACGAACGCCCGCCGATTGCACGGCGAAAACTACGATAAAGGATGGATACGATAATGAATCGTAAACTGCTCGCGGTATTGCTTGCCGCGTTAATGCTCGCTTTATGCCTTATCGGCTGCGGCGAGGACAAAAAAGAGGAAGGCAACAACTCCTCGAACGGCAACACCGTCTCCACCGTTTACACCGATAAAGAGGTCGGCTTCCAGCTCGATAAGCCTGCGGCGGGGGATACCGTCGCCGTGATGCATACCAGCATGGGGGATATTTCCATCCGCTTCTTCGCCGAGGCCGCGCCCAAGGCGGTGGAGAACTTCACCACCCACGCGAAGAATGGCTATTACAACGGGCTGACCTTCCACCGCGTAATGGAGGACTTTATGATTCAGGGCGGTGACCCGAAGGGCGACGGCACGGGCGGTAAGAGCATCTGGGGCGATTCGTTCGAGGACGAGTTTGACCAGAAGCTTCTCAACCTGCGCGGCTCGCTTGTGATGGCGAACTTGGGCCCCAACACCAATGGCAGCCAGTTCTTTATCAATCAGGCGGGACCGAGCGGCAAGACCGCCGCGCAGCTCAAGCAGAGCTACGACTATGCGTCGATGGCTAATCAGCTGTCGCTGCAGTATCAGCAGTATGCGTCGTATTATGGCGAATACTTCACTGCGCAGTATCCGTCGGCAGACGACTATATTAACGCCACCCTTACCCCCGATTCCCGTTTGGTGCCCGATGCGGTGTGGGAGCTGTACGCCCAACACGGCGGCAACATCCACCTCGACGGCGCGTGGCGCTACAGCGGTGGTCACACGGTGTTCGGTCAGGTGTATGAGGGGATGGATGTCGTCGACGCCATCGCCAAGGTCGACACCGACTCGAACGATAAGCCGCTCACGGCGGTAACCATCAAGAGTATCGACATCACGACCTATACAGAGACGAACTAAATCAAGCGAAAGGAGGAGCAGCCGTTGACCATCGAGGTTTTGGGACGCACTGTGTCTTATATTGACTCCGACCCCGTTAATGAAACGAAAAAGCCCGTCGTGCTGTTTCTCCACGGCTGGGGCGCACCCGCCGCGACATATAAGCTGATGCTCGACCACTTGGCATCCTATTGCCGCGTGGTCGCGCCCGATCTGCCGGGCTTTGGCGGCAGTGAGGAGCCACCGTGTGCGTGGTGCGTCGACGATTACGTCAATTGGACGGTGGCGTTCGTCGCCGCACTCGGACTTTCCGAGGTTATTCTGATGAACCACTCCTTCGGCGGGCGTATCAGTATCAAGTTGCTTGCCCGCCGCCCCGTCCCGCTGACGGTGACAAAGGCGGTGTTTATGGACGCCGCGGGTATTCGCCCGAAACGGACGGCAAAATATTACATCAAGGTTTATAGCTATAAGTTTGCAAAGCGTCTACTCCCCGGCTATGCCGCCAAGGTGCGCGGCAAGGTCGGCTCGGCGGATTACCGTAACGCAAGCGAGTTGATGCGGCAGACGATGGTCAAGTGCATTAACGAGGACCTCACCGACCTGCTGCCGAAAAACGAGGTCTCCACCCTGCTCATCTGGGGCGAGGTGGACACCGCCACCCCCTTGCGGGACGGAAAACTGATGGAACAGCGTATTTCCGACGCGGGACTGGTCACACTGGCGGGAGCGGGGCATTTCGCCTTCGCCGAGCAGTGGGGTCTGTGCAGCCGCGTGTTGGATAGTTTTCTAAAACCAAAAAAGGGAGGTTGAGCCGATGGAACTGGCGATGAAACTAAGTATGCTCGCGGCAGCGACGCTTAACTTCGGCGTGCAGGCGGTGTTTTTCACCCATATGCTGCAGCTCAACTCCTACCGCCCCGAGCGGTATAAAAAATGGTGCACGGATAACGACAAAAAGCTGGTCAATATCCCGCGGCTGCTGCCGTTTTTGTGTGTGATGGTGTTGTGGCTGAGTGGTCGGGTGGAGAACTGGATTCTCTATGCTGTCGCGACGGCGGTACTGCTGCTCACCGCGCAGCTCAACCTGCCGAAAAAGGCGAAAAAGCCGCTGGTCGTCACCGCGCGCGTGTGGCGTCTGTTTGCGACGCAGGCGGTGTTGTGCGTGACACTGCTGTGTGTGGGCTTCTTTCTATCTCCACAGCGCGGCATTGCGCTGCTCGGGCTCGGCTCGATGGTGATCTGGCTGTTCACTGGCGCGGCGAATCTCATCAACCAACCGATTGAAAAACGCATCGCCGACAGCTTTGTCGCGGATGCGCGCCGCATTCTCGCGGATATGCCGCGCCTGACCGTCATCGGCGTGACGGGCAGCTACGGTAAGACCAGTGTTAAGAATTTTCTCGCTGCGATGCTCGGCGCGAAGTATAACGTGCTGATGACCCCCGGCAGCTACAACACCACGATGGGTGTGGTGCGCACGGTACGCGAAATGCTGCATCCGAGCCACGAGATCTTTATCGCGGAGATGGGCGCGAAGAATATCGGCGACATCAAGGAAATCTGCGAGTTGGTGAGTCCCAGGTACGGCATTATCACCTCGATCGGTGAGCAGCATCTCGAGACCTTCGGCACGGTGGAGAATATTCTGGCGACCAAGTTTGAGCTCGCCGACGCTATCCCTGCGGACGGCACGGTGTTCCTCAACTGGGATAACGGGTACATCCGCTCCCGTGCGGTGGACGCGCCGACCGTGACCTACAGCACCGACGTGCAGGCGGATTATCGCGCGAGTGACATCACCGTCGATAGTCACGGTTGTCAGTTTACGCTGATTGCACCCGACGGCGAGACCTGCCGTTACACTACCCGTCTTTTGGGGGTACACAATATTCAGAATCTTGCGGGCTGTATGGCGGTCGCGCACCGCCTCGGTGTGTCGCTCAAAGAGATGGTGTACCCCGTGCGGATGTTAAAGCCTGTTGAGCACCGTCTGCAGCTGCTCCCCAACGGCTATATCGACGATGCGTACAATTCCAATCCCGCGGGCTTCCGCGGCGCGTTGGATACCCTTGCGGCGTTTGATGCTCAGCGGGTGCTGGTCACCCCCGGTATGGTGGAGCTTGGTGAGCGGCAGGATGCCCTTAACCGCGAGCTCGGTGAATACGCCGCCACCCGCTGTGACTGGGCGGTGCTGGTGGGCGAAAAGCAAGCCCCGCCGCTGAAAGAAGGGTTGCTCGCGGGCGGTTTTCCTGAGGAAAAGCTGTTCGTCGCGAAGACCCTGCAAGAAGGTCTCGCGTGGGTCAATGCCCTGCCGACAGAGGGCCAGCGTATCGTGCTGCTGGAGAACGACCTGCCGGATAACTTTATGTAATTTCCACTTTCGGTTGAAAGGATATGAGCGTATGAAAACAAGAGTTGCGGTACTGTTTGGCGGACACAGCGTAGAGCACGAGGTGTCCATCATCTCGGGTCTGCAGGCGCTCGGCGCACTGGACACGTCGAAGTATGAGGCGTTCCCCGTCTACATTGCGAAGGATAACCGCTTTTACGTCGGCGAGCATCTGCGCGAGGTGACGGCGTTCCGCAATATGGCGGACTGCCTTGCCCGTGCGACGCGGGTGCTGCCTGTGCCCGCGGACGGCTGTGTGGAGCTGGTGCGCCATCCCGCGAAAAAGTTCGGTAACAACGTGATGGCGACCTTTGACGTTGTGATCCCCGTTGTGCACGGCACAAATGTCGAGGACGGCACGCTGATGGGATTTTTGGAGATGCTGAATATCCCTTACGCCTCCTGCGATGTGACCTCGTCCGCACTCGGTATGGATAAGTTCGCGATGAAGGCCGTTTTGCGTCAGGCGGGTATCCCTGTGCTGGACGCGGTGGAATATACGGGGCGCGATTACGCGCTCGACGGCGAGCGTGTCCTCGATGAGATCGAGGCGAAGATTGGTTATCCCGTCATCGTCAAGCCCGTCAATCTTGGCTCGTCGGTCGGCATCTCCAAGGCAAAGGATCGCCAAAGCCTCGTCGACGCGATGGATATCGCGGTGAGCTTTTCCGCGCGGGTGCTCGTTGAGCGGGCGGTGCCGAATCTGCGGGAGATCAACTGCTCCGTTCTCGGTGATGCCGAAAACGCGCGCGCCTCGGCGTGCGAGGAGCCTCTGAATGCTGAGGATATCCTTACCTTTGGCGACAAATATCTGTCGGGCGGCAGCAAAAAGACCGGCGTGTCGGGCGGTATGACCGACTTAAAACGCCGCTGTCCGGCGGAGCTTCCCGATGGGATGACCGAGCGGGTGCAGGAGCTTGCTGTCGCGACCTTCAAGGCGCTTGGCTGTATGGGTGTCGCCCGCATCGACTTCCTTAACGATAAGGAGACGGGCGAGCTTTGGGTTAACGAGATCAACACCATCCCCGGCTCGCTGTCCTTCTATCTGTGGCAGGAGGTCGGCGTGCCCTTCGGGGCGCTGATGGATGAGCTTGTCAGCCTCGCGTTTAAGCGTCAGCGGCAGCGAGAGGCGCTGACCTTCACCTACGAGAGCAACATCCTCGAGGGCTTCGGCGGCACCAAGGGCGCTAAAGGCAGTAAAATGTAATGAACACAGCGCGACCATCATACGGTGGTCGCGCTGTTTTTTGTGCAAAGGAATATTTCTCGCGGCGTTGTCATCTTTCGACAAATGTGTTATAATAATGTTATTATTGAAAGGCGGTGGCGGGATGGTACACCTCGGCAACGATTGGGACGGCATTCTGGCGGACGAATGGAGCAAGCCCTATTATCAGAATTTGCGGCAGATCTTAAAGCAGGAGTATGCCACGCAGCGGGTGTACCCGCCGATGCACGACATTTTTAACGCGCTGAAATATACCTCGTTTGCGGATACCAAGGTGGTCATCATCGGGCAGGATCCGTATCACGGCGCGGGGCAGGCGCACGGGCTGTGCTTTTCGGTGAAGGCGGGCGTGATGCCGCCGCCGTCGCTGAAGAATATGTTTAAGGAACTGCAGACCGACGTTGGCAAGCCTACGCCGCTGACGGGGGAGCTGACCGATTGGGCGCGGCAGGGAGTGCTGCTGCTCAACACGGTGCTGACGGTGCGGGAGGGACAGCCGACCAGCCACAAGGACATCGGCTGGGAGCGGTTCACCGACCGCGTTATCGCGGAGCTCGACCGCAAGGACACCCCCGTGGTGTTTCTGCTGTGGGGCGCGCATGCTCAGCGCAAGGCGCAGATCATCCAAAACCCCATCCATTATAAGCTCGCGACGGTGCACCCGAGTCCCTTGTCCGCGTCACGCGGCTTCTTCGGCTGCTGCCATTTCTCCAAGGTGAATGCTATCCTCGAGAAAAACGGGATGACCCCCATCCAATGGTAACAAAAAACGCGAAGTGGTATGTGCACAAGTCCAGTAAAAACGGACAATAGAAAAAAAGAACCCCCTATGGTAGAATTAAAGAAACTACCATAGGGGGAATTTTCATGCCAAGAAGTTACAGACATATTAAAGAATATGAAAAAGAGATATTGGAACT
>JAEIGA010010589.1_pt1 | contig 13985 bp, 9 predicted proteins | sample 9270691 | NCBI WGS metagenome assembly JAEIGA01 (sample SAMN17057246, study PRJNA624740) | gut metagenome | biome: biome; isolation source: fecal sample | host: Bos grunniens | place: China: Xizang | collected 2019 | reverse complement strand
GGTTGGTAGGCTCGTCAAGAAGAAGTACATCCGGCTGACGGAGAAGAAGTCGGCAAAGAGCCACACGACGGCGCTCTCCTCCACTGAGGGTTGAGACTTTAGCATCAGAAGGTGGACACTGAAGGGCATCCATAGCTCTCTCAAGCTTTGAATCAATCTCCCATCCGCCACAATTCTCGATCTTCTCTGTAAGTTCACCCTGACGTTCAATCAAAGCAGCCATTTCCTCATCAGACATCGGCTCACAGAACTTCATGTTCACTTCCTCATATTCCTTCAGGATATCCATGACTTCCTGCACACCTTCCTGTACAACCTCTATTACAGTCTTGTCTGGATCCATCTGAGGCTCCTGCTCAAGATAACCTACAGAATATCCTGGAGCCCATACTACTTCACCCTGATATCCGGTCTCGATACCTGCAATGATCTTCATGAGAGTAGACTTACCCGAGCCATTGAGTCCGACGATACCAATCTTTGCACCATAAAAGAATGAAAGATAGATATCCTTCAGGATCACCCTGTTATTGTGGGGAAGAATCTTTCCCACACCATTCATTGAAAAAATAATTTTCTCGTCTGCCATATTTATAGAACTTTTATTTCCGTAAAATCAACAATGTGCAAAGATAGTTTATTTTTTCGGCTTTAAAATCTTTGCACGCTCTTTACGGCACCATTCGCTAGGAGTCTCGTTCATAAACAGACGGAATGCCATGGTGTATGACACCACAGAATTAAAACCACTCATTTCTGCAAGCTCGGATACCTTCAGTTCCGGTCTGGATCGAAAGGTATCTATGGAATACATTATCCTATGATAGTTAACAAACTGTCGGAAATTCCGGCCTGTATAATGACAGATGGCCTTGGAAATATACACTTTGTTCGAATATACGACCTTTACTATATCATTGATAATAAGGTCTCCATCCAGATAAGGTTTGGATGTCTCAAAATACAGCAATATGCGTTCATAAAGTTCCCGGTACTGCTCCTCTGCCCGAGAACCCGGATTCAAGTTTACTTCCATATAAGATACTTTCATTGATTCCACAATAAGTCTTTCATGGTCATGCCATATCACAAACACAGAATCGTATGACACTCTTACCCCTATCGCTATTATTTCAAGCAGAAGCAGAACGACGGCCACAATCACAGGACCTGAAGACTGCCCTGGAAACATTACATACAGCAAATGAAGCAAGATAAGTATGAGAAGTGGGAAAAGTACATAGACGACATCCACACACAAGCAGACAAATGACCATGAATTCCCTGAACGCATGACAGACTTGACATCACGAAGTCTCTTCCATATCATCCGGATGAAGAGCATCAGATAAATGATTGCCAAGATATCTGCAAACACAAAGAAAAACCTGTCAGGAAATATCTTGACCACATCCATAGCGCATAAGATATAGTATAGGGATATCAGCAATATCACAACCGGCAGGTAGCCAGCATACCGGTTCCTTTCTTCCGGTGGACATATAGACAAGGTCAGAAATGAGATGGACACAACAGCAAGAAGCATATCAGCCAGTATACGGAAAGTCAAGTCTGAGCCGCATAGCATCCCACATGAAAACATTATAGCCACGACACACAAAATACGCGGCATCAGGCTGGCCTTCGTATCCACATGGCCAGCAGCTCTGAGGTTCTTGACAGTCTGAAAAACTGCAAGAGACAGAACAGAAATTATCACTACTACATTAAAAACAGTACTCATAGATTTTAAAGTTTACCAAACAAAAATAAGGAATGTCGCCTTTCCTGTTTACTCAGGAGAGACGACATTCTCAACTTTTTTCTTTTTTTTATTATTTTTTCCTTTTCTTAGTCTTCTGCTGTTGTTTTTGATACATTCTGTTTCTTTGTCTTTATCTTGATTGTATCAAAACCTTGTCCGTAAACACCCATTACTGTCGATACAGAAAGGAAGGCATCTGGGTCAATATTCTTCACATAACGCAGAAGAAGGTTCAAATCTGTCTTTCTTGTGACAACCATAAGCACCTGCTTATCCTCCTTTGAATACCATCCTTTTGCTGGAAGCACTGTGACTCCACGCTTCATATCGAAAGCGATTGCATCCGCCATTTCATTCACCTTCTTCGTAAATATGAATGCTTGAACGGACTGTTTTGATCCGGAAAGATACATATCTATGGCATATCCGGAAACTGTCACCTGAATGAGACCATATACTACAACAGCCAATTTCTCCGACAATGGAAGAAGTTCCCCTGTTTCTGTATATGAAGGGAACAGGAGTGATGACAGAATGATGACCACGTCAATGACAAGGATAACCCTTCCTGGAGATGCAGAATGGAACTTACACCATACGAGCGCCACAATATCAGTACCACCCGTGCTGCCACCTTGTGATATGGAAAGACCTATTCCGAAACCGGCAATAATACCGCCAAGGAAGGTACAGATCAATTTTCCGTTAGATAAGGCAAATTCATGTATGAAATCTGACGGAATAACCTTAGGCATAAGGCTAAGCATCAGAGATGTCATAAAGATAGCATATATGGTCTTACCACCGAAGCCCGTTCCTAATATCTTGGTTCCCACTATAAGAAGGATAATATTCAAGATAAAGTACGTGATACCCATCGGCAAACCTGTAGCATAGAACAGGATTGAGGCGAAACCAGATACACCTCCGCCAATCAGATTGTTGGGAAGGAGAAAGAGTGTCCAGCCTAAGGCATATGACACCACACCAAGAGTAACAAGGGCATACTCCTGAAGGAGTGTACCAAAAGATCTCTTCAATATAAGACTACTGGCCATTTTCTATTTTCTGATTATCTCTCTTAATCTTGAATCCGGTCTTGACTTCCTCAAAACCTTCTCCGAAAACACTCATAGCTGTCGATACGGAAATAAATGCAGACTTGTCTATGCTCTTTATTTCATTGACAACCTCATTCAGCTGATACTTTCTAGCAATTATAAGAAGTACCTTGCTCTCCTTCTGTGAATACCAACCCACGGACTGTAATGCTGTGACACCACGGTCTACCTCATTTATTATATGATCAGCTATCTCCTTGTACTTTGAAGAGAATACTAGAATCTGCACTGACGATTTATTTCCCAAAAGCACGTAATCCACTCCAAAAGAGAAACCGAGCATAAGGACATATGCATAAATCATATCCACAAGTCCCTTACCTGGCACGAAGAGCAGACAGGTGATGATAAAGATGTCTGTAAACAGATATACCCTTCCAGGAGAAACAGGCCAATACTTATTGATAATCATGGCCACGATATCAGTTCCTCCAGTACTTCCACCTCTAAGCAGCACAAGTCCGATACCGATGGATTCCATACCGCAACCGACTAAGGCAACAAGCAGTTTCTCATCCATCAGAACCTCAAGCTGAGGGAAATTAGGCAAAACCTCAAATAGAATCGATGTGAGCACTATGACATAGATAGTCTTGAAACCGAATCCCTTGCCCAAGACAAGAAAGCCGAGTATGAGAAGTATGACGTTGATTACAGCATAGGAAATTCCTATAGGAATGCCTGTACCATATTGAATAATGGTACAAAAACCTGTAAGTCCGCCACTTGCCAATCCGTTAGGTATGATGAAGGAAGTCCATGCCATACAGAATATGACAGAACCTACAGTCATTAGAAAATAGTCCCAAAGGACAGCCAGAAAATTACTGGGTTTCATAGGTTGACTTTAAATTTACTTTATTACAATATTGACAATCTTTCCAGGAACAACAATAACCTTGACGATGTTTCCGTCTGCAACATACTTCGCGGTCTGTTCCAGAGAACGTACGTGTGCATCGACATCCTCACGCGACATATCCAAAGGAAGTTCGACTGTAAACCTTGTCTTTCCATTGAAAGACACTGCATATGTACAGTTATTCTCTACGGTATAAGCTTCTACATATTCAGGGAAGGTTGCATATGTAATGCTTTCCTTATGACCGAGCGCTTCCCAAAGTTCTTCTGCAATATGAGGCGCAAAAGGTGAAAGAAGGATTGTGAGAGGCTCCAGAACTTCCCTCTTTGTGCACTTAAGGTCATTGAGTTCATTTACCGCAATCATGAATGCGCTGACTGCCGTATTGAAAGAGAATGACTCGATGTCGGTACGCACCTTACCTATGAGCTTGTGAAGAGCCTTCAGCTCATCCTTTGTAGCCTTCTCATCTGTAACGATAAGTCCGTTCCTGTCATAGAACATTCTCCATACTTTCTTGAGGAAACGGTTGACACCGTCTATACCCTTGGTATCCCAAGGCTTAGACTGCTCGAGAGGTCCGAGGAACATCTCATAAAGTCTAAGAGTATCAGCGCCGTATGTATCACAGATCATATCTGGATTGACAACGTTGAACATAGACTTGGACATCTTCTCGATAGCCCATCCGCAGATATATTCACCATCCTCAAGGATAAATTCCGCATTGGCATAATCAGGCATCCAAGCCTTGAATGCCTCAAGGTCAAGACGATCGTTCCTTACGATATTGACATCCACGTGGATTTCTGTTGTATCATACTGATCCTTAAGGCCATATGATACAAACGTATTTGTATTGATGATACGATAAACGAAATTGGAACGTCCCTGAATCATACCCTGGTTGATAAGTTTCTTGAACGGCTCCTTCTCGCAGACATATCCAAGGTCAAACAGGAACTTGTTCCAGAAACGTGAATAGATAAGGTGACCTGTGGCATGTTCTGTTCCACCAATGTAGAGATCGACATCTCTCCAGTATTCGTCAGCCTCCTTGCTTACGAGAGCCTCATTGTTATGAGGATCCATGTAACGGAGGTAATATGCGCTACTGCCGGCAAAACCAGGCATTGTGCTGAGCTCTATAGGATAGCCGTCGAATGTCCAGTCAGTTGCGCGTCCAAGCGGTGGTTCACCTGTCTCTGTAGGAAGGAACTTATCCACCTCAGGGAGCTCAAGAGGAAGATTATCAAGACTCATAGGAGTAGCTATGCCATCCTTGAAATACATAGGGAATGGCTCGCCCCAATATCTCTGGCGTGAGAAGATAGCGTCACGAAGACGATAGTTGATCTTCCTGCGACCGATTCCGTGTGCCTCCACATAGTCAATAGCTGCAGGAATCGCATCCTTAACAGTCATTCCATTCAAAAAGCCGGAATTGCACATGATACCTTCCTTTGCATCAAAGCTTGATTCACTCACATCACATCCTTCGATGAGCGGAATGACAGGAAGATTGAAGTGTCTCGCAAAAGCATAGTCTCGGCTGTCATGAGCTGGAACCGCCATGATTGCACCTGTTCCATAGCCTGCAAGCACATATTCTGAGATCCATACAGGAACCTTATCGCCAGTAAGCGGATTGGTTGCATATGAACCAGAGAACACACCTGTAACCTTTCTTGTCTCTGTCATTCTCTCACGCTCGGTCTTCTTCTTCGCCATTGCAAGATATTCTGCAACAGCCTCTTTCTGAGACTCTACGGTAAGCTTCTCTACCCACTCACTCTCTGGAGCAAGCACCATGAAGGTCACACCAAACACGGTATCCGCTCTTGTAGTGAAAATGGTCATATCATATTCTTCTGTTCCATTTGAAACTTTGAAGACCATTTCAGCACCCTGGCTCTTTCCGATCCAGTTCCTCTGCATATCCTTGAGGGAATCAGTCCAGTCTATATTCTCGAGGTCCTCAAGAAGACGGCCTGCATAGGCAGACACTCTTAGCTGCCACTGAGTCATCTTCTTCTGTTCTACAGGATGACCACCTCTGACAGAATATCCTTCCTTCACCTCATCATTCGCAAGCACAGTACCAAGGGCCGGACACCAGTTCACAGCTGTCTCACCCTGATATGCTATACGATACTGCATCAGCACATCTGATTTCTGCTTGTCAGTAAAGCCGGCCCAGTCCTCCGCAGTGAACGGAGCGACATCTCCACAAGCAGCATCAACTGACGCACTTCCGCCGGCAGCAAATGCAGCCTCAAGTTCACTTACAGGGCGTGCTTTCTGCTGTACATTATCATACCAGCTGTCAAACATCTTAAGGAAAGCCCACTGTGTCCACTTATAATATCCAGGATCACAAGTACGTATCTCGCGTGACCAGTCGTATGAGAAACCTATTCTATCCATCTGCTCACGGTATCTTGCAATATTCTTCTCTGTTGTCACTGCAGGATGCTGTCCTGTCTGGATTGCATACTGCTCAGCAGGAAGACCGAATGCATCATATCCCATCGGATGAAGGACATTGAAACCGCAAAGCCTCTTGTAACGGCTGTAGATATCACTGGCAATATATCCGAGCGGATGGCCCACATGAAGACCGGCTCCAGAAGGATAAGGAAACATATCGAGCACATAATATTTAGGCTTGGTGCTGTCTATTTCTGCCTTGAATGTATGGTTGGCAGCCCAATATGTCTGCCACTTCCTTTCGATTTCCTTAAAATTGTAATCCATAGGTATATTTATCTTTGTTTATCTTCTAATTCCAAAACTGCTCTTAGAGTTCTTCTTTTCCAACTTAAATTCTACAGGGATTGTCATAGCAACACGCACTTTGTTACCATTGAGCTTTCCCGGCTTCCATTTCGGAGATGCACTGACCACCTTGACAGCTTCTGCATCAAGAGCATCAGAAACACCTTTGACGACTCTGACATTCGAAACCTTGCCATCCTTCTCAATCACAAATTCTACCATCACACGTCCTTGGACACCATTCTGCAATGCCGATTCCGGATACTTGAGATACTGATACACCCATTTCTCAAGAAAATCCGCAGGATCAGGATTGGTCAAGAACATCGGTTTCTGATCACAGTCAAAATACGATACCACATCGTCATATGATGAATCTCTATCAGTTTTCTGAACCGGTCTGAATGATGGTGCTGAATTCAGATTTGCCAATTCCTCCACATAATTGTAGATATATTCCAACTCCCTTTCCATCATATCATAGTCTATGATGGACTGAGTGTCCCTATCCGAGCCGTGTTCAGGATACTGACCGGTCGTAAACATTACAGAAGGTATTTCCTTGGCATAGAATGCACGATGATCGGACGGATAGACCTCATTTGTAATCAGTTTCGGATGAATCGGCTGAAGTTCGCCCGACATGGTGTTGACAACCGCATTCATATCCGCATTGGATGAGGTATATACATAAAAACCGTGGTATCCGGTTCCAAGCATATCAAGATTCACCATCGCATCAATCCTGTCTGTTTCCGGAAACGAACGGTTCAGGAAATACCAGGCACCAGCAAATGTCTCGCAGGAAGCACCGAACGCAGCAAACAGGACTGTCCTCCTGAACATCATGGAGTTTGTCTTGACCATCTTTGCAAGCTCCAGCAACATGGCAAGTCCTGATGCATTGCCATTGGCACCATAAAATATTCTTTCCACCGGTTTCCCGTCGACAGTAAGGGTCATTGTTCCGATGTTATCGAGTCTGGCACCTACCACAATATAATCCTTACGTAGGTTCTTGTCATATCCCTCCACATATCCTATGACATTTCTAGATGTCAAGGTATCTCCATTATCCTTCATCATTCCAAACACATCCCCACCTGACGGAGTAAGCAGGTCTATTCCATATTCCCTGAACATCTGCTCTACATACTCGGCAGCCTCCTTCTCTCCTTCCGACCCAGCCTTACGACCTTCAAGATGAGCGGCAGAGAGTGTACGGATATGAGATTTGAATGCAGCAACTTTCTCACTGTCATCAAGGTCCTCATACGCCATTCCGGAACGAAACTGCGCATTCATCACAAAAGGCATAAAAGCCAGTAGAACCAGCACAAAAAATCTTTTCATCGACTATTCATTTACAAGAATCCATACATCCTTAGGACAGAAACTTTCCTTCTTGACCTCGTTAAGAGATGTATACGCATCGGAAAGTCTGTTCACAGGGCAGACTCCTACAGCAATCAGGCCACCTTTGCCGAAACTGATAAGGGCTGGCTTATATCCAGCATCCTTAACCCTTTTGAACAATGCCTCAGCATTGGCACGAGCCCTGAAAGAACCTAATATTATGTAATAGCGAGATTCCAGTTTAGTCGCAAAAAGGCCACCTAATGAAGCTGGATTAAGGATAGAGCCACCAAGCTGACGGATTGAATCCAAGGCGTTCAGAGAGTCTGCTATCATCCTCTGCTCTACATTACGAAGAGAGTCCAGACGGGCTTCCAAAGCCGCCTCTTCAGCTCGAAGCAGTTCAAGTCTTTTAGCCTCCACATCCTCGCTTGTAGGGCGACCTGCCAGCTTGCGCATAAAGTCACAACCGGTAAGGATAAACGAAAATGCAAGTATCAGTAATATGCAACTCTTTTTCATCACGGATTCATTTTTGCGTATTCGTGCAAATTTAGCTAATTAATAGTCTGAGACAAAATAATTCTTGATATATTTGTAGTCATAACAATAAGTTCGACATTGTCAGGACATAGGAGATTAATATCAATACTGGTCATTGCCGCTTTTTCCATTTCAGGAATCAGCGTCATGAATGTATGTGGTCAGGAACTTGCGATAAAGCCTCAACTGGGTCATGTACCTCCCTTATACAGACAAGACACACTTACAATATGCTTCATGGGAGATGTCATGATGCATACGAAACAGATTGAAACTGCAGGAACAAGTGGACAGAAATATGATTTTTCATCTTACTTCAGTCTGATAGGGAAACATATTGCAGATGCAGACATAGCTATCGCCAATATGGAGTTTACCCTCGCAGGAGAGCCTTATAGCGGGTATCCATGTTTTTCTGCCCCAGACAGCTTTGCCTATTTTCTTGCAGAAAGTGGTTTTGATGTATTTCTGGCTGCGAATAACCATATTCTAGACAAAGGAAGCGAAGGCGCTGACAGAACGGTCAGCATGTACAGGAAGCTGAAAGAAGAGAAGAAGATAGAGTTCACAGGTATAGCAGGAGATGAAGAAGAAAGAGCCGGAAACTATCCGCTGATGATAAGAAAAAAAGGCATGACACTGGCGATTGTAAACTTCACCTACGGTACCAATCTCGGAGGAACACAGCATTGGCCCAAGACCAATTACCTAGGTAACAGAACCGAGATATTACATGCCTTGGAATCTTCCGAAAATGCTGATCTTACCATAGTCCTCCCGCACTGGGGTGAGGAATATCAGCTGACACATTCCCAGAAGCAGGAAGAAGCAGCAATCTGGCTTGTTGAAAACGGAGCAGACCTCATAATAGGAGCTCATCCGCATGTAGTACAGGATACGACTGAAATAAATGAAGTTCCTGTCTTATATTCGCTCGGTAATGCAGTATCCAACATGAGTGCTCCAGACACCCAGATCGGGCTTATGGTGACTGTCCGAATGATTCGGCATAGTAATGGGGATATAGAAATGAAGACGCCTGAACTTAAATGGCTATGGTGTTCCAGACCTGGAGGTTACAACAAGTCCTATACTATCATACCTGTCGAAGAGTTCATAGGAAGCAGACAGGAATGGATTGGAGCTTGGGAATACGACAAGATGATGGCCACATACGAAAGAATAAGAAAACACAACTGATATAATGAGCAGACAATCAATCAAGCTTGAAGCAATCGATCCGATTGAAATATACGGACCGGCAAACAAGAACCTCGAAGCCTTGTGCAGCTACTATCCGGAGCTGAAAGTGGTCGCAAGAGGAAACGAGATAATTCTGGACGGAAAGGAAAAGGATGTGGAAGACTTTACGGTAAAGCTCCATATGCTGATTCAGAGAAGGCAACATAAGATGAATGTGACACCTTACGATGTCGAGGATCTTTTCGACGGAGAATCTTCACCAGACAGATTCAAATTATGCGGAGATTCCGTTATAGTCCATGGAAACGATGGCAAGCCAATCAAGGCAAGAAATAGAACTCAGCAGGAGATGGTGAAGGCCTATTTTGACAACGACCTCATATTTGCCGTCGGCCCCGCAGGAACCGGAAAGACATACATCGCCATAGCTCTGGCTGTAAGAGCATTAAAGAACCGCGAAATAAAGAGAATCATTCTTACTCGTCCAGCAGTAGAAGCCGGTGAAAGACTAGGCTTCCTCCCCGGAGACCTCAAGGACAAACTCGACCCATATCTCCAGCCGCTCTATGATGCTCTCGGAGATATGATTCCAGCAAAAAGGCTCCAGGAATTCATGGCAGAGGGCACAATACAGATTGCTCCACTCGCATATATGAGAGGACGAACACTTGACAGAGCCTGTGTAATTCTTGACGAAGCTCAGAACACAAACTTAGGCCAGCTCAAGATGTTCCTGACGAGAATGGGATGTGATGCCAAGTTCATAGTGACCGGAGATGCAAGTCAGATCGATCTTCCTAACAAACGGGATTCAGGACTTCTGAAAGGTATCGCCTTGACAAAAGACATAAAAGGTATACGGACCATAACATTCCGCAACGAAGATATCGTGAGACATCCGCTTGTAGCAAAGATCGTAAAGGCATTTGAAAAAGGGGAAACGGCTGAATAGCCATTTCCCCTTTTCTATTGCATTTCAAAAGGATGCAGATTACATTGCATTCTCCTTCACATAGTTATTGAACTTGTTGTATCCCTCCATATACTTGTCCTCAACTGATGAGAAACGATAGTAGATATTCTTGAGATACTCTGCGCAGTTAAGCTTAACCTCTGGGTTTGAAGAAACTTCGAATGCCTTCTCGAATGGTACGATAGCGTCAAGAAGAATCTGCTCATACTCCTTCACGAGAGCATTGTACTTAGCGTCATCAAGCTCCTGTGCTGCCTGCTCAGAAAGAGCTACTGCACGGTCATAGTAAAGAACGCCCTGTCCATGGTAACCGAAGTCGTAGTTAGGGTCTACCTTAGTACACTCCTGATAAGCTGCAAGTGACTTCTCGAAGTTACCGAGCTGCTTGTGGATATTACCCTCAACATAGTAGAGAGATACGTTGCCTGGCTCGTTCTTCTTTGCTTCAGCGATAAGCTCGAAGAGTCTGTCAGAGTTCTCACCGCTTGTAAGGTAATAGTTGATAAGACCAACAAGGATGCTCTGGCTCTGTGGGAACTTAACGAATCCTTCCTCAAGAGTTGCTACTCCCTTAGCGTTGTCACCAAGATTGAAGTAAATATCACCGAGCTTTGCATAAACCTCACCATTCTCATAGTAATAGTTCTCAGCAAGGCACTTGTCGAAATAAGTCTTCGCTGTATTGTAATCCTTAGCTGCCCAGTAGATATAACCTGCATTGTAGAGAGCAGTTGTATCAACTACAGAATAAGGAGCAGTTGCAGAAGCTGCAGCAGACTTTCCGAGGAGCTCACCAGCCTTAGCATAGTTACCGAGAGAGTACTGGTTCATACCATCGTTGAAATACTTCTCAGCAATAGTCTTGATACCCTTCTTTACATCCTCAAGCTTTGAATTCTTCACGTCAACTTCTGCTGCCTTAGCATAAGCATTAAGTGCGCTTGCAAGAGCATCCTCGTATACTGGCTTTGTAACCTCAACGATACGAAGTACGTCTGTCTCATCGAAATAGAGGTTCTTGTTCGCATAAACCTCCTTCTTGAAGTTAAGACCATCAACAACCACGTTCTCTGCAGAAACCGGCTTCTCTGGTCCCATCATCATCTGAAGCTGGATGCGAGGAGTGTTGAGGATAACGTTTCCTGCTGGAGCCTCGTATGCATCCATGTAAACTGTAGCAAGCTTAAGCCATGTTGCTACCTTTGTAGCCTTCTTTGCGTCCTGAGCTGCAGCCTCGGCTGACTCAACAGCCTTCTTAGCAGCATCTACTGACTTCACCTGTGCATCAGCTACCTGTACAGACAGGAGGATTGCCAATGCGATAAGAATTCTTTTCATAAATCTGTAATATTAAGTTGATTATTGATTATTCTGGTTTTCCATAGTGTATATTGTGGTCTATTCCTGAGTCTCTTCCGGATTCTGCGGCTGAGGCTGGTCCTCTTCCGACTTGTTCACGGCTGAAACTGCAGCAATCGAGTCGCCTTCCTTTATATTTATAAGACGTACACCCTGAGTTGCACGACCTGCCACCTTGATACCGGATACAGCCATACGGATTGTAAGTCCGGAACGGTTGATAATCATCAGGTCATTCTCATCCGTAACATTCTTAAGAGCCACAAGATCACCTGTCTTATCTGTAATATTCAGAGTCTTTACACCTTTGCCACCACGATTGGTCTTGCGGTATTCATCGAAATCCGAACGCTTTCCGTATCCATGCTCACTCACTACAAGTATGCTGTGAGCTGCCGCATCTTCTGCTGTCGGATCATATGTAATCATACCTACAACTTCATCATCTTCATCAATACTTATGCCACGTACACCTGATGCTGTTCTTCCGAGAGCTCTTGCATCAGCCTCATCGAAACGGCAGCAGCGTCCCTTGCGGCCTGCAAGGAGGATTTCGCTGTTTCCATTGGTCATTGCAGCCTCGAGAAGTTCGTCTCCGTCACGGACTGTAATCGCGATGACACCATTTGTACGAGGTCTTGAATAAGCCTCGAGAGATGTCTTCTTGATCACACCCTTCTTGGTTGCAAGGACAATATAATTGTTGTTGATATAATCCTCATCCTTAAGGTTCTTCACATTGAGATATGCCTTGATCTTGTCGTCGGACTCAATGTTGATCACGTTCTGGATGGCACGTCCCTTCGAAGCACGTGAGCCTTCCGGAATTTCGTAGACCTTAAGCCAGTAGCACTTTCCGTTCTGAGTGAAAAGGAGCATTGTGCTGTGCATGTTCGCAACGTATATATGCTCGATGAAGTCCTCATCACGGGTTGCACTTCCCTTCATTCCTACACCTCCCCTGTTCTGGAGACGGTACTCGGTGAGGGATGTCCTCTTTATATATCCGAGATGAGATATTGTGATGACAACATCTTCATCTGCATAGAAATCCTCTGGATTGAACTCATCTGAAGAGAGGGCGATTTCTGTTCTTCTTGCATCACCGTACTTCTCCTTCATCTCCATGGTCTCATCCTTGATGATCTGCATCTGCATGCTTTCGTTTGCAAGGACATCTTCACAATAATGGATAAACTTCATGAGTTCATCATACTCATTCTGGAGCTTCTCCCTTTCAAGACCTGTAAGCTGACGGAGTCGCATCTCGACGATTGCAGTAGCCTGTGCCTCTGAAAATCCGAACTGTGCGATAAGTTCAGTCTTGGCCTCATCCACGCTCTTTGACGCCCTGATGATGTTTATGATCTGGTCAATCACATCAAGAGCCTTAAGCAGACCCTCGAGGATATGCGCTCTCTTTCGAGCCTTCTCAAGATCGAATCTCGTCCTTCTGAGGATAACCTCATGACGATGACGTACGAAATACTTGATGAGATGCTTGAGGTTGAGTGTTCTCGGACGACCGTTCACAAGAGCCACGTTGTTGACCGAGAAACTTGACTGAAGCGGCGAGTACTTATAGAGCATATTGAGTACGACATTCGCATTCGCATCCTTCTTGAGACGGATGACGATACGTACGCCCTTCATTGTGGTCTCGTCGTTGATGTATGCGATACCTTCCACCTTCTTGGTCTCCACAAGTTCAGCAATCTTTTCGATCATCTCACGTTTGTTGACCATGTAAGGGATTTCAGTAACGACGATTGTCTCACGACCGGAGTCGCTCACCTCTATATCTGTCTTCGAACGGATCACGATACGTCCTCGACCTGTCTCGAATGCATCCTTGATGCCCTGACGTCCCTGGATGATACCTCCTGTAGGGAAATCCGGTCCCTTCACATACTGCATCAGTTCCTCGATGGTGATCTCAGGATTGTCGACATATGCGCAGATGGCATCGCAACACTCGGTAAGGTTGTGAGGGGCCATATTTGTCGCCATACCTACAGCAATACC
>JAEIGA010010588.1_pt1 | contig 13986 bp, 10 predicted proteins | sample 9270691 | NCBI WGS metagenome assembly JAEIGA01 (sample SAMN17057246, study PRJNA624740) | gut metagenome | biome: biome; isolation source: fecal sample | host: Bos grunniens | place: China: Xizang | collected 2019 | reverse complement strand
CTGGAGACCTACGATAAGCTCGTTCTCCTTGTCGATGTAACCAGCTGCGTGAGATGTGATGGTAGAGATTGTCTTTGTGTCGATAGAACGCACGCCGCCGTTCTGTCTCTCTTCTTCGATAGCCTCAAGACACTTGTCCCAAAGCTTCTTTGTGCGCTCTGTCGCGCCGGTAAGGAAGGATGCGTCTCCTTCGTAAGGGGTGATGTTGTTGAACACGAAATCTGCAACATCAATTCTGCGGCTCCATCTGCCGTCTTTGAATTTTTCTGTCATAACTGTCTCTGATTTTGCGGTTGCAAAGATAGTTTCAAAATTGTTATTATACAATGCCGGACAGACAGTTGATGAAAGATTTTCGGGCATTGACAGTATATATTGCCTGCTCAGGAACCCCGGCACCGGTATCCGGGGCTCCTGCCGGCTCTCTACTGCATGTCGGCTGTCTGGTCGGATACCATTCTCACTTTGTATGCAAGCACTTCGTAGAACTGTTTTTCCGTACCGTCAGCCGAAGTATAGCGGTTGGTTCTCAGCCTTCCGGTCACATTCAGCGCCGTGCCTCTTACGATGCTGTCCAGGTCCGGCATGTCCTTGCCTGCCCATGCGACGATATTATGCCATGTGGTCTCTGAAATTGCTGCTCCGTCCCTGCCTTTGTAAAGATAGTCGGTGACAAGCGAAAAGTTGGCTACCTTGTTGCTGCCGACAATGTTGGTCCTGATGGTTCCGACACGTCCCTGCAGCTCGATCCTGTTGATGTGTTCCATAAGATTTTCTCTCTTTATCAGTTGTTTGTATTCTTCCCCACATCTTATGCGCGCTCTGTAGGTTGAGGCAAAGTAAACCAAAATATTCTCGTAAAACCAGCCTTGTACGGTCTTCCGGGCGTGATTTTTCTAAATCTTATACTTTTTGTCTTTTCTTTGCGACGCTTGAAAAATCCTTGCATTAAAGAAAAAGAAAAACTTTTCTCCGGGAATAGCAAAACCGTATTCCGCCCCTTTGAAATCTGACTCCCTCCCTCCAAATTTGCCTGCGGAAAATAATGGACCGTATGAAATATAAGATTGTTGAAAGGAGGATACCGGTCTGTCTTGAATGCGGAGACAAGATACGCTACGGAAGGACAGATAAGAAATTCTGCTGTGACGACTGCAGGACCAGGCACCACAACCGTGGGGTCAGGGAAGGCAGGAGCTTCCGCCGCAAGGTGCTGCGTATGCTGGACGACAACTACAGGATACTGCAGTCTCTGTTGAGTTCCGATGTGACTTCTATCGAGATTTCGGATATAATGTCCATGGGTTTTTCTCCGCACATGGTGACCTCATGCCGCCGTCTCAGAAGCCACAGCGAATACAGCTGCTTCGATATCAAATACATAATGACGCCTTCGAGAATTTCATGCATATCGAAAATACAAAATGTTTCCGTACCTTTGCACGCCGGTACGGAAACGAAATAAACAGTAACTTATAAGATATGACAGGAAAAACACTTATCGCAGGCGCTGCGCTTGCATTAATCACATCTTGCAGCAATATGGAAAATCCGCTTTTGACGGAGTCAACCGCTCCATTCGGTGCTCCGCAGTTTGACAAGATCAAGACAGAACATTATCTCCCTGCTTTCGAGGCAGCAATCGCTGAGGCCAAGGCTGAGATCGATGCCATCGTGGCCAATCAGGAAGAGCCTACATTCGAGAATACCATCGAGGCCATGGAGTATTCCGGAAACACCCTCAATACAGTCGCAGGTATCTTCTACAACCTCATGGAGGCTCATACAAGCGACGAGATGCAGGCAATCGCCGAGCAGATCGCCCCTATGATGACAGAGTTCTCCATGTATGTCTCACTTAATGAAGACCTTTTCAAGAGAGTTAAGGCAGTATACGAGAAGAAGGACCAGCTCGGACTCGAGGCTGACCAGATGACTCTTCTTGAGGATAACTACAAGAGCTTCGTACGTGGTGGAGCGAACCTCTCTGCAGAGGATAAGGCGCTCTACAGCAAGTGGTCGGAGGAACTTTCCCTCGCTACTCTCGCTTTCGGAAAGAACGTTCTTGCAGCTACAAATGCATATACCCTCCATATAACAGACTCGACTCAGCTTGCCGGTCTTCCTGCTTATGTGAAGACCATGGGTGCCGAGACAGCTGCGGAGAAGGGCCTCGAGGGCTGGGCATATACTCTCGACTATCCGAGCTACGGACCATTCCTCAAGTACAGCACAGTACGTGAGCTTCGTAAGGATATGTGGACAGCCTACAACACGAGAGCTGCAGGCGGCGAGTTCGACAACTCTGAGATCGTGAAGAACATCGTGGACCTCAGAATCAAGATCGCGAATATCCTCGGCTACGAGACCTACGCAGACTATGCTCTCGAGGAGAGGATGGCAAAGAACAAGGCTACAGTGAACGAGTTCATCAAGAACCTTCTCGAGCCGTCTATGCCTTATGCGAAGAAGGATGTGGCTGATGTACTGGCATACGCAAAGAAGAACGGCTTCGAGGGCAAGGAACTCATGCCATGGGATTTCAATTTCTGGTCTGAGCGTTATCAGGAGGCTGAATATTCGCTTAATGCTGAGGAACTTAAGCCATACTTCCAGCTCGAGAGCTGCATCGATGCAGTATTCGGACTTGCTACCCGTCTCTACGGCATTACATTCAAGGAACTTGACAATGTTCCTGTATATCATGAGGAAGTGAAGGTCTATGAGGTCCTTGATGCAGACGGCAGCCACCTCGCTCTCTTCTATGCTGACTTCTTCCCACGTGCAAGCAAGAGGGGAGGCGCATGGATGACCGAGTTCCGCGGCCAGAGGATAGAGAACGGTGTGGAGTATCGACCTTTCATCAGCATCGTATGCAATTTCACAAAGCCGACAGCGGATGCTCCGTCACTTATCACTCATGATGAACTTGTTACCTTCCTCCACGAGTTCGGACACGCTCTCCACGGCATACTCGCACAGGGTCGTTATCCGTCTCTCACAGGCACAGGCGTAAGTCGCGATTTCGTTGAGCTTCCGTCGCAGATCATGGAGAACTGGGCCTTCGAGCCGGAGTACCTCAACTCATTCGCAAAGCATTACCAGACAGGCGAGGCCATCCCTATGGAACTCATCGAGAAGATCGTGGCAGCGAAGAACTATCTCGCAGGTTACGGTCAGGTGCGCCAGCTTCATTTCGGATACCTCGATATGGCATGGCACTCTCTCACAGAACTTCCTGCTGACGCAACAGTGGCCTTCGAGCAGTCTGTCCTGGCATCGTATGCCGTGATGCCATCTGTGGAAGGTGCGGCATTCTCTACTTCATTCTCACATATCTTCTCAGGCGGATATTCTGCAGGATACTACTCATACAAATGGGCGGAGGTACTCGAGGCAGATGCATTCTCGCTCTTCAAGGAAAAGGGTATCTTCAACACAGATGTAGCAACATCGTTCCGCAAGAACATCCTCGAGATGGGCGGCGCAGTGGATGAAGCTGTGATCTACCGCAACTTCCGCGGCCATGACCCTCAGCCGGAGGCGCTTATGGAAAAGCTCGGACTCACGAAGTAAATCCGATACTCATATAAACACCGACCTGCCCTCTGCAGCCAATCGCTTCGCGACCCCTTTCCGGGAAAATGGCTGCCTGAGGGCAGGTCGGTGGTTTATATTATATGTACCTCAGTCGGTTACTTTGTTGATTCCTTAGGCTCCTTGAAGAGGATCATGAAGAGTATGGCAACCACGAGGGCGTATGCTGCAAATACATACCAAGCGGCGCTCCAGTTCGGCTCAGCTGCGTTGTAAACGAAGTGGTTCACGACAGCCTGGGCGCTGAGGGTTCCGACTGTAGCTCCGATACCGTTGGTCATGAGCATGAAGAGACCCTGGGCACTGTTCTGGATATTGCCTGTAGTCCTCATGTTGACGTAAAGCGAGCCTGAGATATTGAAGAAGTCGAACGCCACTCCATATACGATCATGGAGAGGATGAGCATCCATACTCCGCTGCCCGGATCGCCTGCTCCGAAGAGGCCGAAGCGGAGAACCCATGCGAACATGGCGATGAGCATCACTCTCTTGATTCCGAAAAGTCTCATTGCGACAGGAATGAGGAGAATGCCGAGTGTCTCCGATACCTGTGAAATGGATATGAGTGCGTTGGCGTTGCGTGCACCCCAGGTCTGGGCGAATTCAGGAACTTCCTTGAAGTGGGAGATGAACGGATTTGCAAAACCGTTGGTGATCTGAAGCGCAACTCCCAGGAGCATCGAGAATATGAAGAAGATGGCCATGTTCCTGTCCTTGAAGAGCGAGAAGGCGTTGAGGCCGAAACGTTCCGCGAGGGTCTGCTCCTTGCCTGACTCGACCTGTGCGCAAGGGCACTCAGGGAGTGTGAAGCAGTAGAGGAACATTACGATGCCCAGAATTCCGGATGTGAAGAACTGGTTATATGAGTTCTGGAACTGTACGCCGTCGATGCTTACGAAGTTTACGAAAAGCATTGCGCAGATGAAGCCCACGGTGCCGAATACGCGGATAGGAGGGAAGTCCTTGACAGTGTCGTAGCCGTTCTTCTCGAGAATGTTGTAAGCTACTGAGTTAGAGAGTGCTATGGTAGGCATATAGAATGCTACGCTGATTGCGTAAAGGCCGAAAAGCGCTCCGAATGCGACATCCGATCCTGCGCTCATGCCGTAGAATGCCGCTGCTGCCATTGCCGCTCCTGCTATACCGTGGCAGTATCCCAGAAGTTTCTGTGCAGGGATGTATTTGTCCGCCACGATTCCCATAAGTGTAGGCATGAAGATGGAAACGATGCCCTGCATCGCGTAGAAGATGCCGATCTTTGAAGCAAGTCCGACTCCAGCGAGGTAGCTTCCCATGGAAGTGAGGTATGAACCCCATACCGCCCACTGGATGACGTTCATCACGATCAGTCTGAGTTTGATTGATTTGTTCATTGTATTATCAGTTTTTAATTGTCATTATGGTCAAACAGAGACAAAGATAAGTGATTTTGAGTAAAAGTTCTTATCTTTGGGGGTTAAAATGTTTTGAATGAAATTCGTAAAGACGCATAATGACCCCCAGTCCGCAGCAAGATGCGGCGTGATCACCACTGACCACGGCCAGATCGAGACTCCGATCTTCATGCCTGTCGGTACGGTCGGTTCGGTAAAGGGCATATATCATAAGGACCTCAAGGATGATATCAAGGCTGAGATCATCCTCGGAACCACATATCATCTGTACCTCCGTCCCGGACTTGACATCATCAAGGCTGCCGGCGGACTCCATAAGTTCGAATCATGGGACAGACCTATCCTCACCGACAGCGGCGGATTCCAGGTCTTCTCCCTCAGCCCCATCAGGAAGCTGACTCCGGACGGATGCGTCTTCCGCTCGCACATAGACGGCTCGAAGCACATCTTCACGCCTGAGAACAATATGGACACCCAGCGTATCATAGGCGCCGACATCGTCATGGCCTTCGACGAGTGCTGCCCGGGCGACGCGGATTTTAACTACGCAAAGAAGTCGCTCAAGCTGACCCAGAGCTGGCTGGAGAGATGCGTGAAGCATTTTGATGAGACCGAACCGCTCTACGGTTATTCCCAGGCCCTTTTCCCTATCATCCAGGGCTGCGTCTATCCGGAGCTCCGTCGTGAGGCGGTGGAGCATGCAGCGGCCCTCGACCGTGAGGGTTATGCCATCGGAGGACTTGCGGTGGGCGAGCCGACTGAGAAGATGTACGAGATGCTCGAGGTCGTATGCCCTATACTTCCCGAGGACAAGCCGCGCTACCTCATGGGCGTGGGTACCCCTGCCAACATACTCGAAGGCATCGCGCGAGGCGTGGACATGTTCGACTGCGTAATGCCGACACGCAACGGCCGCAACGGCATGCTATTCACATGGGACGGCATCATGAACATGAAGAACAGGAAATGGGCGGACGACTTCTCGCCGCTCGACCCGAAGGGCACGTCTTTCGTGGACCATACGTATACAAAGGCCTATGTGCGCCATCTTTTCGTCGCGGGAGAGATTTTCGCGGGACAGATCGCCAGCGAGCATAATCTCGCATTCTACCTCGACCTTGTACGTGAGGCACGCAAGCACATCAAGGCCGGCGACTTCAAGGCATGGAAGGATGAGACCGTGCGCAGGATAACTACCAGACTTTAAAGGACATGGATTTCGACCTCAGACCAAAGAAACTTGATGTATATATAGTCAAGAAGTTCATCACGACATTCTTCGTGGCGCTGCTTCTGATCATCGGTATCGTCATCATCTTCGACATCAGCGAGAAGATCGATGACTTCGTGTCGAAGGAGGCTCCTCTGCGTGCCGTGATTTTTGATTATTACGTCAACTTCGTCCCATACTTCATGAACATGTTCAGTCCGCTGTTCGTGTTCATTACGGTGATCTTCTTTACCTCGAAGATGGCTGCGGATTCAGAGATCATCGGTATCCTTTCATGCGGAATCAGTTTCCACAGGATGATGCGGCCATATGTCTTCTCCGCCGCTCTTATCGCAGCTTTCTCCCTCTGTCTCAATCTGTTCATAATCCCGGACGCCAATAAGACCAGGCTTGATTTCGAGACGAAATATATCAAGAACAGGTATAAGTCCGTAGGACGAAACGTGCATTACCAGCTTGCGCCAGGCGAATTCGTATATGCCGAATCCTTCAGCAAATGGAACAATACAGCCTACAGATTCACGCTGGAGAAGATAGAGGACAACAAGCTTGTATCCAAGATTTCAGCTGAGACGGCTGTCTATGATACTACGAATCACAGCTGGAGACTCAAGAAATACTTCATACGTGAGTATAACGAGGACCTTACGGACAGGATACGCAGCGGCAAGCAGCTTGATACGGTAATAGACCTTTCTGTCAAGGACTTCTATATGACGGAGAAGACTGTGGAGACGCTGACTTACAGCGAGCTGAATGATCTTATCGATACGCAGAAGATGCGAGGAGATGCAAATGTGAAGTTTGCCCTGATCGAGAAGAATACGCGTTTCGCCCTTCCGTTCTCGGCCTTCATCCTGACCATCATGGGAGTGGCCCTTTCGTCAAAGAAAAGACGAGGCGGTATAGGCTGGAATATCGGTATAGGTATCGCTCTGGCATTTACCTATATCCTCTTCCTGAGGTTCAGCCAGATGTTCGTCCATGCCGGAGCTCTTCCGCCTGTCATAGCTCTGTGGCTTCCGAACCTTGTCTTCGCCATCATCGCCGGCTTCCTTTACAGGATAGCACCTAAGTAATATAAAGAAGAAGAGACCGGCCGATCGGCCGGTCTCTTCTTCTTTCTTCATATGGAATTACACCTCTACATTCCAGCCGAAGATGTCCTCGATCTCGCCACGCTGGATCTGTGTGATGAAGTTGTAGAGACGCAGGGACTTAGGACCGCAGAGACCGTCTCCGTATGTGTATATCGTTTCTTCTTCCGACTCGAGGAAAGGCTTGTCGGCAACTTTGTGTACAGGAGTGATCACTACTGCAGTACCGCACTCGCCGACCTCTTCGAAGGTAGGAAGTTCATCTACGTGTACCGGCCTTCTTTCCACATCCATTCCAAGGTGGGCAGCAACTGTCTCGAGAGACATGTTGGTGATGGAAGGAAGAATGGAGTTCGACTTAGGGGTAATGTACGAGTTGCCCTTGATTGCGAAGAAGTTAGATGAGTTGAACTCATCGATATAGGTCTTGGTCGCAGGGTCAAGGTAGAGGACAGCCTTGTAGCCGAGTTCATGGGCGATGTTCAGCGAGCACAGCGAACATGCGTAGTTTCCGCCGACCTTGAATGCTCCCGAGCCGTTCGGAGCCGCTCTGTCGTAGTTCCTTGCGATCACTACGTCTATGGCTTCGAGTGCGCCTCCTGTGTATGCGCCTACAGGCGAGCAGAGCATGATGAATGTGCTCTCCTTTGATGACTGCACTCCGAGCTGCGGGTTGGATCCGATAAGGGTAGGGCGGAGGTAGAGCGACGCTCCTGTAGCCTCATAAGGCGGGAGGAAGTCGATGTTTTCACGCACTGCCTGCTTGCACATCTCCACGAACATTTCTGTCGAAGGTGCTTCGATACCGAGATATTTCGCAGATCTCTGGAGTCGCTTGGCATTTTCCTCAGGCCTGAAGAGCCTTACTTTGCCGTCCTTTCCGCGGAACGCCTTGAGGCCTTCGAAGCATTCGATGGCATAGTGGAGGGCGCCGGCAAAAGATGTCAGTTTAAGATTGTCGTCCGTATGGCTCTCAACAGGAGTCCATGCACCGTTTTTGAATGAGGTGCAGAGGATTGTGTTGGTCTTTGTGTAGGAAAATGTCAGTTTGCTCCAGTCGATCTTAGTCATGATATTATCAGATTAGTATTTCAAATAATTTGTTGTTTTCGTTTATATACTCGTACGATATACCGTTCGCGTCCATGCGCCTGATAAGTGCGTCGAAGTCTTCCTTGGCGCTTACCTCAATACCTATGAGGGCAGGGCCGGATTCTTTGTTTGTCTTCCTTATATACTGTATATATACGAGGTCGTCAGTAGGTCCTATCACATCGCGTATGAACGAGAGGACTGCACCTGACTTCTGCGGGAAGTTGACGATGAAGTAGTGCTTGAGTCCTTCATAAAGAAGTGATTTCTCTTTGATCTCCTCCATACGGGTGATGTCGTTGTTGCTGCCGCTGACGATGCATGCAACCTTCTTGCCTTTGATCTTGTCAGCGTAGAAACGGAGGGCGGCAGAAGAAAGTGCTCCTGCTGGCTCTACGACTATCGCACTCTTGTTGTACATCTGTACGATGGTGGTGCAGACAGCTCCTTCCGGAACCACGATGATGTCGTCGAGGACCTCCTTGCATACCTGGTATGTCAATGCGCCGGCCTCCTGAACTGCAGCTCCATCGACGAATTTGTCGATCTTAGGCAGCTTCACTATCTTGCCGCCGTCAATGGCAGTCTTCATGCATGGAGCGCCTGCCGGCTCAACACCTATCACCTTGGTCTCAGGGGAAACGGCCTTGATGTAAGAGCCGAGTCCGGAAGCAAGTCCGCCACCTCCGATAGGTACGAAGATGTAGTCAAGTTTCTCCGGTGCCTGTGCAAGGATCTCGCGTCCTATTGTTCCCTGGCCTTCCATTACCTTAGGGTCGTCGAAAGGCGGTATGAAGGTACGTCCGCTCTTCTTGGCAAACTCGATGGCAGCTGAGTTCGCTGCATCGAATGTGTCACCTGTAAGTACTATGTCGATATATTCCTTACCGAACATCCTTACCTGCTCGATCTTCTGCTTAGGAGTAGTCGTAGGCATGAAGATCGATCCCATTATCTGGAGTTTGTTGCATGAAAATGCAACTCCCTGGGCGTGATTTCCTGCACTAGCGCATACTATGCCGTATTTCAGTGTCTCAGGCTCGATTGACCTGATCTTGTTGTAAGCTCCTCGGATCTTGTAGGAACGCACGATCTGGAGGTCTTCTCTCTTGAGATAAACATCGGCCTCATAGAGGTCTGAAAGATTGTTGTTCTTGTGGAACGGTGTCGGTTCAAGAATTTCCGACAGTACTGCAGCCGCTTTCTCAATGTCTTCGGTTGTAGGGAAGTACTTTGTTTCGCTCATCGTAGTTATGAATTTAAATCATATTGCAGTTTATCCGTCAAAAATATAATTAAAATTGCGGAATTCCTAATAAATGCAGTTAAATTTCATTCTTTTAATTCAGCATTATCAAGGCTATCGACCTGTGGCTGAATCTAAGTTTTACGGTGTCCTGCGAGGCCCTGTTCAAGGTCGCTTTCCACCAGTTGTCAAACACTACCTCGTCCAGGGGCCATTCCAGGCCTTCCGACTGTATCCTGAGGCTGTTGTCAGGACTGAAGACGGATACCTTCCTGCCTATGCCGCAGTCTATTTCCATAGAATCGGTGATTGCGAACATTGTGGCATGGTCAGAAATCATCTCGACGTTGATGCCTCTTGAGTCAAGGTCAAACCTTCTGGCGTATTCCATCAGAAGAGAGATGTTGCCTATGGTGTGGTCCTCGCGTGCGCCGGTGGCTCCGAAAATCCGGATGTCGCTGACATCGCTGATATTCTCCATGATCCATGTGAACGCCTTTGTCTGGTCGTTATGCTCCTGCTCGTCCACTTTCACTATGATATCGGAGTATTTCCTTTTCATTGCCTCACTCAGCGAGTCCATGTCTCCTATGACCAGGTCCGGAAGCTTCTGTTCTCCGAATATAGCCTCGCTGTTGCGCAGGAATTTCCTCAATGCTCCGTCGCAGCAGATGATGAAGTCCGCTGTACGGATGAGGTAGCGCGGGTATTCCGTCTTAGGGAATCTGCCGTCACCTATTATGACAACTTTCCTAGGCATGGTGTCCTGTGATCTTTGAGGATGTTCCCTTTGTAGTGCCGTATGAGCAAGGTTCGCGGAATCCGATCAGGAAGTCCTTGACTGCCATTCTCTTCTTTCCTGCGAGCTGGAGCTCGGTTATATTGATGGCGCCGTTCGCGGTAGCGATGGCCATGTATGTCTTTCCGTCGGACAGGATGGTGCCCGGTGCGGCCGATTCCATGCCGTTCTGCGCGAGCATGGCTGTATAATCATCTCCGAGTACCTTCTCTGCTGCGTAGATCTTCAGCTGCAGCACCTTGTCCTCCTTGGTAAGCTCTGTGAAGGCAGCAGGGTAAGGGCTCAGGCCTCGTATGAGGTTGTATGCGTATTTCGTCTTGACGTTCCAGTCGATGTGCTGGAGCTCGCGTGTAAGCTTCGGAGCCGGCCTGAGGATCTCGGAGCCCTGTACGAAGCTCTTCTGCACTCGGGTTTCCACGTTGTTCTCGAGGATGGCATCAACGGTCTGCACCACGAGGCCTGAGCCGAGCTCCATGAGCTTGTCATGAACCTGTCCTACGTTCTCGTCCGGTCCGATAAGGCACTGCTCCCTGAACATGATGCCACCTGTGTCCATTCCTTCGTCTATCATGAAGGTGGTGACTCCTGTGGCCTTGTCACCGTTGATGACGGCCCAGTTTATAGGGGCTGCACCGCGGTACTGAGGGAGGAGGGCCGCATGGAGGTTGAATGTGCCGAGTCGAGGCATCTCCCATACGACCTTCGGAAGCATTCTGAACGCAACGACCACAAAAAGGTCGGCCTTCCATGCTGCGAGGGCCTCGAGGAATTCAGGATCCTTGAGTGAAACAGGCTGAAGCACAGGGATATTATGCTCGACAGCATACCTCTTCACTGCGCTTTCGTTGATCTTGAGTCCTCTTCCGCTGGCCTTGTCTGCGACGGTCACGACTCCTACGATATTATGTCCTGTCTTTATAAGCTCGTCAAGAGGTGCAACAGCGAATTCCGGTGTACCCATATAGACGATGCGTGTCTTCTTGAATGTTCCCATAATCTTTGACTTAAGCTTTCTGAATCCGTTCTTGATAGCATCCATGTTGAAGATGGATGAATCATTGATGGCCTTCCATGTAAGGTAAAGTCCTGTAGGAAGGAGGATGTAGCTGGAGAAGAATACGCCATGGAATGGCCCTACGGCTCCGTCCCTGGCCAGTTTTGTTCCAGAGATGTCAATTACCCAGTATGCTACGAAGAAGAGCACGGAAATGATGGCCGGTGTTCCGAGACCGCCTTTTCTGATAAGTGCTCCGATAGGTGCACCGATGAAGAAGAAAATGAAGCAGGCTATCGCCAGAGCGAACTTCTTCAGAATCTCGATATCGATGTTCCTGAGGGTGAAGGTGTATTGGAACCTTTCTCTCGAGAAGGTCGTAAGGGTCATCTCCATGTCGTCGGCCTCTCTCTTGGCGTTTTCCAATGCTGCGATTTCCCTGGCAATGTCCTTCCAGTAGATAGTGGTGTCCGGTGTGAATTTCGATGTGTATCTCTGCTTGATGGTTGTGTCAAGCTGGGAATTGTAATTGAGGTTTCTCGAATTCCTTACACTGATGATGTTCTCCGCCTTGGCAGCTGCGTTGAGGGCTCCGATGGAGTCCTGTCCGTGGTACAGCTGCTTGAGGTTCATGGACTTGACCTGGTCGTCGAAACGGCTGGAATCAGACTTCTGGAATGCGTAGTTCTCGAGCGGGATGATCATTTCCTGCCTGTTGAAGTCTATCTTCTGGAACTGCAGGGTGGTGTCTCTGTATTTCCTGTCGTTGGTCTCCTCGTAGTTGGAACCGCTGAAGAGGACGAAGCTGAGGTAGCTCTTGTCCTTGGACATGGACATCAGCGCGGAGTCGGCAAGCGTCAGACTGACGTTGCCCTTGTTCTTGGTATGGTTGTACACCATTACCCCGTGCATGATTCCGGTCTCGTCGTTTCTGTCGTTCACGCGGAGTATGTAGCCGTCGATTCCGTTATAGAAGGTTCCTGTAGGGATCTTGATCTCTTCCTTGGTCCTTCCGATGTCGTCCCTGAGGGTGTATATCTTGTTGTACGCCACAGGGATGAGGTCGTTGGAAATGAAGAAGGCGCCGACGCTGATCACGACACACGATATGCCGAGCGGAACAAGCACTCTCTTCAGGGATATTCCCGCAGCCTTGATGGCCAGGAGCTCGTTGTTCTCGCCCAGCGTACCCAGCGTCATCATGGACGCAAGCAGTGTCGCAAGAGGGAGGGAGAGAGGGAGCATGGTGATGCTTCCCCAGCCGAGGAATTCAAGTATCACCTTGAGAATCAATCCCTTGCCGACCAGCTCGTCGATATAAAGCCATAGGAACTGCATCACGAGGATGAACACGACCACCAGAAGGATCGCGAAGAACGGTCCCACAAATGACTTCAATATGAACTGGTCAAGTTTCTTCATTATTTCGTAGCTGCTTCAATCATTTCAGCGAGAGCTGCGTCGAGACCCTCGATGTTCTTTCCGCCTGCTGTAGCAAGACCTGGCTGTCCGCCGCCGCCACCCATGATGTTCTTGGCTGCCGAACGTACGTCATTACCTGCATTGTGGCCTGCCTTTACAAGGTCGTCAGAGTACATGAGAAGGAGCTGTGGTTTGCCTGCTGCCTCGAATGCCGCTGCAATCACAAAGTTCTGAGTCTCCTTCTGGAGCATGAATGCTGCGTTCTTGAGCATAACAGGATCCATAGGAGTGTCGATCTTCACGACATTCACGCCGTTCATCTCGACTGCCATGCCCTTGAGCTCGTTCTTGAGAGCAAGAGTCTTCTCCTTGGCGATCTCTTCCATCTGCTTCTTGAATGCCTCGTTCTCCTCAACCATCTTTCTGATTGCGCCGGCAAGGTCAGGAACGTTGTTGAAGAATGCCTTAGCAGTGCGGATAGTCTCTGCCATCTCGTCAACCATAGCCTCTGCATGCACACCTGTAACAGCCTCGATACGACGTACACCGGCTGCGATTGCAGACTCTGATACAAGTCTGAAGTAACCGATGCGGCCAGTAGAAGATGCGTGTGTACCACCGCAGAGCTCGCATGACTCGCCGAACTTCACTACGCGAACCTTGTCGCCGTACTTCTCTCCGAAGAGGGCCATAGCGCCCATTGCCTGAGCCTCTTCCATAGTAGCGTTGCGGTTCTCGTCAAGGTGATGGTCTGCTCTGATGAGTGCGTTTACGCGGCTCTCGACAACCTTGATCTGCTCGTCGCTGAGCTTCTCAAAGTGTGAGAAGTCGAAACGGAATGACTTGTCACTTACGAATGAACCCTTCTGCTCTACATGTGTTCCGAGGGTCTCGCGGAGAGCCTGGTGGAGGAGGTGGGTAGCTGTATGGTTGTTCTCGATCTGGAGTCTTCTCTCAGTGTCCACGTGGAGGCTGAAGCTCTCTGTGCAGTCTGCAGGAATGCGCTCTGCTACATGGATTGTGAGGTTGTTCTCCTTGATTGTATTGATGATGCTGATCTTTTCACCGCTCTCAGAAACGATGTATCCGGTATCTCCTACCTGACCACCCATTT
>JAEIGA010010587.1_pt1 | contig 13987 bp, 18 predicted proteins | sample 9270691 | NCBI WGS metagenome assembly JAEIGA01 (sample SAMN17057246, study PRJNA624740) | gut metagenome | biome: biome; isolation source: fecal sample | host: Bos grunniens | place: China: Xizang | collected 2019 | reverse complement strand
CGATTCGTAGTTCTTCGTCTGACCGCTCTTTGTTACATCAGACTGAACAAAGAATTGGCATACTTGCCTCTCGTCTTTACCAACCGTCTTATATACGGGGTCGGAAGTTATCCGTCCGACCCCCTGTGCAACAAACTTACCAAACCTTGTCTTAGATATAGTTATCATCTTTTCTCACCTTAAAACGCATCGTCGAAATCCAATTCCATCGGCTCTGCCTTAACCGTTACGGTTGGAGAATCCGTTGAAGTTGTTGTTGACTTCGGCGGTCTGCCACGCTTTGTGGTCTGTGCAGTTGGTGTGTTTACCTTTTTAGTTGGTTCTTCAACCTTTTCAGTTGGTGCATCAACTTTGATAGTTGGTGTATCATCTGCAACTTCGGACGCATCTGCCGTAAAGTTCATCTCAATCATGCCATCAGATGTTCCGTCTTTCATGTCTCTCCTAAACGCTTCTGCCATTTCAATGGATAGCACCCCACGCTTACTCAGTAAGTATTTGAGTACAGTCTTACGGCACATGGAATCCCAATTCGAGTACCACGGAGAAGAACACGCTCTCAGTTCATCGTCTGTAAGACCCTCTCCTGTTTCTGAGTATTCGAGGAATTTCGCATACAAGTCTGCGTTGAACGATTGGCTATACCGATTCGCCCATGAGACTAACTTTGCATAAGAGAAATACTCCTGTGCATGGAATCCGTTCAGCAGAGTAAAGTAAGCAAGATATCCTATAATCGGCAAATCTTCTCGTACATCATCATCGCTAATGAACTCGAAAATCGGTTTCCCCGTAGACTTATCTCTTCCCTTGTACTCACCCTCTCGAACTTCAATCGTATCTATGTCAAGATACTGACCGCTACGCATGGCGAGTTGTACATATCCTCTCGCTCCCATCTGGAAACGTGCGTTGTCTCCATACGGAATCAAATATGCGTCTCCAAGACCAAACGAAAGACCAAGCGATTCCATCTGCAAAGCCGCAGTGATGATTGAATCTGGCTTGCACTCTTTCAGCTTCGGGGTGCTGTTAACTGCGCTGATGACAGTAGTAATGAATCTCTGTCTTCTCTCTGGATTCTGAATTGCGTTGGCAAGCATCGTCTGATATGTAGGGAGCGAAATCACTTGCGAGAACGGTGTTTTTTTCCCTAATGCTCCAACTTTAGGTGCAATACTCTGATTTACTTGCATGTTTTTCTCCTTTAGATTCTTTCGTAGCGTAAACCGCTATTTTTGATATAGTTTGCGACTTCTATTAGTTTCTCTTTTGTTCCATAAACTGCGAACTGCAATCTATAAATCGATTCTTCCTGTTGCGGAACTTCCGCATTATCTTGCACATTATCTTGCACACTTTCCTGTTGCTCTTCTTTCTCTTCAACAGTTTCGGAATTTGCAACAGTTTCCTGTACTTTCGCTTCCTCTTCCGCTTTTTTCCGAGCAAGCATCTGTTCCTCGAATCTCTCAAGTTCAGATTTCTTGTTCAGTGCATCGGAGATATCGAGCCTTTGCACGAATGCAAGAATCATTTCTTTCTCGTACTTGCTTCCAAGACCCTTGATGGATGAAATGCCACTCTCGATTTTTTTCTTCGTGTCAGTCATGAACTTCTTGATTGATTCAATTGAAGTCCCCTTGTTCATCCACTTTCCATCGCTGAAACTTTCGATTTTAGATATGTCGAAAATTGTTTCCCAACCACTGAAAGTTTCTTCAAAAATTAGTTGAATCTGTTCCCACTTCTCCGCTTTACGCTTATCGTCAAACACCTTAACTTGAGTATCGATATTGTTTGACGCATCCGTATAAATCGCAGACAGTTCTTTCAACTGAGATGTTGATTTCTCAATTCGTTTCTTGTAGTCTTTCTCGAATGCGATTCGGAAGTCGGAAATCCTCTTCGCTTTTTTATTTAGTTCTGCTCTCCACTTCGGTGCTTCTTCGAGATTGTCTTCGTTGATAATCAATCCCTTAAATACCGCTACATCTTCCAATGCTTTCGCTTTGATTTCGTCGAACTTCTCGATTCCATTTTCCGTTAAGTCATCAACGCTTAGTGCTATCGTTGCGTTTCCGAAAACTTCTTCCATTCTATTTCCCTTTCTTATATCGTTATCGGTGGGCGCTTATCGCTTTCCACGTACTTCCAAAATCTTTTTGCTTCATTTACAATCAATCGGATATCTTCTTCCATGTCTTCTCGTCTAAACTCGTAAGCCCGAATCTCTGAATCTCCATTGAGCCGTTTCAGCTTTGCGTTCAAAACAGAGAATTGAAATTCTTCACCGACGCAGTATAGTTGCTGACAAAGCTGGCAATAATAATTGTTTGGGATTCTTTGCTTCCATTCTTCCCATTGAACCTTTTTCCCAATCTCTGCCGTTTTTCCCTCGTACACTCCCTTGATTCCGTCTGCGAGTCTGATAAGTTCACCGTCTAATGTCGCTGTCAGAAACGGTGTCTCTTCTTGGAAATAAACTCTGTAAGGGTGATACTCAAGTGCGTACTCTTGATGCTCAAGCATGTATAAGTCTCGAATCAGACCCTCTGCTTGTTGACCGAAGATTACTCTAGGATTACTCGATAAATCTTTCGGTTCTTTTCTTCCTGTCTTTATCTCCCATAGTTCTTCTGGTGTCATCCAAGGTGACATCCCTATTGCTGAAGCGACTTCTGATGCGCCGATGCTCTTGAATCTGTTCGCAATCCAATCTTCTCTGTTGTCGTATTCGATAAACTTAGTTGCCATGAAACTGCCTTGAAATTTATTCGGTATCGCCATGAAACTGCCTTGAAATTTATTCGGTCTGATTTCTCGCTCAGACCGTGAAGCGAGAGGATGTTTCCTTTCTACGGTGAACATATCCATTCGACAATACCGCATCGTCTTTTCCGATGTGTCAGCCCGTAATGGTTGGCAGAGCGTGAACGAATTGAACGTTCATATCGAGAGTCAAAGTCTCGTGTTCTTCCATTGAACTAACGCTCTTTGTTGTTCAGTTCGTCTTTAAAATCCTTTGAAATCTTGAACGTTACTGTTTTGTAGGACGGGACAATTATCTTGCCTGTGCTGTATGGGTTATATCCCATATGTTCTTTGTAGTGCTTCGGATATAAAGTTCCAAGTCCACTTAACCTTACAGTTTCATTCTCTTTCAGTGCATCCTTTATGATTTTGAATACAACGTCTACTTGCATCTGTGCGCATCTCAAACTGCACACTTCTGCGCTTGCTACTCTCTTTGCTATTTCCGTCTTATTAATCATCTTGTTCAACCTAACTGTTTGATTATGTTATCGAAAGAAGATACTGCTTTCTGTCGTATGTTCGCATTCCTGTCGATATTCAGAGTCCATACATCTATCGCTTCTTTTGTCATCGTGTACAATTGTTCAAGCGTACAAAGCGCTATCCCACCGCCACACAGAATCGCTATCCTGTCATCGTCTGGAGCAACCGCATAATAAAGTCCTTTCGCCCCAGAATTTATGAATCGGAAGTTTGAGTATTTCTTCGTCATCTTTTCTATTACGCTCTCGGTTGTGTTTGATACCACAGTGTTTCTCCTTTCGTAGATTTTTTGTTTAATCTGTCCATTATTTGTACCAACCTACTAATATGAATGCGTTTTTATTCAACTTTTATTCATATTTTTTATTTATAAGGGTTGAACAAATCCAATCGATGTGCGATAATGTAACTGCCAAGTAACTTAATATCGCAACCGAGTTGGCTTATCGGTTGGATTTGCTCTACCCAACGCCATTAATATAGCAGAGTAAATCCTACTTGTCAAGCCCTAAATTTGATATTTTTCAAATTTATTTTCCCAGCGAAAGGATTTACTCAACTATGGTGTTGGAAAGGTTTGAAAAACTATGCGAAGAACGTGGCGAATACCCCACAAGAGTTGCGTCATCTGCGGGGTATGATAAAAGTGCATTAACAAATTGGAGAAAAGTTGCAGCTGCAAATGGCGGGGTTTGCAATGTTTCTTCTTCACGTTTGAGAATAATTGCGGAGCATCTTGGAACGACATCAGATTATCTGCTCGGAATCACAGACGATAAGAAACCGTATCAGAGTTCCGCTCTGCTAGATAATCCACGGAAGATGCTGTTGTTGGATGAAGCGGAAGGTATGACAGATAAATCATTGGAGCAAGTAATTCGGATGATGAGGGTTATCAAGGGAATGCAAGATGATTAACGGTGTCCGTTTCTTTGTACAACCACGCTAATATGATAAACATGTATAGCACGTTAGTAAGATTGGAGATTAGAGAAGAATGAGCAGTTATGTGCCAGCTTTGGATTGTTGGTTGATGTTGAGAGACTTACCCGATGGAGCAAACGGTTTCATAACAAGAGATGCAGACAATACAAACTATATAATAATAAACAACAGCCTGTCAGAATCTGATAAACTATTAACACTTACGCACGAAATCGTACATCTGATTCGTGGAGACTTAGATTCAGAAGAACCGAGAGAAGAAATCGAAAGGGATATTATAACGGTAGACCGTTATAAATAGAGTTCTATGAGCAGAGTGCCAAAGGGAACAGAATACTTGGATGAAGCATCCGTCAAAAGAATCTTTGCTAGGATGAACAGCCTTGGAATAAAGAGGGTGGATTTATCACGTTCGTTAGGATTCTCTAACGGTTCGTACATCACACGCTTGGAAAACGGGGAACTTCGCATTCAGAAAAGCCAAGTTTCCAAATGGGCAGCTGCATTGCAGACAACAGAAGATTACATTCTTGGTAAGACGGAAGATGCGTCTGCAATCGAGTACATGGATAAGGAAGACAGATATTTCCGTAAAATTCGCATATTGTTCGATAACATGACAGAATCCGAAAAGAAACTGTGGATAAAAATCGGGCAAGAAATAATTAACACAAGAAAAGGATAGCGGATATGCCGAGGCAGAGAAAGAATGAAGCGATATGGCTTCAAAAAGAGAAACGTTGGCTGATACAGATACAAGTTGACGGTCAACGGAAAAAGTTCTATTCATCTGTCGAGGGACGAAAAGGAAAGATTCAAGCGGAGAAAAAGGCTGATGATTGGTTGGAGCGTGAAACGTTCTCCGAGAATCTAAAAGTCAAAGATGTGTTTGCTGATTTCATAAACAACCTCAAAGAACAGGATATGTACTATCAGCAATACGAAAGCATTGGAAACGTGTGGATACTTCCGAGCGTCGGAAAGAAACGGTTTCTGAATCTTGTCGATGCAGATTTTCAAAACATTCTTAACTCTGCATACAAAAAGGGGCTTACTAAAAAATCCATTCAGAATATCCGTGGTTGCATAACGAAGTTTCTGAAATTTGCAAGACAGCATGGGAATACAAAACTCAGACCAGAACTTGAAGTAAATAAAAAAGCGCCGTCTATCGGGAAACGTGCGCTTGAAGATGAAGAGATAAAGAAGTTCTTCTCTTGTGATTCCACAAGACGGAATTGGTACGTTATGGACGATTGGTATAGATATATGTACCGATTCGCAATTGCGACAGGAATGCGCCCCAGCGAACTCTGCGGTCTGAAAATCGACGATATAAACGGCGAGTATCTGACCATCCACCGTGGAATAAATGCCCGTGGAGAAATAACAGACGGTAAGAACGAGAACGCACGAAGAACGTTCAAGTTGAACTCCGTTGCACTGTCCGTCCTCGAATCCCAATTGCGGATGCTCGAAGATTATCACATGGACTTAGTGTGGCTTTTCCCGCAAGAAGACGGAAGAGCGACTTCCGAGCAGATTTACTACCGTCGGTTCAAAGCGTTCTGTAAATTCAACGGTATCGAAAACATAACCCCGTATGAGATGCGACACACGTATGTTTCGATAAACAAAGAGATGCCAGACGAACTTCTGAAACTTCAAGTCGGTCATTCCAAGGCGATGCCGACCCGTGAGCAATACTCGCACGAACGAGTCGGAGATGTCGAGCGGGCGGCTGTCCTGTCCTCTATTGCGTTGGAAAACATTATCAATCGGGAAGAGTAAGTTGGGGTCACTTTTGGGGTAGTTTTTATTAGGCTTGACATGCCTAGTATTGACGCACAGAATATTGAAAGCGTAGAATTATTCCCTATATTACTGGGTTTTTCGATAATGATAATTATGTATCGAGAAGTCCGACTCCCATCATCAGCTCCAATAAAAGCCCCGTAAAACGGGGCTTTTTAAAATTTTTAGATTTTCAAGGGGTCACTTTGGGGTCACTTTGCGGTTTTATCGTGACGGATAATCCATATCAAAATGACGTACAACGCTCTGCAAACAGCCCGCAGAACGACCCAGAAATCATGCCATCCCTTGCTCTCAACTTCAACAACCATTAGACATTCTTCTAGGTTGTTAAGAGAGTCTATGAGTTTTACACGGGTATACGGCAAGTCGCTTGCGTACAGTTCTGTGGTTGTCTCGAACTTCTCATCGTCCAAGAGTTCTTCCAACCGCTGGGTCTGATGATAAATGTTCATGCAACGCCCTCGTCCTTTTTAAAGCATGGGCAGTTGATAACGAAATAGCTTTCGATTTCCCTATGCCAAGGAGATGTGCTGTGACCGTGGCTGACATTCTCGTTCAATGCTTCCCATCCCTTAACTGGGATGAAGTCCATGCTCCACGAGCATCCTCTTCCCTTTTCGTAATTAGGAACTGCATTCTGACATTCCCAACATAAAGTATTTTTAGTTGCCAACTTCTATATTATCCTTTCTCGAAATACGGGCAATCGAAAACGTGATAACTTCTTGATGGTGGAAGTGCTTGATTATCCGTTCTATTACCGTTATTGATTTGTGTCGGTTCTGCATCCCATCCATCGACAGGAATAAAGAACAGCGACCATGAGCATCCGCACAATTTATCTAAATTCGGAACGGCATTACGGCACTCCCAGCACAGGGAATCTTCCCCTCTTTTCCGTCTGCCAGTTTTAGACATCGTATAAATCCTTTTCCAGTATTTTTAAGTATCGTATCTTCTCTCTCAAAAACGCTCTTGCTCTGTATACGGTTCTTGTTGTGCATCCTACTTTTCTTGCTGTTTCCTTGATATCCATCCCGCAGTTGAAGTATTCTTGAATAATTTTCTTCCTATTATTAGGTAATCGGTCAACTGCTTCTAGTATTTCCCGTAATTGCTCCGACAGCAAAGAATTGTTTTCGACATCGTACATCGACGAGTCTGCGCATATTTCCGAATAGCATTCCTCTATCGGGAAAGCGTTTGCGCTCTGAACAAGTCTGTCTGCCGACTCAGCACCGCCGTTCTTTATTGTTTCAATCTGATATCGCCTCGAAACATGAAGCGATGTTGACTGATATTGATAATAGCGTCTGCATCTGTTCCGAATGCTGTGTACGATGTAGGAAGATGATTTTATGTTTACACTTCCGTCTTTGTATTTTCGTATAACGTTTAGAAGAGCAATCGCACCCTCTTGATATAAGTCATCATAATCTGTCCTGTTTAAATTCGGGAACGATTCGATAATAACGGAGCGAATTATATTCTCGTTCTCTATAAACAGTTCTTCTTCTGATTTATTCTTATCCCATTCGTTAAACATCGCTTTTTTCTCATATTGTATTTATTCGTCGATGTCTAGCGTTTTGTATTTTGCTTTCGCTTTTAGGTACTTTCGGAATCTGTCTTTAATCGTAATCCCGAACACGCACTTGTCGATATAGTCTTTTCTCCCCGTTCTCTTGATATAGTTCTTCATCGCTTTCTCAAGCGAAGCGAAGTAAGTTTCTTCCGTGTGTCTCCACATGCATACAGTCTGGTCGCATCTAACATCGTCGTTCAGAATCGAGCATCCGTTTATATTCTTCCTGTTGTGAAAGATGCAGTTTGTTAAAATAGGTGAAATATTATCTGCCATTTTCCGTCTCCTATACCGTCGCTTTTATATCATCCCATTTGACAGGCTCTATCCCGTTCTCCCGTAATTGTTTCTCCAATGCGGTAATGCGCTTGACTTGCTTCGAGTCCCATTCCGCAAACTTCTCCGCTTTCTCTTTCTCGTCGAGATACATGCCGAACAACGTGTCGGCAGCATCTGACGTTTCTCCGTTCCGCTTGAATCCTTCCGCTCTCGACTTCTCCAAGGACTTAACATGTTTGTTGAGGGAATCTATTTCCTTTTCTTTCCCTTTCATAAACTTGCTTTGGTCAACAACGTACATAATCGCTAATGCGACAAGGATAGCGGCAACCATAATAACAATTGCGTACTCAAGTATCTGCGCCGTCGTTGCAGATATCTCTTGCAATATCGCCCTTGTTTCGTCTAGTTCCCCGATAGACATATCCTTCCCCCGTTTTCCTATAATTTGTAAGGGCAATCGCCCTCTTCCGCTCTCGGAATAACTAACGATTCCAGCAGAGCTTTCCGTATCTTGCAGTCTCTTGCTTCTTTTCCCGTAAGTTCGCAGAACGCACAGTCGCTCGTCGGGCTTTGCAGAAATAACTTGAGTGCGTCTTTCGATATGATGTAATCCTCTTGGTCTAACGACGGACTCGACTTCGGCGTAACGGTAAGGGTAATCCCATCTGCAAACCGAAGTATTCCCCGAAGTTGGCTTTCGTCTAACCCTACACACATCTCGTTGATTGCCAATTGCAAGTTATCGTATACAATGCGAAGATATTTCTCCGCATTCTTCTTGTTCCGATAAAAAGAATCTTCCTTTAGTAATGTCTCGCAGAAACCCTTAGAACCCGACAGGCACAGAAGTGTTTCTTTCGTCGCTTTATTGGCGTAAGGTGGCAACATCTTATTTCTTTCTCTCCGTAAATCCGCAGCAGTATTCGTTCTTTATTTCTTGCATCCATTTGTCTTGCAGAATGCACCATTCACCGTAAGAGGATTCTTTCCTGTACAGGCATCTGTCGCAAAACTTCTTCTTGAAGTCCTTGACCCGCCTCTTCTTGAATATCCCCGACTCGCACATCGCTTTCGACAAAGACTCGACGATTTTTTCGTACTCTTCTGCCGTAACACATATCCTCTTTCTCTTGCGCAGAAGTCTTCGCAGCCTCGCCCTCGCAACAATCCTTGCAACGTTTTTCCGTATCGAATAAGAAACAGTATCGAAACTTAACATGCCTTTATTGTAAAGCATTTTTACTTTTCTGTCAATACGTAAATTTGCTTTACAGTAAAGTTTTTTTCGGAAATTCTGCAAACTTCCCGTTTGCGAAAAGCGCCAAAAATAAAAAAATAGGGGCTTTATCCCCTACAAATCAGAAATGCTGGTTTCCGCACTGTTATCCGACAGTCCCCTGTCTCCCTATATAATTTAAAAAATATTTTTATAAATAGATATATATAAAAAATAAGAGAGATTCCGTCTAGAGAACCTCTCCCACTCTTTATCAACCTCTTGTTTGAGATTATATACGCTCCCAGATTTTGTGTCAAATTAAATTTCTGTGAACAAGTAAATTTTCTTTCCGTCTTTACAATAACGAACCTACCCCAGCTGCTACCCGCATAAGACCCGACAAGTACCTCAAACCATCCCCCGCCCTACCCGCATAGCATCCGAACGTAAGGTGCGTACAAAAGGTGCGCCATCCCTCATACCAAAGACAACGCACCAAAGAAAGGAATGTAAAGCACAATGAAAAACGATGCTCTACGTTAGTTATTATATACGCTACCATACCTATTGTCAATCCTCGCTTCCTGTAAGGCTCAGATTTCGGTTTTAAATATTTAAAGGTAAAGTTTGTTTATCATAAATCGAAAATCAAAATTAGAGCGTCTGAGAGATTAAGGCTGGAGAACAATTATAGTAGGAGAAGAGCAACGAGCCAATCTCGAAAAGATAATATTTTATCGTTTGTAAACCTCTCCCGTAATGATAAAAATATCTTTTTGCGCTTTCAATATTCATGTATTGCAAGTGTAAATTGAAAAGCTAAAAATATTTTGTTTTACATAAAAATATTTTTGCTTTTGCTTTCTATCGTATACAAGAAAGCGCATATAGTAAAAAAATATAATAAAGTATACTCAATAAATATTTAATAATAGAAAATAATAAAATACTATCATTAATATATATATAAATATAATAATAAAAATTATTCGATAAAGAATAAGTTAATAAAAAAATAATTAAGATAAAAAAGAGCTAATACAATTTAAAATGATACAATTTGATTATTATATTTTTAGATAAAAACATTTTATTAAAAACGGAAGAAAGCAAAAACGGAAAAATCTATTTTCTTTATATTTTCTTTTATATTTATTATTTATATTACCAATACATTTTATATCCGTTTTATATATATTAGTTTTTATATTATTATTTTATATTTTGTTTTCCTATTATTTCCATATGCTTTATATGTTTTCGTGTTATCGGAAAACGATAGAAAAATATTGTTTTATGTTATTCATAGCTTGAAATAAGAATTGATATTTATATTTCATTATTTCGGCAATCTAAATTTTTATTTGTTACAATACAAGTATTATTTTATTATTCTTTCTTTTTTGAAATCAAGAAAGAAAAAAATAAATTTATATATAATGTATACTGTAAAATATTATGCATAATATTATATATAATTTTTTATTGTAAAGTTGTTTTATTTTTATATTACTATGCTTTTATTCTTTCTTATTTCGTTTATTTCGCTTTCTTTTCTTCATTCGATAAACTATATTAAAACATTGCGAAAGCGGGAAAAATAACGCAATAGTGAAACGGCTATTTATTCATTATTCCGCATATATTTATTGTTTTACGATATATTTTTTATGTTTATCGTTAATTTTTTTATTAATATACACTTTTCTTTTAAAAAGAGTGAATTGTATCATTAAAGCCCGTAATATCGTTATTTCTTTATACATTTTGCGTTTTTTCGATAATTTGATTATATTGTACTTAATTAGGTACATATAGAATATACGAAATTATATATAATAATGTTAGATAAAACTAACATAAAATTATTATATCCTAGTAATTTAATAGGATATAAAATAATGATATGATTTTATCTTTATTTCGTTTTTTACAATTCTATATAATTTTATATATAATCATAGAATATATAAAATCATATACAATGTATAGTCTATTTTTCTATGCATTATATAAAATTTACACGTAAAACGAGAAAATATTATCTATGCTTTTTAAAGCTTGTAAAACGGCTTTATTTTTACTATTTTATACATAGGATAGACTATATTGCTATATATCGAAAAACGCTAAAAAAGCGAAATCAGAACGTTATTTTTATTCATGTATAATGTATAAAAAATTGCATAAACGGCTTATTTTTAACGATAAACATAAAATTATACGGCTTTATACATTGTATATAAAATAATGCGTGTAAATTATCGTTATTATCGTATATAGTTGAAATATTATAATAATTTTATGCAATATGCGAAAAATTGTTTAAAAATTATATATAATGCATATAGCTTTTGTGTTAGAGAAAAGCGCAATAAAAAACCAGTAATATTTACGGCATTTTATATATAATGCATATTATACACTTTTTTATGCAAAACAGTGTATAAACGGCTCTTTTTTATGCAAATCGATGTATAAATATAGGATATTTATTCATTTTTCGATGAATATTCACTTTTTTATACATGCCTAAAAATGAACTTTTTGTGAACAAATATTTATACAAAAATCAACTTAATTTCTTTAAATATGCATTAAATATTAGCGTTTTTTTGTGTATTTATGCAATATTTACGGCATTTCTTGAAAAATGAAAAGCGCAAAAATGCTATAATTTAGGTGTCCAAAGGGGATTTCGGCGGTTTTTCCGCCCGCCCGCCCGCCCGCCGTGCGTGCGTCCGTGAGATTCCTAGCGGGTTTCCGCTTTCGTTTCTGTTGGCTTCCATACGGCTAACGCTTCCGAAAGGGTTTCCCGTGCGTAACGGCTTCATTAGCCCGTTTTCCGTGTTAGCGTGTTTTCCGCTTTCGCTCTTTGATAACTTCATTTAAGTATATGCGCCTATGCTAGCGGAAGTATAGCGAGACGGGGAAACATGCATTTCTAGCGTGTCAAGTTGGCAAGCGCATATATAGCGGAAGTTGCTTTTGTGTATCAACGGCAAAAGCAACTATAAAATAGACAATCGGAATTAATAACCGTTTCCCGCATGAAAGGAAAATATAAAATGAATAAAAGCTTTCTTACAATCGCAAAAAATAATACAAATAAATTAAATGAACTAGAAAAAAAACTTGCACTTGAATATTACGGACTAGCTTTTGAAGAATTAAACGAGGACGAAAAAGGCGAAATTTCCTTTGAAGCACATGAAATTTTAGGATATTAAAAAAGAATATATAAATAGAAAGGAATATAAAACAATGAAAAACGCTAATGAAAACGTAAAATCTTTTTACATTTATTTTAATATGCTAATTGATACAATTAGCGAACAAAAAAAGGAAAAAGCAATTTCCTTTGTAAAAACATGTGAAGCAAAAAACGTTCCCGTTTCGGTTATGTATGAAGGAATTAAAGCAATCGTAAAATAAGAAAATAAGAAACGGAAGCGGGAAACGGTTATTAATTCCGATTGTCAAAAGCAAAAAAAGAAAGGAATATAAAAAATGATTTTTACAATTTTAGAAGCTAGAAAAGAAGAAGTTGTAAAAAAGCTTTCTTCACTTCAAAAGAAAGCGGAAAAATATAATAATTCCGCTTTTACTTTTTCCGTTAGTGAAGCATATGTAAAATCGATTCCATATTATAAAATCGATTATATTAATCACGTACAATATAAAGACAAGAACATAAACGTTTTTGTTTGTGATATCGAAATTACCGAAAATGCGCTTGTTAAGTATGGAAATTATGAAGTAATAGCAAAAATCGAACATGCGGAAACGGGAAACATAGTTACAATATTTAATGAAGAAAATAACGGGTTATTTAATTCATTTCTTCATAAAAAGCCATATTGTGAACACTGTAAAACAAAACACGTTAGAAAAAATACTTTCATTGTAAAAAATGAAAGTGAAGTAAAACAAATTGGAAGCGCATGTTTGAAAGACTATTGCGGAATAGATGTACAATCAATTCTATATAGGAATGAAATCATTTCTTTTTGTGAAGAAGAAGAAAAAGCAATTTCTTCATATGGAATTAATAACCTCGTTTATAGCGTTTCCGAAATTGTTGCCCGTGCAATTGAAGAAATTAAAAAGCACGGATATAGAAAAAGCGATTCCGAAAATAGCACAAAAACAGAAGTTTATAAAGCCGTTAGAAATGAAGCTGAAATTTCGGAAGAATCAAAAGCAAAAGCGGAAAAATATATCAATTATATCCTAAAAAATGAAAATGATATAAACGATTCTTTCATGCTTAATTGCTTATCAATTATCAAACAAAAATATATTAAAGCTTCATATATTGGTTATTTATGTTATTTTCCCGTTTCCGTTTCTAAAATGATACAAAAAGAAACGGAAAAAGCGCAAGAAAGAAACGAAAAAAGCGCAAGTAATTATATAGGAAGTGTAAACGAAAAAATAACGTTTTCAGTAAAAAGCGCATGTTTAAAAACTTCTTTCACGGGTTATTATGGCATAACTTTTGTATATGAAATAATCGATAATAACGAAAATGTTTTAGTATGGTATACTTCAAAATCTAATAATGAAGTAAAAGCGGAAACCATAAAAAGCATGAAAGCTACAGTAAAAGAGCATAAATTATATAACGGAATTAAACAAACAGTTATAAAGAATGCAAAAGCAATCTAAAATTTTTAAATAAGAAAGGAATATAAAGCAATGAATAACGAAAATTATTTATATAATACAAGAATCCAAAATGAATTAATTAAAATAGAAGAATCAATTTATACTATTATCCAAATTATGGAAAATAAAAAGTTAAAAACAGATACTGAAAAAGAAAACTATAAAAATAT
>JAEIGA010010586.1_pt1 | contig 13988 bp, 12 predicted proteins | sample 9270691 | NCBI WGS metagenome assembly JAEIGA01 (sample SAMN17057246, study PRJNA624740) | gut metagenome | biome: biome; isolation source: fecal sample | host: Bos grunniens | place: China: Xizang | collected 2019 | reverse complement strand
TTAAGAATACCGGTTGGGCACCAAAAATCTTAAGGACCCCCCCAATTAGTTCAGACATCATTGGAAAAATTAGGACCATACAAAAGAACAGCAGTAAAGACAGAAAAAAATTATTGCAACGTCTTGGACGCCAAATTCACCAAGGAAGTAAATATCCAAATGATTGGGCAAGAGTCACTTCCATGGGAGGATTTAAAGAAGTCGGACGTTCATCAATGCTTTTACAAACACCTAATAGTCGTATATTATTAGACTGTGGTGTTAATGTTGCTGCATCAGACAATAAAAGCGCATTTCCTTTTTTAAATGCTCCGGAATTCTCAATTGAAGAATTGGATGCAGTCATCATATCTCACGCTCATTTAGATCATTGCGGATTTGTACCTTACCTTTACCATTACGGATATGAAGGACCTGTATATTGTACAACTCCAACCAGAGATTTAACAACATTATTGCAGTTCGATCACTTGGATATCGCTCACAGAGAAGGCAATCCTTTACCGTTCACTTCAAAACATGTGAAACAGCAAATTAAGAATACAATTACCCTAGATTATGGGGAAGTAACCGACATCTCCCCGGACATTAGGTTAACTTTACATAATGCAGGGCACATCCTAGGTTCAGCAATCTCCCATATGCACATAGGAGACGGAGCTCATAATCTTGTATATACTGGAGACTTTAAATATGAACCTTCAAGATTACTTGAACCTGCTACAATCAGATTCCCTAGAGCTGAAACTGTCATTATGGAAAGTACTTATGGTGGAAGAGAAGATGTCCAGCCTTCCAGAAACAATGCTGAAAAAGAAATGATGAAAAGCATTTATAAAACACTTAAACGTGGCGGGAAAATCCTAGTTCCTGTATTTGCCGTTGGAAGAGCACAAGAGCTCATGGTTGTTTTGGAAGAATACATGAGACATGGATTAATTGAAGAAGTGCCAATATACATTGACGGAATGATTTGGGAAGCTACAGCAATCCATACTGCAAGACCAGAATACTTAAGCAAAGACTTAAGAGATCAAATATTCCACATGGGCAGAAATCCATTTGTTTCAGACATGTTCAAAAAAGTTCAAAATCATGACCAAAGAAAAGAGATTGTTGAAAGCAGACAGCCTGCAATCATCTTATCAACTTCAGGTATGTTAACCGGAGGAAATTCCGTAGAATACTTCAAATGGTTATGTGAAGATGAAAGAAATACCTTAATCTTTGTAGGATATCAATCTGAAGGTTCAATGGGAAGAAGAGTCCAAAAAGGATGGAAAGAAATTCCTCTTGAAGATGATGATGGAAGAACTAGAGAATTCCAAGTCAAAATGGAAATCAAAACAATTAATGGATTTAGTGGACATTCAAACAGAAGACAATTGATGGAATACGTGAAAAGACTTAATCCTAGACCTGAAAAGGTTATTACCTGTCACGGAGACCCTTACAAAACCGTTGATTTAGCATCTTCCATTCATAGAAGTTATAAAATTGAAACTAAAACTCCAATTAATTTAGATTGTGTGAGAATACATTAATAATTAAATACTAATTTAAACATAGTATTACTATGAGGGATGTTGTAATAATTTGCAACATTCAATTTATTTTTAAAAGAATAGGTGTAAAAAATGGTTACATATTCAGAATCCGGTGTGGATATAGATTTAGAAGCAGTTACTGTTTCAAAATTGGCCGATAAATTAAAGTCAACATTAGAATGCAGAGATATCATTACAGACAGTGGTCATTACGCAGCTTTAGTAAAATTAGGTGACAAAGCTATCGCAATGAGTACTGACGGTGTTGGAAGTAAAATTTTAATTGCAGAGATGATGAACAAATACGATACAGTCGGAATTGACTGCATTGCAATGGTTGTCAATGACATATTGTGTGTTGGAGCAGAACCAATCGCATTAGTAGATTATCTTGCAGTTGAAAAACCTGACCCTGAAAGGGCAGCTGAAATTGCTGAAGGTCTCGTTAAAGGTGCCAAAGAATCTAGAATTGCGATTATCGGGGGAGAAACCGCATCACTTCCTGGAATCATTAAAGATTTTGACTTGGCCGGAACAGGTATTGGATTTGTAGATATTGACAAAATTATTACTGGCGAAAACATCCAGCCTGGAAACGTTTTAATCGGTATCGAAAGTAACGGTATCCATTCCAACGGATACAGCTTAGCCAGAAAAGCATTATTTGATGATGCCGGATACTCTGTTGATGATAAAATGCCTAATGGAGAGACCACCATCGGTGAAGAATTAATCAGACCAACTGAACTTTATGTAAAACCTATCGTTAGCCTATTTGAAAAAGAATACAATATTAATGGACTTGCTCATATTACCGGAGGCGGATTCACCAATCTCAGACGTTTGAAGAAAGGCGTTGGATATGACATTAACGACCTTCCGGAAGTTCCAGAAATATTTAAACTTATTTATGAACAAAATGTGGACATCCAAGAAATGTACAGAGTTTTCAATATGGGTGTTGGTTTTGTTGTTATCTGTGACGAAAGCGAAGCAGATAAAATCATGGATACTTTAAAAGAATACTGTAATTGCCAAATTATCGGTAAGGTAACCGATGACGAAAAGATTACTGTTAAGGCCTTTGAAGGATCTGAAATTGAATACTGATTTAATTAACTAATAAGGGGGAGTAATATAATGAAGATAATGAAAGATAAGGAGATAGCTCTTGTAAAAGAAATATTGAAAAAATTAGGAGCTAGTGAAGAAGATCAGGAGTTAGTGGCAGAAGCCACTATTGATGCGGATTTAAAAGGATTTACATCACATGGACTCGGCAGATTCCCACAATACCTCATTAGTATTAAAGCAGGAACAATCAACTTAGACGAAAACATTACTATTGAAAAAGAAACACCTGCTATAGCTTTAATAAATGGTAACAGTGGATTTGGACAAGCAGTATCATATAAAGCAATGCAAATTGCAATTAAAAAAGCTAAAGATGTGGGTATTGCATGTGTAGGAGTTCATAATACCAACCACTTTGGAGTTACTGGATTCTATTCCGATTTGGCATTAAGGGAAAATTGTATTGGATTAGTGCTTGCAAATACAGACCCTGCAATTGCACCATTAGGAGGAAGCACACCTTTAATCGGAACCAATCCTTTAGCATTGGGAATTCCATCTGATTCATACATTACCGTGGACATGGCAACTTCCGTTACCGCACGTGGTAAAATCATCGAATCAAAAAGAAAAGGCCTTGATTTGCCTGACGGATGGGCATTAGACGAAAATGGAAACCCAACCAATGACCCTGAAGAAGCATTAAAAGGATCAATTTTACCATTCGGAGGATTTAAAGGCTATGCATTATCCTTATTAATTGAAATATTAACTGGGCCATTAGTACAAGCAGGATACGGTTATGGGGTAACAGGTACTGCATCCCCTGACAAAGATTGTACAAAAGGAGATTTATATGTCGTAATCGATCCTTCCAAATTCGGTGACTTTGATGAATTTAAAGCAAACACCGAAGAATTTATTTCACAAGTCAGAGCTACAGGCGAAACTGTAGCTATCCCTGGTGATTTGGAAGTTAAAAGAATTGCCGAAGCCGAAGAAAACGGTGTGGCAATCGATGAAAAATTATACGAACAATTAAAAGAAATCTGTGTTGATTTAGATATCGACCTTGATTCTTACTTAGAAGAATAATTCTTATTCTTCATTTACTCTTTTTTTGATATTTAGCATAAAAACCATCAGTATCAGCATATATTGTGTAAAAGCCATATTCTTCCGCCATTTTAATGGATGACTTAATGTACTGCCTTCCCCAGGAAGTGATTGCCTTTGCACATTCGAACGAATACCATCTGAATCTAGGGAAACCGTAAATTCCATACATTGTATTTGCCAGTCTTTTTATGGCCTGCTGCTGAACATCAAGCGCTTTTTTCTCAGTTTCATCATCAGATGCTTTCATTTCACGTTTGATTCTGAATCTTTCCTGTAAAATCTTATCAATCACTGAAGGAATGAAACCTTGAGGTTCCTTTTTAAATTTAAGCCCGTGTTCTGGAGAAATATTATAATCATCCTCATTTTCAACATCCCCCAAAACCATGACATCCGGAGAGATGTTTTTTGAAATAATGATGCTCGGATATAGGCTTCTAAAGTCGAATTGAACCAGATTTTCATGCAATCCCTTTTCCGGTTCACGTACATAACCGCCCTCATTGTCTTCAGCGGCGGCACGATTAGCGAAATTGGCTCCCTGCTTGTTTGGAACAATTTCATCATCAAAATAAGCTTGTTTGACTAAAAACCACTCTGCTTGCTGGCCTGTAGCCATACGTGAAACATCAAATAGAGGCTGACCTATTATACGTGTCAATTCCAAGTTAAGAGGCAATGTTTGCTCGGCAATTTTCAATGTTGAAACAACATCGTCAAGGGAGTAGTCAAACAGGTTGTCCAGTTCCTCTCCACCATTGTCCCAAAATTCCCAAATTTTATCTCCGGGAACATCTATCTTTTCTTCACCAAACAGTTCATAGTAAACCCTTTCCAAGGTATATCTCTCAAGAGTCATGTACCTTCTCATTACAAGGTATAAATCGACATGAATCAAACCTTTAAATGAAGCAGCGTTAGCAAATCCTCTCCTAATAAATCTGACATCAGAACCGTCCATACCAATGTCGAGATCAACACCCAGAATTTTGGCCCTGTCCTTAAGGTATGGGAAATCAAAATTATCTGAATTATAACCTACGATAATGTCAACGTTATTATCTTTTATGATTCCTACAAACTCCTCAATCATTTCCTTTTCAGACGCTACCTGATTTACAAAGTCATCCCTATCAGGAGAATTGGTTTTTGTAGATATTACCTGATTTATTCCGAAATTGGTTGAAACACCAATCATGATAATCTCATCCTCTTCGGAATTTGGCATCCCATGAGGATTTCTGACTTCCAGGTCAAAACTCAAAATGCGGAAATCATGAGGGTATTCTTTAATGCGTTTTAAATCTTCAGTCAATTTAATTATTTCAATGTCTTGCTTTGAACAATCCAAATTCAGAAACGTATCCATCTTTTCTCCCACAGCAATGACTTCTGTCATTGGAATGACATCCCTGTCCATCAGATATCTTCTGTAAAACGGAATATCGAATTCCCTTATATCAACCACATTTTCCAAATCCCTTAAGGCATCCCTGCTTTTTGCAAGTTCCTGAGGGTGCTTGAATGTGACTTTTAGGAATTCATTTTCAATTTGGAAATCCTTTTTTATGACTTTTTCAATGCGAACAACATCAATATTCTCCTGAATTTCTTCCAAACAAGCATCCAAATCATCTGAAACTACATATAAATATGCTTCAAAAGTATCATCAATCAGAATAACATTTTTGTCGCCGTCTTTGGAAAATAATCTTATAACCGGCTTATCTTCAAAAGTGACATAATCTATGTCTAAAATAACAACATTTCTCTGCATTTATTCATCTCCGATTAGATACTCTTTTCTATAGCTGTCCAGAACTGCATAGGTTATTCCCAAAATCAAAGGCCCCACAATAAAACCTACAATTCCATATACTAAAGGACCTGATAAAAATCCTATAAGCAAAATCAACGGATGGATATTCGCATAGTGACTGGATAACATCGGTCTGATGTACATGTCTATAGTGCTTAGGAAGAATCCAAATAGCAATACCACTATTGCACGAGGATAATTGCCTGATACCACATCTATGAAGAATAATGCCCAATATATCGGCCAAGGACCGAATATTGGAATCAATTGCAAAATACCTGTAATGACTCCTAAAAATATGCCGTAAGGATATCCTAAAATGGTGTAACCAATACACCCGAAGATTCCAATGATTACGGATGTCAGGAAATGCCCGTAAAATATGCTTCTTAAAACATCCTTAACTTCCTCTATTGTCCTGTCGAAAAATTCCTTTGAATCGTCAGGGACAAAATCCTTGATAAATTCCAAGCATTTGCCTCCATCACGGACAAAGTAGAACACTGAACAAATTAAAATAAATAAATCCAATGAGATATTGAGAAATTTGCTTAAGAACTTGACTGAATAACTCAATAGATAGGATGTGCCTTGCTGCAATCCTGAATGTATGTATGAATTTATTGAACTTGAATTGGATCCTAGCGGCAAATAATTAATTAACTGGGTAATGGAGTTCTGAACCTCTACATAAGAGTTGCTTGCAAGAAATGATGCGGTAAAGGATGAAACTTCAAATGTGATGTATCCCACCAGCAAAATTAACGGAATCAGAACCAGAACCATGGCAAGCAAAATTGAAATTGTGGAATATTTCAGTTTAGATTGAATTTTAAAAGCCAGCGGCCTTATGGCGTATGCCAAAATAGCCCCTAAAATAATCATGTTTAAAACTGGGAAAATAAACATTAATGAAATCAATAACAGGAAAATAATTATTAATCTTTCTGGAGTCAAGTAATCATTGATGTTTATTCCCATATTATCACTCTCAACTTAAAATTTCACGCCAGATGCATCCCTTCTGTATTTTCCGAACTCTGTAATCTTATAAATCTTATCGTTTTCAAAAACCGGCCCTTCAACGCATATTCTCCAGCCTTCACCATCAACACAGCATTGTCCGCATACCCCAAGGGCACATTTCATGTATCTTTCAAGCGAATATTGTGCAGGGATATTGGCATCTTCAAGAATGTCGAAAATTCCCCTCATCATTATTTCCGGACCGCAAACAAATGCATAATCATAAGTTGAATCTTCAAGTAAACTAAGGGTGCAATCAGTTGCAAACCCTTCAAATCCAAAGCTTCCATCATCAGTACAGTAATGGACATTTGCACCTAACTTTTCCAATGAATCTCCATACAACAATTCGTCTTTGGTAACTGCAGCAGCGACAACATCAATTTCATTTCCTTTTTTAAGCAAATCACTGACTATTGAATGAATCGGAGCCATTCCGACACCTCCCCCAATAGCTAGAATCTTTTTGCCATCAAAAGTGTTGTTGAAACCATTTCCATAGCTTCCCCTAACACCAATTTTGTCACCGATTTTCAAATCATGCAATTGGGAAGTGAATTCCCCAATATTTTTAACAGTAATGGCCAATTCATTATCATTAATCTGAGCTATGGACATTGGCTTTTCGTTTTTAAAGTTCCAAACCATTACAAACTCACCAGGGTTCGGTTTTCCCAATGTTTCCATATCCCAATCAAATTTAAAAGTTTTAATTGTAGGAGTCTCATCGATTATCTCTTTAATTTCAACAATTTTCGGTTCGTTAATCATGTTTACAGCTCCCTGTGTGCAAGTCCGACCATCTCATCGATTGATGAAAATCCTTTTTCGCCCATGAATTTTTCCAAACCTTCATTAATATGAGCAAATACCTCTACACCTTCATCCATAATGGCTGTACCAATCTGAACAGCTCTTGCACCTGCATAGATAAATTCCACAACATCTTCCCAGCTGTAGATTCCACCAACACCTATGAGTGGAATGTCAACTGCTTCATAAACTGAATAAACATTACTGATGGCAATCGGTTTTATTGCACGACCACTCATTCCGCCGAATTTATTTGACAATACAGGGCGAGCCACATCTATATTGATCTTCATTCCAGGACCTAATGTGTTGATTAATGATAAACAGTCAGCCCCCGCATCTTCACATGTCTTTGCGACTTCAGTAATGTTTGTAACATTAGGTGTTAATTTAGCGATTATAGGAACATCAGCGGCATCTTTTGCGGCTGAAACAATAGTATGTGATAAATTACAATCCTGACCAATTGATGCACCATACCCATCCATTGCATGAGGACATGAAATATTCAGTTCAATCATATCTACAAATTCCTGAACTTCTCCGACCAATCTTGAAAATTCATCAGGTGTTGCACCATAAATGGAAGCTATGACAACATTGTTCTCCTTTTCAATTTTCTTAAGTTCCTCTTTGAAGTTGTCTACACCAGGATTTGACAGTCCGATTGCATTTATTATTCCTCCTTCAACAGCAACTGTTGTAGGATTAACATATCCCGGATGAGGATTAAGTGAAAATGATTTGGAAACCACTCCTCCTGCACCGGATTTTAAAATCCAATTCATTGATGAGGCATTACTTCCCATAATACCTGCTGCCAACATCAAAGGATTTCTGAATTCCACTCCACAAATATCTGTTTTCAACATGATATCAACTTTGTAATTAATTATTTAATTAGTTTTTGTTAATTTTTCAATGATTTCCTGATATTTCTCATTTTGTAATTTTAAACTGATTATGTTAGTCTTATTAGATTTAGTAATTTCTTCATTAGATTTTATTAGATTTGCAATTTGTTCATCCTGTTTTTCGATGATCGAATCCTTTTGTTTAAGTAACTCTTCATAGTTTTTAGTAATTTTTTTAAGCTGCATATCCAAATTTTCAGTGTTTGCATTTAATTGACCCTTATAATCATCAATTAAAGACCTCAAATACTTGACCTGATCCTGCTTATCTTCAATTATGCTTTCCTTTTCCTTAATTTTTTCAGACAAATCATCAAGTTCCTTAATCATTGCCTTATCATAATCTATTTTAGTGTCAAGTTTGTCCTCCAGATTTTTATTCTGGTATTTTAGTTTAGTAGAATACAATTTCAGCTTGTTAATCTCTTCCTTTTTGTTTTCCAATTCCATATTCAACTCATCAATCTCAGCATTTTTGAGTTCGAGTTCATATTCCAAATCTTTCAAACTTTTCTCTGACATAATTACAAATCCAAAAAATAGTATAATCCCATAAAAAGTTATAACCTTTAAATAAATTAAATCTTTTTATTAAGATATTTCTTTTAATGCTGTCAATTTTAAAAAAATTTCACTGAATTGTTTTTATTTGCTTCATTGATTTTTTTTCCAGCACATACTGAAAGTTTATACTAATCTAGTGACTAATTTTGACTCTTTATGCATGTGAGGATTTATTAATCTCAGTCATGAAAATACTTATTAAAAATAAAAAAAATATTTAATTTCATGGATTGTTATATAACTTACTGCATTAAAGGATTTTTGGCTTTTAATGAGGATAATGAATTAATTTGTGAAAAGTTATTCCCTGAAGATGAAATAATCAATAGGCTGATTGAAATTGACAGCAAACAAATTGTAAAGGAAGAGCTGGAAATAATAGATGAAGTTTCAAAGGATTATGACAACATCATTATCGAATCAAATAAGCGTTTATCAGATTACAAAAACGATAAAATCAAAATACAAACCCCAAATAAAGCTGGAGAATACTTGAGAAGCAACTATGAAAAGTTTGATATTGACCCGGCCGAATTAAATGAAATCTATCAGAATTTGGCAATTTATAAGATTAAAAAGGAATCTGCCAGTGAAGACAAGCACTTGATTCAGGCAATCAATTCAATTGATGAAATAGATGAAAGCATTTCCAAACTGATTGAAAGAATCAGGGAATGGTATGCACTATACTTCCCTGAAATGGAAGTTATTAGAAACAATGAGACTTATATCAAATTGATTTCACAAAATAAAACAAAAGACAATATTGTCGCAGCCAAACCTGATGCATTCCCTAATGAAATCATTGATATTGATGAAGACATCGATCCTAATGATCTGGAAATTATGAACAATTATGCCAATTCCATTTATGAACTCCAGAAATCCAGAAAAAACATTGAGGAATACATTGATAAAAAGATGGAATCCATAGCGCCAAACCTCAGACTTCTTGTCGGACCAACTTTAGGCGCCAAGCTGATTTCACATGCTGGAGGACTTAAAAGGCTTGCAATGTATCCGTCAAGTACCGTTCAGATAATGGGTGCTGAAAAAGCATTGTTCAGACATTTGAAAAGCGGAGATCGCCCTCCCAAATATGGATTAATCTATCAACACCCCCAAGTAAGAGGCGCAAAATGGTGGAATCGAGGAAAGATTGCAAGAATGCTTGCCGGAAGAATATCCCTTGCCGTTAGAAAAGACGTTTTTACCAAAACATTTGATGAAAATATTGCTGATGAATTTAAATTAAAAGCGGAAGAAATCGAGAAAAATAATCCGTTTCCTACAAAAACAACTAAAAAAAGGAAAGAAGAAAAGGGCAAATCCAAAAAAAGCAGGACAAAAGGCAGGAAAAATAAAAAGAGGAGATAAAGCATGAATGTTTATTTTAAGGATGGAAACATCGCTACAAAAAATTTAAATCCTGGAACATCAGTTTACGGTGAAGAGCTAATTCAAGAAGATGTTGAATACAGGATATGGAATCCTAGACGTTCAAAATTGTCAGCTGCCCTTTTAAATGGATTAAAAAATTTGGAGCTTGAGGAGTCTTCAAAAGTATTGTACCTTGGTGCATCAACCGGTACAACCGTTTCACATATTTCTGATATTGCAATTAATGGAAGGATTTATGCCGTTGAATTTTCACCCACTACAGCAAAAAAATTAGTTCAACTTTCACGTCAGAGGCTTAATATTTCTCCGATTTTAGGAGATGCAACCAAACCCAAAGGATATTTGAATTTAGTTGAAAAGGTGGACTTAGTGTACTGTGATGTGGCCCAACCAACACAAAGTGAATTGTTTATGAGAAATATGAATTTATTTTCAAAGGATGATGGTGTTGGACTTCTAATGATAAAGGCTAGAAGTATTGACGTAGTACAAAAACCTAAAAAGATTTTCAAGGAACAGGAAAAGAAATTGATTACAAAAGGTTTTAAGATTATCGAAAAAGTAAAACTGGAACCATACGAAAAGGACCATATTGCATTATTGGTGGAAAAAAATTTTTAAAAAAAAATAGCTAAATTTCACTTGATAATCGCCGAAAAAATACTTCTGAGAAATATAAAAACTTACTACAAAAAACCCAAAAAAGTAATACTTAGATACCTTTTTATACTAGAAAATAAAATATTATAATTGCTAATGCAAATAAAATAAAAGTTCATTGAAACGTCCTTTAGGTAGATTCACTCTATTAATCACTCCATTTAACTAATGCCTAAAGGCATGAACTTATTTTATTAAAATACTTATTTTTAAAAGACTTTTTTTTAAACTCGATTTTTACATAATTTATTCTAAAAAGTATTACTTTAATGAGCTCATATTTGCCTATAAATTTACTTATCAAATCAAATATTTAAATCATCAAATTGACAACACTGAAATTAATTTTCAATAGGATACAATTTTACAACCAACAAATTAAATTAGAGATAAAATTTTTTAATAAAATTAACCCCATACAATGCAATTTAGTTTAACCAAAATTTTCAATGAGTAACAATAAATCTTAAATGAAATCCTATTGAAAATATCAAAAAGATGATTGATTAAATGACAGTTGTGAGAACAATTGCTAAAAATATAAAAAGAATTTATAATATAATGAAAGACATAATTCAAAAGCATGAATTACCAAAATAGAATATACATTCACTTATAATTTTTTAGAAATTACATCGAAAATGACTTTTGCAATTTCTCTTTTTGATGACAATGGTACTGACAGCACTTCATCACCAACAATTATAACCTCATTATTATCAGATCCGAAATGGCATTCATTTTTAGAAATATCGTTTGCAATAACTATGTCGGTTCCGGCAGCTTCAATCTGTTTTCTTGCACAGTGAATGATATCTTCTTTTGAAATATTGAATTCAGCCTTAAAGCCCACTAAAAAAATATCCGGATTAATCTTTTTAACCTGGCGAATAATCTTTGTTGTTGGTTTTAAATTTAAAAATAAAGAACTGTCTGAATCAATTTTTTTATCATCGACCTTTTTAAATTCAAAATCTGAAACAGCTGCAGTTGAAATGAAAATATCAAAATCAGGGACCAATCTTAAAATGGCATTATTCATCTCACTACTGGTTTCAACATGTATCACATCGAATAGTGAAGGAATTTCAACACTAACATTGGCAACGACCAGAGTCAGATCGGCACCTCTGATATATGCCTCTTTTGCAAGCGCCAAACCCATTTTTCCAGAGGATTTATTGGTTATTCCTCTAACTGAGTCAATAGGTTCATATGTTCCGCCAAGACTAATTAAAACTTTTTTGCCTTTAATAAAATCAATCCTTCTTGTTTAAATTAATTGTTCTTAATGATTCAAGAACTATGTCATCCTTTGATGGGAATTTTGCTTTTCCTTCATCCATCCTTGGCTTGATGAATTTTGCTGAATCTTCCTGCTTAATTTTATCGATGTTCTCTTTGATAGCAATATACATTGAATCGTGCATTGATGGAACAAAGAGAATTGGAGTATTGTGGCCATATGCAGTAATTAAAAGAGTAGAAATCGCATCATCAGCTATTTTATATGCAAATTTGGAAATTGTATTGGCAGTAGCTGGAGCAACTAAAATTAAATCCTCTTGAGCGTATTTTACATGCTCGATTTTACCGGTTAATTTTGTTACGACTTCATTGCCTGTTGCAAATTCCATTGCATTAGGATGAATGATCTCACAGGCCGCATCACTCATAAAACATTTGACTTCAACATCATTACGTCTAAATTCGCGAGCCAATTTAATGGATTCGGTAGCTGCAATGCTACCGGTAACACATAGAACAATCATTAAATCACCATAAAAAAGAAAATTATGTTATTTGAATATCATCTAAGATGAACTCAAATATGTATAGGCTGTCATCATATTCGCTTGGTGGGGCGCTGTATAACAATACATAAGCTTGGCCACCTTTTTCAACCCAAACTGCCTTGTGTTGCTTTTCAACACCTGTACTGTTTGAAGTATAGACATATTCAACAGCATCAACATTACCGATTCTAGTTCCACCAGAAGAAATCAACTTGTATGATGAATCCCTCTGCATTTGATGATAGGTATCATTGACAAAAGTATAAAACTCTCCTTCAATAGGTTTTTTCTCAATGAGAATATTTACTTGACCGACACCAGCAGAATCGATTGAATCCAGTTTAGAAATTGCCAAAATTGCATATGGTGAAGTTGTCTCAGAATAACCCCAATTGGAAGGATAATTGATAACGACACCACCTTTTGACAATGTTAACATTTCAGCATTAGTACTATCAGAAGCGTTTTCTGCTGCATTGATGCATGAAATAGCTGAAAAAATGAATAATATTAAAACAATGATAAGTATACCTTTTTTATAAACATTACTTCTCATTCAATCACCTTTAATAGGAATTATCCTGTTGTTGTCTCCACGGATCCGTCTTGACTAGAACCCTCCTCAGGGGTAACACCTTGATCAGAACTACTACTACCTTGATCATTCGATTGCTGAGTTTCCGTAGTGGTTTCAACTTGATAGCTGCTAGACTGGTTATAATCACTATAATCAGTATAAGTATAATTCTGTGTAGTATTTTCCACAATATCTTGAGTAAATTCAGGGAATGCAGTATCTTGAACAATAGCAACAGAGTGAGCATTAGATATTGAATTAAAATCTAAATTAAACACACCATATCCTACACCAACAGTGAAACCTAAAACTAACACCAATACAAGTAACAACTTAAATGTTCCGCTGTCCATAGGTTGTTTTTTCGGTTTATTATATTTAGCATCATCCTTTTTAGGATTGATAATATATTTCTGAACTAAATCTTGCCTATTATCATTATTTTTATTTCTGGTAGGTTTTTTACTTCTTTTTTCACTAGACTGTTTGTAAAGCGATTTGCCTTGCATGGACCTTATTCTTTTAGTAGCGTCTCTTGCATCAATAGCATTTAACTTATCTTCATATTTAGAGCGAAAATAGCTATACTTTTCTGCAGAAAGCTTACCTGAGTTATAATCTGCTTCCAAACTATCCATTATTGCAAGAAGTTTATCTCTATCACTTGACATTCCTACC
>JAEIGA010010585.1_pt1 | contig 13988 bp, 7 predicted proteins | sample 9270691 | NCBI WGS metagenome assembly JAEIGA01 (sample SAMN17057246, study PRJNA624740) | gut metagenome | biome: biome; isolation source: fecal sample | host: Bos grunniens | place: China: Xizang | collected 2019 | reverse complement strand
GCGAAAGCTTATAACTTTATAAAAAAAGATGAAAGATATCTTAAGGCTGCTAAACATGCCTATGAATTTATAACTAATAAATGTTATGATGAAGATGATAGAATGTTCTTTACTGTAACTGGTGATGGTAAGCATATTCAAAAAAGAAGATATTGGTTTTCTGAATCTTTTGCTGTTGTAGGTTCAGCTGAATTATACCGTGCCACAAAAGAAGTTAAATATTTAGAAACTGCAAGAACTACATTTGATACTTTATTAAAAGTAAAAAATGGAGAAATTAAAACAGCCCCTAAATTTAATCCTGAAACAGTTAATTGTATAGCTTTAGCTAGTCCAATGATTCTTTTAATTACAAGTCAAATTTTAAGAGAAATCGATACTGAAAGAATAGATTATTATAATGAAATAATTGATGCAAGCATTGCTGAAATTAGATTACATTATCATCCTGAATTAAAGGCTGTATTAGAAAATGTAAATCATGATGGTAGTTTAGTTAATGGTTCTAGAGGTAGATTAGTTAATCCTGGTCACTCTATTGAAGCAAGCTGGTTCTTAATGAACGAAGCTGAATATCGTAAAGATAAAGAATTATTAGATTTTGCATTAAATATCTTAAATTGGTCATTTGATTTAGGTTGGGATAAAGAATATGATGGCTTATTATATTTTGTAGATGTTGAAAACAAACCTGTTCAAGCTTTAGAATGGGATATGAAATTATGGTGGCCACATAATGAAATGCTTATTGCCTTCTTAATGGCTTATAAGCATACAAATGATGAACAATATTTAGAAAAATATAAATTAGTTCACGATTATACATTTAAACACTTTAAGGATGAAGAATATGGTGAATGGTATGGTTATTTACGTAGAGATGGTGTTGTCTCTACTGATTTAAAAGGAAACATTTTTAAAGGACCATTCCATATTCCTAGATGTGAATTAGAAAATATTTTACAAATAAAAGAAATATTAGAAAGAAAGTGATATTATGAAAAAAATAGTTCTATTTATATCATTAATTTTTTCTATGATATATTTAGTTGGTTGTAATGAAACTACACCGACAGAAACTCAAAAAGTCACATATGATATTCCTAATATTGAACCATTTAGATTATCTAGTATTGTTGATGTTACTTCAACAAAGTGTGAAGCTAGTTATGCAGTATTTGCTCCATATACTGATACATATAATATTAATTGTACGAAATCTTCAAAAATAGTAGTGTATACAAAAGAAGAGATTATTGCTGAAGGTACTACTGAAATAGAAGTAGAACTTAAACAAGATGAAGTTTATGGTATCAAAATTGAAACACCTGAACCTTCTACTAAGTTTAAACTTCATTCATTAGCTAAAAATAATGCGGTAACTCTTCCATATGATGTTGATACAAAAATTAGTGCATCTAGTTTTTCAACAACTGGAGATGCTAATGATCCACTTCAAAGTGCAACTATTAATTATACAAAGAGAACTGGTGGAAAATATATTTATTCAAATAATCCAGAAATGTTTAAAGATGATTCAGTTGGTAAACCATTTATGAGAAATTTTGATTTAACAGGTGACATTTTCTTCACATTTGAACATGCTAATTATAGTAGTAGACCAGTTTATTTAGGATATCAATTAAAAAATGATAGCAATAAAGATAGCTATATTACAGTTACTAATGTTGGTTTCCAAGCTGGCGGTACTTGGTTTGGTCAAAAAGCGTGGTATGAATATTATAATACTGCATTCCAATTACCTGAAAAATATTTAAATAATATGGGTAGTTATTCTAATTACGATTATGCGTATCAAAATTTAGCGCCTCGTATATTTGCACCTACTACATATCGTATTCCAGCTGGAGAATATTTTTGGGTTATGGGTGGAACATCAGCTGATAACTATTTAAATATTAGTGTTGATAATTCAGCTGATAAACCATTAAAGGTTGGTAATTGTGCTAATGGTAATATTAAATTTAATGTTAGTGGTGGTGCTGTAACAGCAACATTCTATGTTTATGATGATATTTTACAAGTTGTTACACCTCAAGAACAACAAGGATATCGTGCAGGTAATTATTCTGCACAATATTCAGGAATTGCTGAACATGCAGGTGTTATTGATTGTGATATAGCTTGGACATTTAATGATCAAACACCTAATGGTGATTTACCAGTATCATATACTAACTATTATGATGAAAAAGTTCCATTTAAAACTACTCCATATGCCGAATATAATAATACTGAACATTTACATGAGAATGTAAAATCTTGGATTACACATTTAAATCCACAAAATGAACATAAAGCTGTAGGTATGGATATAGTTGATTTTATATGGGTAGATGATTTTGGTGATCCAATTGTTATTGATAACTATCATGCTGATGGTGGTGGTAATACTGCAAATACAGCAAACTGGATGATAGAATATCAAGAAAATTATACATTTGTTAATCAAGGAGATAATCCTAGAAGTGTTAGAATAAATTATAAAGATGGCGGAACTATTGCTGTAATTGTACGTAATAGTATCACTGGAGAAGTGATTTCTACTGGTTATTCAATGGGACAAGCAGGTTTATATTATTCATTTGATTTAACTGCTTCAGCTCATAGTGTAACTCAAATAACTATTCAATATGTTTTAGTAGCTTGTTCATATGGTAATGTAACTCATTGGGTAACATTAAGTAATTAGTATGGTAAAAGTAATAAAAAAAATAACAACAGTAATTTTGTTTTCACTTATACTTACAAGTTGTAATCAAGTTACTGAAACAACTAAACCATCAAAAACCGAAGAACAAGTTTATTATAAAAATCCATTTGTACCCATTGAAAATGGATTGCCAAGTATTGAATTAGTTAAAACAAATTATAGTTCAAATGAACAAATAAATGTTAAAGTTAATGGTGCTAGTAACAGTGATTATGTAGCTATATTTGATTTAGAAAGTGAACCTTGTGCTAGCGTCCCATATAAAAAAATAAAAGTAAATGGCAAAGAAGAAATTTCATTTACTTTATCAGAACTAGAGTTATCAAGTGGAGATTATGCAATTTGCTTGTATGAAAATAAAACATTTCATTTACTTGATAGAATAGAATTTCAAATAGATGATGAAGATATAAATGATTATAAAATAACATCTGCTACATCTATAATTGAGAAAACAAATAAAAAAACAATATTAAAAGTAAATATAATTCCATCTACTGATAAGACATTAACTTATAGTGGATATTGGAGTAAAGATGGTAAAAGATTAAGTGAATATACGTCATTATTTAGAATAAAAAAAGGTAATGCTTTAAATGGTTTTGACGTTACATTTAATGAAAATGTAATTATGCCAGACCATGCCAATGAAATCGAAATTTGTGTTACAGAGGGTATATCTACTTCATATTATTTAAAAATGAATGATGAATTAAAAATCCCACAATCTAAATATTTATATAACTTTCAAGTATTAACAGATATTCATGCTAATCCAGATTCTAGATATGGTCATTGGAATTCTCATTTTTATCGTGCATTATTAGATATTAAATGTTTATCTGGTAATACCTCAGGTATCTTTACTGTTGGCGACAATACTGATATGGGTAGTACAACGCATTATGATTATTTATTTTCAACAATTGAAAAGGTATTTGGTAAAGATTCTCCAAATTTCTATTACACTGTAGGAAATCATGATTATATGTATTCATCTGAAAGCGTTGGTGGTTTTGATAGAGCTATTGAATTATTTAAATCATCAACAGGAATGGAAAATTCATATTATTCTATAGAATTAAATAATAGTAAATATATCTTTTTATCATCAGATGAAAAGACAGTTGAAGGTGCAATGAAAGATACTCAACTTAATTGGTTTAAAGAACAATTGTCTACTTTAGATAAGGATAAATTCGCATTTATCTTTTTACATCAACCTTTAAAAGATACAACTTCAGGTACATTATCAGGTCAAAATTGGTCTGGAATGTCTAATGTAGGAGAAGAAATAAAAACATTGTTAAAGGACTATCCTAATGTGTTACTATTTACAGGGCATACTCATTATGAATTAGAATCTAATAAATCAACTAATTTAGGTCATGGTGAAAATGCTAATTATATTAATAATGCATCTGTTGCATATTTGTGGTCAAACACATATGAAGAAACAGTTGGAGGACAATGTAATTTCATAGAAGTTTATGAAGATTATATTTTAATTAAAGGTAGAGATTTATTTGAAGGTAAATGGGTGTCTAGTGCTCAATTTATAGTTTACTTATATTAATAATTTGGTCAGTTTTTTTAAAAACTGACCTTTTTAAATAGATAAAGTATAGATTTAATTATTATATTATTGTATAATATAATTAATTACTTTGGTTATTTAAAATTTTATATTTAGGAGTTACTATGAAAAAGATAATGTATATTCCCTTAGATGAAAGACCTTGCAATTATAATTTTGCAAATTTTATGCTAGAAGGTGGAGATTTACTAGAATTAATTTCACCTCCATTAGAAATATTAGGTCATAAGAAAAGTCCTGCAAACTATGAAGAATTAAAGGCTTTTATGATTAAAAACATCAGTGATTGTTATGGACTTATTATATCAATTGATATGTTGTTATATGGTGGCATTGTCCCATCTAGATTACATGGTTTTAATCAAAAGGAATTAATTGAAAGATTAAATTTAATAAGAGAATTAAAAAATATTAAACCAGATTTAAGTATTTTTGCTTATTCATTAATCATGAGATGTCCTCAATATTCAAGTAGTGATGAAGAACCAGATTATTATGAACATTGTGGATACAATATTTTTAAATATGGTGAGATAAAACATAAAGTTTCTTTAGGTGTCGCAACACAAGAAGAAATCGAATCATTAGATTTCCATTATTCAAAATGCCAAGGGTATTTTGAAGAATATGTTGCTAGAAGAGAAATTAATTCAGATATGAATATTGAAACAGTAAAATTACTTTATGATAAGATTGTGGACTTTTTAGTATTCCCACAAGATGATAGTTCATTATATGGATTAATTTCATTAGACCAACAAAAGATTTCTAAAGAAGTAAAAAAGATGAATCTACAAGATGAAATATTAATTTATCCAGGTGCTGATGAAGTAGGTATGGTTTTGGTTTCTAGAATGATTAATAAATTAAACAATAAGGAACCAAAAATTTACATTGAATATTCTACACCTAAGGGACACTTGTTTATTCCTATGTTTGAGGATAGAGAAATTTATAAAACTATTGCTAAGCAAATCAAATCTTCTGGAAGTGTAATATGTGACAAAATAGAAGAAGCTGATGGAGTATTAATGTTTAATACACCAACTCTTGATTTAGAGGATGCTAATATTACTGAAAATTGCTGTGAAGTTTTAGTTGGTGAAAAACGAGATATAAAAGCATTTGTAGATAAAGTTGATAAGTATGTTAAGAGCGGTTATCGTGTTTCAATAGCTGATGTAGCTAAAATTAATCGTGGTGATGTAGAGTTAGTTAAAGAATTGGATGCTAGAAATCTTATTCTTAATTTAGCTGGATATAGTGGATGGAATACATCAAGTAATACATTAGGCACAGCATTATCACATTTAATAATTAATATTCATTACGGATATACAAAAGCTTTAAGAAGACATTTAGCTTTAAGGGTTTATGAGGATATTGGTTATGATTATCATGCTAGAAAATATATTACAGATAATTGTTTAGAACAATTAGGATTAGGATATTTTAACAGTGGTGAAATTAAAGGTCAAGTTAGTGAAATGGTTCACCAAGAAATTTTAAAATTTGTTCAAGAAGCTGTTCCGACAATATATGAAGAATATGACATCGAAAATTGTTATATGCCATGGTGTCGTATGTTTGAGGTAGCTTTAATAATAAAAGAAAGGAAGTAATATAAATGAAAAAGTTTTTTAGTCTTTTGTTTATATCTTTAGGGATGCTAGGTTTAGCATCATGTGATTTTGGTTCAAAAACAACAGGGGGTGGCGAAGTGACAGGTGAAACAATTGACGTATCATTATTTGAGGGTTTAAAGGATATTCGTTTTTCTTCTTATGAATCAGGTACAGAAGTATCTACAGTTCATAATTTAAAACAAGTAGCTCCATATGATGATACATATAAGGTAAGTACAAATGCTAATACAACATGTGAAATTTATGATACTAATGGTAAAAATTTATTAACGTTAGATAAAAGTCAACATGCTACATTAGATCTTAAGAAAGATGATGTAGTTTATGTTGTGTTAGAGGGTGTTGCAGAAAAAACGGTAGGATATGAAGTAGAATTAGTAGAACATAAGAGTCTTTTACCTTATGATCCTATTAATTTAGTAGATGCTGAAGCATTAGCTGCAGTTGATAAATCAAGTATTGATCCATTAGAACGTGCAGAAGTTAATTTTGTTAAACGTGAGGGTGGATTATATATTAACTGTAATAATCCTGAAAAATTAACTGACTATTGTTTAAATAAGGCATTGACTAGAAATGACGTTTCTAATAAAGAAGTGTTCTTTACTTTTGAACATAATAATGCAATTACAGGCTCTTTCTATTATGGATATCAAGTAATGAATAGAGGTACTGAAGATGTTTATGTAACTGTTAAAAACATCGGTTTCCAATTAGATGGCCCAGGTTGTTGGTTAGGTGAAAGAGAATGGATTGATTTTTATAATACTGAATTTAGAATCAAAAGTTATGATGAATTTACTGAATCTCAAATGGGAACATTAGATGCATATTATAGTTTCTGTAATACATTTAAATCTCCTGATTATCAACCAATTACTTATCGTATTCCTGCAGGACAACATATTTATGTAATGGGTGGTACTACAAAGGATTCTTATAATAAAACAAATGTATTTAAAACTGCTAATAAAAAGGTAGCAGGTGGTTGTTCAAATGGTGCTGTTTTATTTGAAGTACATGGTGAAAATGTAGAAGCAGCATTCTATGCATATAAGAATGCAGATAAGGTTCAAAAAGATAACGATACTCATCAAGGTTATGTTGCGATTGGTCCAGATGGACATGAATATGGTCGCCAATTAATTGGTTATGATAATTGCCATGGTGTAGTTGATGCAAATTTAACATGGGAATTTAGTGATCATACAAGACCACAATTATTACCAGTTAGATACACAAATTATTATAAAGATGGTATTAAAGGTAGTGGAAATATTCCTTATAGCAAAATAGAAAGTACACCACATGTTAATGAAAGAACAGACTGGGTAACTCATATTAATCCTCAAAACAGCCATGCAGGCGTTGGTACTGATATGACTAACTATTACACAGTTGATGAATTTGGTAATCCAATTTGTATAGATTCAGATCATATTGATGGTTTAGGATATACAGCAAATATTGGTAACTGGATGATTGACTATATGGAAAATTATACATTCGTTAATCATGGTTCTAAAGAAAGAAACATTAAGCTTTCATTTACAAATACAGGTAGTGTTGCCGTATTAGTAAGAGATGCAGAAGGTAAATATATTGAAGGTACTGCTCAATATACAATCTGTACAACTTCAGGAGCATATGGTCAACCTATCATGGATATTTTTGAATACTATGTAGTAGTTCCAGCAAATGGATATTTACAATTTACAGTTGAATATAACTTACTAGCCAATTCAAGTGGTTATATTAAACATACAGCAGAATTATTAGATTAGTGAAGGAGGAATAATAGTTATGAAAAGAATTTTATTTTTCTTGTTATCTTTTTCATTTCTATTTATTTTAGGTTCTTGTGGAAAAACACCAACACAGGAACAAACACAATCACCACAACCAACACTTAACGAAACACCAGTTACTCCAACTCAAACAGAACAACCTATAACTCCTACACCAGAAAACAATGGTTTATGTGTATACATGCCAGAAGGTAGAGGGTTAAAGGTTTTACAATTAGCCGATATTCATTTTGGTATTGAAGGAAAAGACTGGCATAATGATAAAGTTGACCGTACTAAAGAATACATCAACACACTTATTAACGAAGAAAAACCTGATTTAATTGTTTGTTCAGGTGATAACATATTAGGAACTGGAACAAATGGCTTAAATCAATTTATTGAAATGATGGAATCATATAAGATTCCTTGGACTTGGGTCTATGGAAACCATGATGCTGAAAACTTTAATAAAGCTAGTATGTCTGAAATGTTAGTGAAAGCTAATACAGAATATTTACTTTATGAACATGGTTACATGGAACCAGGTAAAGAAAATAGATTTGGTAATTTCTCAATTAAAATTTACAACGCTAGTAAAGATAGATTACTAGGAGCATTTATTATATTAGATTCTGGTGAACACGATTATTCAATAAGTGAATATCAAGCAATAACTCCAGGACAAATAGATTGGTATAAGAATGAAATTGATTCATTACAAGAAATATATGCTGCACAAGAAAATAATGAATATGAAGTTATACCAACTGTAGTATATACTCATATTCAATTACCTGAATATAAAACAGCATATGAGAGAGCTAAAGCTAAAGAAGAAGATGCTGAATTTGTTATTGAACAAACATTAAGTAGCTCAGATATAACAGAATTAGGAACAGGTGGTCCTAAGAAAAATACAGGCTTCTTTGATGTATTAGTAGAAAAAGGAAGTACAAAAGCTTATTTTGTTGGTCATGCTCATACTTTCTATTTCCAAGTTAAATATAAAGGAATAACATTAGGCTTTGGACCTCAAACAGGATTCTCAAAGTTGTTTGCAAATAATGAAGCTCCAAGAAAAACTTATTTATATACATATCAAGAAGATTTAAAATTTGAAACTAAAACATGTGTTGAAATAGTTAAACGTGCAGGTTTATTCTATACAACTGCAAATTCATCAGGTAATGCTAATTACATAAAAGATAAAGGTGTTTACACATTTGTTTTAGAAATGAAATTATGGAGTCGTGTATCATTAGAATATTATGGTTTAGAATTAAGTACAGAATTTACACCAATAACATTTAATAACACGACTATTACTGGTGAAATAAAAGATACACCAGGAGCTGACTGGTCTACTAAATTATATTTTGAAGATCCAGATGTAAGTAAATTCTTCTGTGGAAAGAAAGATGCAACTTTATTCTATAGATTTACTTATGATCCGGTTAATAAAACTTTAGATATTAAAATAGTAGAAGATTATATTCCAACAGAAGGAGAAATTGCTGTTTCATCTGTTAATAAAAATAGTGATTTAACTGTTTGGAAAAATTCAGGATTTAATGTTAAATCATTAAAATCTTGGTGTTCTAACGATGCTGATGCATTTATTGTTGTAGATGCAGATGGAAAAGTAGTATATGCTGTTGCTAAAGTTGCTGATGGTAATGGTGATCCTGCTTCAACAACATATTATGCTCATCCGGATTATGCGGATTATACAAAAAATCCAGCAATTGTTATAACTGATACAGGCTATAAGATTGTTGTACCACAAGGTGGATTTGCTATATCAGGTAAAGGAAAAGCATTAGCAGGTTTATTAGGATTAATAATGGATCCTACAATTAAGGATGCAAGTGATATTGTTAACCTTACATTTGATAAGGATTCATTTAAAGATAATTTAAGATTATCTTTTGATGCAGATAAAAAAATCATAAGTACAATGTTCATTTAATAAAAAAACACGAAAAAAAGCATATAACAAATTGACATTATATTATTTTAATAATATAATAGTAATTACTGAAAACGCATACAAAAATTAATATTTCAGATAAAACAGGAGGAAAAATTTTATGAAAAAAATTTTTGGTTTATTCGCTGTTGCTGCAATGGGCTTAACTTTAGCTTCATGTGGCGAAACTGGTCAACCTACAGGAGGAAAAACTGAAGAAAAAACTCCAGCTGTTGTTGAAACAGTTACAGCAAAAAATTTTGTTGCTAAACGTGAAGATACTCGTGAAGCAATCTATACTCATTACACAGAAAGTGGTGAAGAAGTAGAATCTTATGCTTCTTTATATACTGCAATTTTCAACTGTGTAGATATGGGTGATCCTAAAGACTATGTATGTCAAAAGGGTTCTACAGAAAAGTTATTTATTAACTATGAAGCATTTGATTTAGAAGCAGGAAATTCAGATATGTACTGGTGGTATAAGGGTGGTAATTCATATGGTAATTATACACCTTATCAAGATACATATTGGGGTGAAATTAGAGATAAAGATTACACTATGATTATGAAAAATGGTGTTAACTCTACAGCTTTAAATTTCTATAGTTCTTATGAAAATGTAAAGAAAACTTCAGATGTATTCAAATTCAAATATAATGGTATCGATAAATGGCATATTTGTACTGAATTAGAAGCAAGTGCTACTGTAGATATGGAAGCTTATAGTGGTATTACTAAATCTGTTTATAAAATAGATTTATCTGAAGCTGAGATTACTCCTTCATATGATGGTGCTGATGAAGCTTATGCATATGTTGGTTTTATTACTGCTGATGGTAATTATGTAGCTAATGTTGGTTTAAGATGTAACACTAAAGATGGTAACTGGTATTACTATGCTGGTGAAGCTTCTATTGAATCAAGTAGTATTGAATTAGATGATGAAAATTGTTATTTAACATCTACATGGGATGAAACTAATAAATGCTTTAGACCTGATGGTGATGTAACAATGACAATGGAATTATTAACATTAAAAGATGAAGATGGTGAATCTTATATTACTCATAGATTAACTATGGAATTTGAAGATGGTAGAAAAGTAGTTAAAGATTATGACGATGAAGATTTAACTCAATGTGGTACTATTAGATTTACTTGTGGTTTAGATATAGTTTCTGATAATACATTAGGTGATTTAATGTGTGGTTCTAAATTTGAAAAAGTAACTGTTACTGAAGCTACTGCACACGTTTTAGAAGAAATGTTAAATCCATTAACATATGGTATTGGTGCTGAAATTTCATTTGCTGGTGAATATGATATTTTAAACTCTCATGATGAATTCTTTATTGGTGAAGATTCAGCTAGATTCCATACTATTATTTATAATACTGCTTGTGTAAGTTATGACTTTAATACTGCTGGCAAGGATGTTTATAATTTCTCTTATAACATCGCTCCTGCAGATACAACAAAATAATTTTTAAAAAATAAAATTTGGGCGTTATAACTTTTTATGTGTAACGCCCTATCTAAATTGAAGGAGTGTATTTATGAAAGCTTTAAAAAATAAAATTTTAATTTTCTTAAGTGCTTTAATTGGTGTTGTTATGCTAGTTTCATGTAATAAACCTACTCCAAATCCAACACCAACAGAAACAAATCCTGTAACTCCAACTGAACCTACACAAACAGAAGTAGAAACAGCATATGTATATGAAGGGACACCAACTGCTGCCCCATATACAATTTATAATGGTGATGGTTCAGTGTTTAAAACTGGCTTTAGTAATATGTATGATGCCATTAGAGAAGCAGGTGCAAACGCATCTAGTAAAAATTTAATGTGTGTTAAAGATGCTAATGAATTAAAAATTTTTGAACGTCAATCTTCATCAAAATATTGGTGTTATGACGGTACTAATTTTGTTGGTTCTAAGTCTAGTAAGGAAGCATTAAAATGGGGAGAAACAAGACATAAATGTTATATTATTAATGGTCAAGGTACTGCCTATATGATGTTAGGTGCTAAATATTATGAAAATAGTGATATGAGTCAAGAAATTCCGTTAGAATTAAATACAGGTGCTTATAACTATATGTTCTCTAAGGGTGGAGAAATGGTAAATGGCCAATGGGAAAAATTAGGCTATGGTTATATGGAATGTAATGTAAGACTTTCAGAAGCTACATATACAGAAACAATTGCGACTGATGGTGCTTGGAATGTATATGTATTCTTAAATGCTGGTGCTGGTACAACTAGTGATTTAGGATTAATTGGTGTAGTTAGAGATGGCAAATTAGTATTTGCTTTAGTTAGAAACTGTAATCATTCATCTCATAAAGGTGCTAATGATGGATTTAAGGTATTAAGCTGGGAACCAGTTACTACAATGGAATACGATGCTGAAAAGGGTGTTTATTGTGGTGCTGATGATTTAAAATTCCAATGCTGGATTACTATTGATGGATTTAAAATGGATATAACAAATCTTACTACTAATAAGGTATATACAATTAATGAAAGACATGCAGGTATGTTTGAAGATAAAGCTCAATACATGCGATTCTTATTAGCGGCAAGTTATGTTCCTGTTGTAGGAGATGTATGGAATGCAAGAAATCAAGCTTCATTAAGAAATGTAGTATTTGATGATGTTTATATTGCTAGATATAATCCAACTAACGAATATAGTAGTGAGTCATTTGAAGAATTCTATCCTGGTTCTGACAATATGATTTATGGTTTTACTCAAGGTGGAGATTGTGCTAGTATGATATATGAAACATATAAAGAAGACGGTACATATCTAAGCGGACAAGCTTATACAAAAGGTGAAAAATTCATTTCATTTAGTGTTTATTATGATGGTGGTGGACACTATTCTAAAGACGAAGAATAGGAGGTAAAATTATGAAAAAAAATATAATTAAAATATTTTCATTATCAATGATTTTAGCCTTTACTCTTTGTTTATTTTCATGTGATGTAGAACAATTTAATAATTATAATAAGCAAATAGATTTAAATGTTTATTTAGATGAAAAACCAGAATTAAATGTTTTATTTCCAAACTCTGGTATGGATAATAGTGCATTTGAAAAAGGATGGACAACAAAATTTTTTGAAGAACAAACCGGATATAAAGTAAATTATAGTCAAGCATTAGACAACCAAACAACTATTGTTCAAAACATCTATAGTAGTAAAGATGAATATCATATGATGAAGTTAGAATCTGGTACTTATATGGCTATGGTTGGTAAAGATCCTAAACCATTTGTTGATTTAAAACCAGCATTAGAAAAATTTGGTAAAGATTTACTTGAAATTATCCCTCAAGAAGCTTGGGATGCGGTTACTATAGATGGTAAGATTTATGGTATTCCTGAAACAGGCTTTGGTCAAATGATTGGTTCAGCTCTAGTTTGGAATATGAGACAACTTAAAGAAGTTGGTATTACTAAGGTTCCAGAAACATTAAAAGAAGTTGAAGATGCTTTTTATGCTTTAAAAGAACACAATAAAGATAATAGTAAATATTATGGTTTTGCAATGGCGAGTCCATCGGTATATGTTGAACCATTAGCTGCAGCGTTTGATTTAAATAAAGACTTCTTTATTAATGAAAATGGTGAAATTTCTCATACAATGTATGATCCACAATATAAAGCTTATTATAAATGGTTAAATAAATTATGTAGAGATGGTATTATTTCTAAACAACAACAAAGCTTTAGTGCTGTAGATATTTATCAAAATATCGCTAGAGGTGATTTAGGCTGTGGATACTTACCTTATTGGTATATTAACAGTTTAGTAAGTGCTATGGCTGCAACTCCTGAATATGAAAGTGAAGAAGAAGCTAGAAATTCATTAGGATATAGCTTGACAATTAAAGGTGATGGAACTGCAGGTTCTGCTGTACAATCAGTTGGGAAGACTTTATGTGCTGATTCAATTGGTTATTATATGGTTATTCCTGTTCATATGGCTAAATATGGTGCGTACGCAATTGATTGGATGAATACTAAAATTAAAACTGAAGTTTATGAAGGCTTCAGATTGGGTGATGAAGGTGTTCATTATGAAATATCAAGCAGTAATGATCCAGATGCTGTAAAAATCACTGTATCAGGTGAAGAAAAATATGTTAAGCTATTACCTGCATATAACACAGATATTTTACCAACATCAATGTATCAAACTGGTGGTAATCCAACGGTAGGTAGAAACTTATGG
>JAEIGA010010584.1_pt1 | contig 13990 bp, 8 predicted proteins | sample 9270691 | NCBI WGS metagenome assembly JAEIGA01 (sample SAMN17057246, study PRJNA624740) | gut metagenome | biome: biome; isolation source: fecal sample | host: Bos grunniens | place: China: Xizang | collected 2019 | reverse complement strand
TAAGAGTTCGCATTTCTTGTATTGATTTTTTGTGTAAAAATGTTATAATGAATATATGATTATGTATTTAGAGGTGAAATTATGAGATATACAAATGGTCTTAGTATAATTGAATATCCCCTTGTGTTTGAGAATACAAGAGAAAGAACCAAAAGGAGAAATATTGGCTTCAACTTTCCAATACTTATTTCTATAGTTGATTCTCAAATGAAAAATATTGTAGATACACACCAAAGCTTTAAAGACGGAGGGTTTTCTGGTCTTCCTATGCATTATTACATAGATAAAGATGCAAATATATATAAAGGTCGCCCTACAACCTTTCAAAATGGTTACGCTGAACACAATTATATTTCTCTTGATGAATACATTAAAAATTCAATTATGATATCTGTTGAAAGGCCACGCAGCAATGCAGCTTCTACTGAAGCTATAACTAAGCTATGTGCATATATTTGCTTAACTGAGTATCTTTATCCTATGTCAGATATATATAGCCTTAGCGACTTTTTCTGTATATCAAATAATGCCGAATTTTATGATGTAAATTCTGTCAGAGAAAACGTAATGAAAGAGCTGTTTCCTGATTTTGATAGAAATTACGCTTTGCTAAATGAGAATAATTATAGTGTTATTATTATTCCTGACGAAGATAAAAAATATAGGACAATTTATAATATCTCAAAAGTGTTGGCCATGAGTTCGGATTTTGATAAATGGTTTAGAGTGGCTAACCTTATAAGGAGAGCAAACCCAGAAGTAGTTTCTTATCTTAGAAAGAATAACCCCGATAAATCAGAAGAAGAAATTTTGTTACCACCTATAGAGGTTTCAACAATTTTACTTGCACCACCTTCGCCTTTTGAGAATATTAAAAAATCTATCGTGCATAATAGGCGAATTTCAACAGGGTATGAGCATATTGTTAATACGTATGCAGAAGCGGCAAAAGATATTTCTGACGAAATAAAGAAAAACATAGAGTAAGGAGTGGTTAAAATGGCTTATGATGTAACAATGTCTACAGAATATGGCGGCAAAGCTGCGCCATCTTGGGTGTCTAATGGCTTTGAACTTCCTGGGTATCATAATGCATTTTTGTCGATATCTAAAAAAAGCACAAAGGAAGAAGTTCTAACTCTCCCCTTTAAAATTTCACCATCTTCTTTTTCTGAAGCCAGAAGCAAACTATATCAACTCATTAAAACAATGGGTGGATGGATGATTCAAAAGTTGGGTAGCAATCCTATAGAAATAAATTTGTCTGGATATATGCTCGACATAAAAGGAACGCTTGAAAGGCACGATTTTTTAGATAATTACGAAAAATATATTGATGATCAAAAGAACTATACAAGTGATTATTATAACGACTATTACGCAAAGCTTGTGATTGAAGGTCGAGAATATTATGGAATAGTGGCAGGGCTCAACTTCCAAAAATCAGCCACAAATCCATTCATCTATAGTTATAATTTAGCGTTTGTAGCCCTTGGACAAAAAAGAATATATGATGCAAGTAAAGCTTTAGCAGATGCAAAAACATTAATGAGTAGATATGCAAGTGGCTCAATAAATACAAGCATGTATTTATCTTCTTCCGTGGGTAAACTATTAGATGCATCTTCAATTCAGTCGGGTGGTACAGAAGATGCAATAAATACGCAAATAAACACAAACGAACAATCTATTTTTAATTGTGCAAACAGCCTCAATAGTCAACAACTTATAGAGACTGAAAAAATAAACAGGATAGAAATTTCAATAAATGAATCTGGTTTACGAAACCCTGATGCATTCACATTATCATCTAATAATTCAGGCACACTAACAGCTGTAGCAGAAAAGATTATGGATGACTACATTAATTTTGTAATAAATCGTTTACCTCAAGAAACATATCAAGACGCATATGGTATTAAGTGGAATATTGTGCAAGTGTCAAAAATTGATGAAAAATATGGGGACTTAAGTACAAATTACAAAGGTATGAATCCTTATGAATATGCTTATGAATGTATGATATATGACAGAAACACGTATCTAAAAACTGTTAGCGGCATGGCAGCTACATTATCAAAAAAACTAAATCAGCAAGTATATTCATACTTGACGTCTTCCTATGACAACATAGGAAGCAACTTATATCAAAATTTCAAAACAACAGCTTTATCACTACTTGATTCCATTGTAAATTCAGCAAATATTGAAATTAGTGATCCTTGTACAAATCCTATAAATAAAAATTACAGAATAATTAAAATGATTGATCAGATAGAATTATTTTTTGATTATATTACTAAAAAATAATTGTTTAAATTGGAGGAATTAAAAATGGCAACTTCATCAGAAATAATTGAATTTGCAGGAAGCTTGCAAGGCTCAAAATATGCATGGGGTGAACAAGGTAAATCTTATCAGGGCAAACTTTATTTTGATTGTTCCGGGTATGTTTGGTATGTGTTTAATCATTTCTTTGAAAATGACACAGACTGGCAATCTCGTACAAGTTGTGCAGGATATTGGGGAAAATCATCATTTTTAAATATTTCAAAATCAGAGCTGCAGCCAGGGGACTTAGTATTTTACGGAACAACAACAGCATCACACATAGCAATATATATTGGTAACAGTCAAGTGATACACTCTTATGGTGGCAACAAAGAAAACACAATAAATAATCCCGGCACAGGTGTTGGTATTACATCTATTGACTATATGCCTAATTATCTTGGCGCAAAAAGGGTTCCAGGCGTTATTCAAGATGGGAGCGGAAACATAACTACTTTGCAATCTCCTGTTGCCGTCTATAATGGTACATATTCGTTAGGCAGTAATAATGGCGACAGGATTTTTAACTCCCTTATAGCTGCAGGTGCATCAATCGCTGGCGCTTGCGGCGTTATGGGAAATTTGTACGCAGAAACAACAACGTTTAATCCTGAAGCTGGTAAACCTGATGGAAATCGTAAAGGTATAGCTCAATGGGATAATAGCAGATGGGAGATGCTTAAGAAGCGTGCCGGAAATAGCGACCCATGGAGTTTAGATGTTCAAATAAACTTTCTTCTATGGGAACTCAATGGTGGCGACAATATATGGAAAACAAGCGGCGGAGGTTTTGACACTCTAAGTAAAGATGGAGATGAAAGCTACGCAGGTGAGGTTGCTGAAAAAGTTGCTAAACACTATGAAAGATGCTTAAACGCCGACGGCAGCATACAAGCTGGTAACAAGCGTATAGACAAAGCCAAAGAATATTATAAAGGATTTACATTAAATGGCTCACTATGTCAAGATGGCGCGGGCGCAGGCAACGCAGGATATGTAAATCCTAATAGTCGAGATATATTAACCTCTGAAGAAATAATGCGAGAATGGGGTGTTAGTAAACCGTCCATATCAGACGAGGCAACATTAGTTGAAAGCGCGAAATTTTCACGAAAAGACATTGAAATTACTGATGATATGTATATTGGTAGTGATGTTATAAGAAATGTTAAAAATAAATTTGTGGAAGTTGGGGCTGGATATTTAATATATTTTGACAATATATTAATGAATAAATATGTCGTCAGCTTTACCTCAGCTCTTTCAACATCAGGTAACATAGAAACTGCCAATATTGAACTTTTGTATACACCGACTTTTTGGAAAACAGAGATTCGTGACTCCAAAACTAATCTTTATCAGTCCATTGACGCTATTGAAAACCAGACTAATGTTCGTATTTTTGTAATGAATGTTGTCACAAGGAAGTTCGATATAGTATTTGATGGCGATATAAAACAAAAACAACGCAGAAAGAGTGCAAGAGGCAGAAGCGTTGTGTATACAGCTAAATGTCACATGGATTGGCTTAACAGAGTTACTGTACCTGTATCTGTGCCACTTAACAAGACTATATCTATTGGCGACCAAATCAGATGGCTTGCACAAGGTATTGATTTGTCAAAAATTAGCAGCATAATCTTTGCACAGGAGGCAAGTTTTAAAGGAAAGACGCTTTCGCAGTTTATTCAAGAGCAAGTAAACAAAACGTTTATCAATAATCGCTTATTTAGTGATCCAAATACTGTAGCAGCATGGGATGATGCAGTAAATAGACTTTGTATCATGGGAGATATAGATCCTAATTTAAGAGCTGCAGAGTGTGTTGATTTTATTGTCTCTGCATCAACAGCAATAATTGATACAATGTATACTGTTGTCCATCAAACAGCAACACAGCTGTTAATTGAATATTTTTCAGACAGAGACGGAATGATACGAATTAAACCTCCATTTTGGAATCAGCCTGTTTTAAAAGACCATATTATTGATCCAATGTTTATCATTGACCAAAATGATATGACAAACTGGGATGGTTTCTATACAAGAGTTATTGCTACAGGCGGAAATGAAGAGTGGGACACTAGGAGCGGCAGAGGACAATACGTAGAATCTGATTTTCTTACTCCGGTTGGCGCATACATTGGGGATATGAAAAATTCAGAAAATGCATTTTGGGCAGATTTTACAGGAGTTCATGTAAAATTTCGCGAACCTGATGAAACAGCTGGATTATGGGTTGAGGACTACTCAAGAATAGATGAAAGCACATTGTTGACGCAAAGAGATTTGAGTATCGATTGGTTAAAAGAGTTCGCCATTTTGCATGATTTTGCATCTGTGGACAATGTTTGGCATAGAAATCCAGTAAAACATACTGGTATAGATTTTTATGTGGCATCTAATTTTCAGGGGAAAGGGCTCAAGATACTTCCTATTTTTCATTTAAAAGGTACAGGTAAAATTGTAGGGATTATAAAAGAAGAGGACGATAGTATACGTACTACAAAAAAAGAAAAAGATTTATTTACTATAGTTGTCAACAATGACGATGGTGCAACAATACGATACTATCATATTCATGAGCTCTATTTAACCGGAAATGCAAAAACAGAACACCTTGTTAATTCAAATACCCAATTAGCAAGTAACGGGGATGCGGGGCATGGAGAAGAAAACTCGTGGTGTTTATCTGTAGAAATAAATGGCAAATTTGTTGACCCTCTTGCGTATTTAGATGGCAAAGTTAATGTGGTGGCAGATGCAACAGAAACAAACGCAACATCGACGACAAATACAACCTCAGTATCAGACACAACACCGACATCAGACACAACACCTGAGACCAATTATCCTTCAACAGAAAATGTAACACTTCTTGAAAATGATTTTTCATATCTAAATCGCTTTCTTGTTCCAAGTAATGATGAAAGAAAATATGGTCCGAATATTCTTGAAGTAAATCAAAGTATGATAAAATTTGCAACGAGTGGTGCAGTAGATGATGCAGCCAATCCTGCAATGGCTCTTAGAAAATATTCTCAATTTATGTATTATATGATGAATTCAAGTCTTGATACCTGCAATATAAATATTATTGCGATGCCATGGTTAAGACCAGGATTTAACGTGTGGCTTAACCCTATTGATGATGATAAAATTTATTACATCAATGAAATAAGCTATCAGGGTTCGCCAGAGGGCGGAGTAACATCATCTCTTGGTCTTAGCTTAGGAAGAGAGAGACGAGTATTTACAACTGAACCTGATGCTTTTGGAGCACAAAAAGATGACTGTGATAACCTCTTGATTTCAGATTTTATTGAAAATCAGAAAGTTGAAAAATTCGGAGTTGTACTTAGCGACAATTCTGAATATGAAAATTTAAGAGAAGCATCTTTTGAATTTTACAACACAGAAGATGACAATGTTATGGGTGCAGAAAGTGAAGAATATTTTAAGAGTTTATACGGCAATGTAAATGTAAGTCCTGCAGCATTTAGTGTTAGCACAGCAAAACTTGAAACAGAAGAGGAGTCAGAAGATAATACTGCAAACGGAAAATGCAGCATTGCGCTCATTAATGATATAGATTTAAATAATCTCAACAATAGTGTAATCAGAAAAAGCACCAGAGGGGGGATGACTTACGAGTGTTCAAATTCAAGTCAACGCTTTTTGAGGTGGCCTGTTTCTGGTCGTGCAACAGAACCTGAATCATGGTCTACAATTATTACAAATGGATATGAGGATGGCAAGCACAATGGTATAGATATTTATTGTGGGAATGGTACTAAAGAGCTTGAGGTTACAGCCATGTGTAGTGGCATTGTAGTTGGTATTAAGAAAAATTCAAATGGATATATAGTTGAGACTATTGAGAATAATTTATTAAAAAGTAACGAGATTACAAAGGTTACTTATGCACATGTTGACCGTATAGATAAAACTTTGGAAGGTCGTTATAATAGTATTATCAATGATCCGCAAAAAAAATCGCTAATTAGCGAAGCGCAAAGAGTCGCAGATGAAGGCAATTATGGCACATATAAGAAATTGCTTGGTTGTGTCGAAAAAGGCGCAATAATAGGATGGGCTTCAAAAGACCTGCATATTTCATTTAGTCAAAAATCATCTGATAATGATAGCTATACATATAAAAATATAATATCATATTTAGATGTAACCGATGTATATAGGAATAATATTGCAGAAAATAATGACCTTATTATATTTAATTCTGAATTCTTTAAAGACATAATTATTGAAGATGATAAACAAGTTAAAGAAAATATTGTAAATACTTCTGACCTTCCTATATCTTCATTCTGTACATCAAAGAAGTTCTTCTCAAAAGAAATGTCTTTTGAGGAAATTGACAAACAAATCAAAGAACTTTATTCTGCTGAAGATGTGCCAGCTGTTATTAAAAACAGGGCAGTGGCTCTTGCTGCAAGGATAGACGAAGCCGATAGATTTGTTCAAAGGCATTATGATACAGAAGATTTTGGGCTTTGGCAAGATGTTAAAAAATTCAGCAGTTATGTTGCAGAAAATCAAGGATACCTAACAGGAGAGTGGGTAGCAGGGGTGTATGATGGCATATCAGCTGATGACCCATCTATCAATGTTCAATTAGCTGATTTTGAAAAATCTACAAAAAGCACGTCTGGCATATATGGAAAAACAAATATTGCAGAAGTGGGCGAAGAAATTCATATTAATCTTAATATTACAAATGGCCTTTATACTTGGGAGCCAATGAACAGAGATGAAACATATAATAAAGGCTGGGGCATTGGGCAAGGTCAAAAGAAAATATTTGAGTTTTGGGATAAAGAAGGTAGACCTTCAGAGGGCCACATTGCAACACATACAAATGACGCCATTAGATATTATGTTGCTACAACTGCTAAATTTGGTGTAGTTGGACAATATATGGATTTTGAAATTATTCCGGAAGGCTCAAATACATCCGAGTGGATTAGATGCATCAAAATGGATGAAAAAAGCAGCGGAGATTCAAATTATTCCGAAAATGGTCACATGTATGGAGATCAAGTATCAGTTATCGAATTTTGTGTTAATGTTCCTGATGGCGACATAGACAAGCTTCCTGCTAAAAACCCGGGTCAAAAAGGTTGGAAAGAAGAATGGCATCTTGGCACCATCGTTAAATGTGTTTTATATGACAAAAATATTCTCGACGAGATTTAAAAAGGAGGAATAGTATGCTAAGTAGGAACGCTGTTGCAGAGCAAGCAAAACAAACATTTAAACGCGGCATTAATACAGTTACAGGCTTATATTCTTGCACAATAATAGATGTTCACCCCGAAAGATTAACTGTGGATGTGGTACTTGCTCGCAGCTCAAAAACAATTTGCGATGTATCGCTCGTTTCTGATTTTATTGGAGAAGATTGTGCAAGCATTATCATCCCTGAACGTTTTACAGAGGCAATTATGGCATCTACAGAAGATCGCACATCTCCTTTTATTGTTGCATATAAGCCAATGAGTTCTCATAAAAATACAGGATATTTTAATCAAGAACTGCAAGAGGGTGAGATGCAAAAAAGTTTTAAAGGTCAGTCTTTTATAAAGAACGATGCTTTTGGCGGCATATATACATCATCAGGAGCGTCAGATTGGATTGTAGCATCTAATTTTAGCATTTATGATGAAAGTACCAAGAGAATTATTTCTGCTCTTGAAAGCGTTAATATGAGCGTAATAGGATATCCTGCAAAAACAAAAGTGTACACCAAAGAAGATATAATGTTTGATGATGCGCTTGTTGAAAAAATAGTTGCTGAGACTAGGAATTTAGTCTCAGCAACTATTGAAAAAAGTGACACATCTATATATGGTATGCTTGAAAAAATACAAGAGAACAACATTAATCTTACTCTTATTAAAAATATTAGAGATAAAATTGATGATTTTCTTGGAGAAGAACTCGCAAAAAGCGAACTTGCTATTGCTCAAGATAAAGTGGAGATTGATACCAAGAACTTGTTTTTAAACAATAAAGATATTCATGTAATGTTTCAAGGATTTACATCTTCAAAAATAGTAACTGAAACTGCAACAAGAATTGTTGACAATAAAGTGAGAAATGTTACTGCAACACACGAGACTATTTTTGAAGATAATGAGACCGTATGTGTATTCTCAACTTTTGCTTTTGATGATGATGCAAATTATATTGAGGAAGAGTTAGCCTTAAAGAGCGGAAAAAAATATTTAAGAAAAACTTGGCTCAATCATTCCATTGATGATGCTTTATATGATATGTATAGCGAAGTAACTGAAATTATAGAGGAGGAGAAATGATATGGCTTCTATTTTGCCTTTTATAAGGAAATACATAAATTCAAAAGAAAAGACCATTGATAAACAAATTGAGGAGCTTGCAAATGGCATAGGAGCATCTTCAGATGGAGCACTTATTGTTCAATCACTCGGTTCATTTGTTTTAACAACAAGCGGCGAAACTTTTACTCCTCCTGAAAATGGAGTATATAGAATTATTGTGACAGGAGAAGGAGGAACCCCCGTTGCACAGTCTGCAAATGTTAATGCCGCCGGAGCAGGAACGGCGATTATGATTTGCAGACTATCAACAAAAGACAACCTAACAGTAAAAACAAACGCCTATGTAGCAAATAGCGATTATGACCACTCTAACGGGATAAGAGTTAATATTAACGACGACCAACTAATCTTTATCCCAAATGTTTGCCATAGCGGAAATACCTCAAATTTTTATCAAAAAGAATATATTGACATTGGTACAAATGATAAAATATTGAGCATGGCTACGTATTCAGGACTAACAAATGGTAGCGTGGGAGTTTATATTCCTGGACTAACAGCAAATCCATATCTCGGTGTTCCAAATATTTATAAAGGAAACTACTCTTACAACGTTTATTACCCATCTGGCGTAGGGTTTGCAGGGCATACAGGCGCAGTAGTGTCATCATCTTCAGGGGTATCATTTGGTGCACAGGGTTACGGCGCCGGAGGTATAACTAATGGCACAGACCATAGGGATGTAAGCAACAGAAGTGTTGGTGGTCCAGCGGCATGTATAATAACACTTTTAAAAAAAGAATAAAGGGATATTGCTTTTTTCTTTAAAATGATGTAAACTGTAGTTATAGATTTTATAAGGAGTAAAGAGTATGGCTACAGATGTAAACTATGAAAAAGAGCTGATAAAAAAATACCAGAGGACACATAGTGTTATGGTATACAAGGAACTTGAGCGTCTCTTTTCAGGCATCATTCAAAAAGCAGTATTGGATTCAGGGCTAAGCAGATATTTGGCAGACCAATCTACAATAACTGCTGAAGCCCTTGCTTTATTTAAAAGAGCAATCGAGTCATATACTGATGCTAAAGGCGCAAAGCCGAGTTCATACATTTTGATGAATATAAAGCTTGGACTTAAAAATTATAAAAATAGAGAGATTTCAGATGTCGCTTATCGCTCAGAGCAAATGAACAGAAAATCAGGTCTTTACTATACCGCTTTAAAAGAGCTTTCTACAGAGCAAGATGTTGGCAGTTTGTCCGACTCAGACATTGTTAAGCATATAAAGCAAATGAAGACGTCAACAGGAGAAACACTCGGAAAGGATTTTACGAGAAATGACATAAAGAAGATACGTCAAACAGAACGAAACGAGCTTATGGGGAATGCCATTATCAATCAAGGTGTAGGAGAAGATATTTCGGTTCATGAGCTTAACGATAATTATTCTCAGTCCGTTCATTCAATTATGCAAAGGCAGCAACAAAAGAATGTTATAGATGCGATTTTAAGGTCAAATACATCTTTGTCTCCAAAACAAAAAAATTACATTCGTAGAATTGCAGGCATTGGAAGACTCCCAAAGGCAAAAAACGAATCGCAGGCAAGAATAAATTCAGGCGTTACTACAACAGAGGCATTTAGAGCAAAGCAAATTATATCAGAAGAACTTAAAAAGAGAGGACTTGGTGATTTATGATAAAAAAATCAGACCTAACTTCTTTATCTGATAAAACAAAAAATACAATCAATACAGCTTTGAGTCTTCTTCCTTTTGTAAAAAAAGAGGAAGCGGAACAAGGAAAAGATACACTTAGTGCTTTAAGAGCTGAATTTGCAGCTGAGCTTTCCCGTAAAAACACAGAATATGAGGATGTTGCAAAAAAAGCATTTAATGTTATAAAGAGCGAATACATTCCAAAGATTGAAGAATATGGATTAAGAGTGCAATCCAAATCAATAGTAGACGCAAAAAGTCTTATTGACAAGCTATCTGTCAACTTCATTGATTCGGCAAGAAGTATGATTCATGTTGACGACAAAGGCTTTTCTGTATCGAATATAAGTACGAAAATGGCAAATTACAATATTACGTCGCCATATGCGGATTATATAAGGCATACAGCTGATACAATATTAAAACTTCAGGAAATTTGTACTAAGCACGAAGAGCAAAAAACGCCGAACAGCACAGAGCTTAAATCTAATTTTGACACATTTTGTGTTAAGACTCAAAATATGCTTTTTTATAAATATCTCGATATGCTGTCACTTCTTGATAAAATTGAATATATGACTCAGCTTATTGATGCGCTTACAATTTTATCTATTGTGATTTCTGAAAAAAGAATATTTTCAAAAGAGGCAGCTTTAAACTTCTTAAATAATAATCCATTTGACAATATACTGCGAATTCTAAGGAGGTGTGATTACATTGATTGAACCTAAATTTATCTATTCTTGTGACCACAATTTAATAGAATATGGAAAAAAACACAAGACAATCAAAGTATTGCGTTCTCCATATGCAGACAACGATGTTTTTACGGTTGGTGGTGTTTTTTTAAGCATAGATAGAGTTTATTATCCCGGCAAAATGCCAACACAGGTATTTTCTTGTAAAAATTCAAGTTTTGGTTGTTTATATGAAAAGGATATCGACTTTACTGTTTCTTGTAATAATTCAGGCAACCTCGTTGAAATTGATTGGGGTGTAAATCACCCACCAAATAATGAATATTTTTATGTTGATGTAACATACGATGCAACAGTTGACACAGAGATAACATATGATAAGCGAACTTTTACTCATTCACAAAACATAGACGTAATCCCAAATGTGCCACAAAACATACAAGTGATTGTTATTAACAGCAAAAGCAAGACTTATCGAGAGGGTATAGATTATATTGCAAATGCAGGATTTGGAGATTATGCAAATGAATACTCTTACAACTTATACATAGAGTGGATAGGAAATTCAAATCCAAATAAAGAACAGTGCACCATGACATATTTTGTGGCCTATGATACAAATGAAAACGATATGTCTAAAGGCGCGATAGTTGACAATGAGGATGAAAACATCCCTCTTTTGATGCAAAGACAGAGAGATTCTTCTGTGTGTCCAAGATGCAATGGAACGGGGTGGTATGTTGGATTGTTTGAAAAAAATTGCCATAGAGCAAAAAATGCAAATAGAATGCTGCAAGAATTTGTAAAACTTTTATATACTACATCTTCTGATGATGGAAAGTATTTTTTAACTCTTGCAGGTACAACAACAATAAGTTCCGAGGAAAATATACGCGCCTTAATTTCTAACATTGTGGCAAACTCTTTGGAAAGATATAATAAAATGCTTGTTGAAGCAAAAAAATCCGGGAGAATCATTCAGCCTGCAGAACAGATATATCAAGCGGGAGTCTCAGATATATCTGTTTACGAGGATAATACTGGAGTTGAAGCAAAAATAACTATTGTCACTGATAATGGTCAAGTTGCGAATATTGTAATTGACTCATAAAACAAGGAGGGGATCAAAATGCCAGACATTTTTAACGTATTTGATGCGGATAATTTTACAAGAGAGTTTATAAAGAAGCAAGTGTTAGAGACAAATTCGGAAATAGATGTTTCTGAGAATTCTGCATTTGATGATTTGTTCATAACACCAATTCTTCCTGTTATTAGGAAACTAATTGAATCACTGTCAAACATAGATTATAAATCAAACTTAAAGTACGCCTCTTTATTATCAGAGGCTGAACTTGATGAAATAGGAGAAAAAAATTATTTTATTCCAAGAAATACAGGAAGTATGTCAAAAGGTACAGAAACCTTTATATTTAAAAATATTGCAGACCAAAATACCGTAGTAATTCCTGCTGGAGTAATACTGACTGATGATAGTGAAACATATCGGTTTTTCACTACCATAAAGATTATATTAACTCATGAAGACATGCTCTCGTATTATGATGAGCATAATTTAGACTACAGAGTTCCTGTTCCAATTTCGGCAGCAGCAGCCGGCAGCGCATATAATTTGGGAGCTGGAAAAATAACTAAGTGTCTCACATCTTTTTCATCGATTTTAGCAGGTGTAACAAATCTATCAGCTTTAACCGGTGGAGAAGATAAAGAAAGTAATGAAGATTACGCTTACAGAATTAGTAATTATTATGCTTCTCAGCATCTTGGTATGAGAAAAGGATATTTAAAAGATGTATTATCTGTTCCTGGAATATCTTCCGCAATAATTGCCGGCAAGGGCGACGAGCTTATGACTCGTGACAAAATATATACTTTAGAAAAAGACGCCCTTAAGTCAACTGAGGAATTTAAAGATGGTTATGATAGCAATAATGAAGAATTTTTAATTGATGAAAGATTCATAAGGTATGATCAAAAAGCTGGAGCTTACAGAATATCAACAGAATATTTAAAACACATAGGTTATGGCGGAAAAGTTGATATCTATGTAAAGGGAACAAATTACGAAGCCCAAGAAACTACAGTAAATATGCCTTCACCCCTATATACTCTTGGTGTTAAAGTCTCAAACATTGAAGGTTATAACAACAAAAAATCATCTATAAATGAACAATACTTTTTCCTTGAAATAGGAGATACTGGCAACATAATGGCATATTATACGCCGCAAGATTTTTATTCAGCATCAAACCCACCAGAATACATTGCTCTTTTTGATAATTCAAAGAAGACGAGGACTTTAAAAAAATATACTAATGAAAATTTTGAAGATATTCAAGCTGGAGATCCTGACGTAAATATCTTTGGTTTGTCTGATAAATACGTAACTATTAATCCTGCATCAACAAATAACGAAGTTGTAGTAGGAGTTAAACCTTTTGGTGAATATGTTGCAGCAGATGAGACTGACACGGGAAGGCTTCTTGTTGTACCTGAAAACTTTGGAATAATAAACGGACAAGATATTATAGATGCACAAGAAGAAGGTATAGTTTGTAAGGATTTAGAAATTGGCTATGCCTTGCAAGCCTTAAGTGGTGACAGTAATAATTTTTACATATTGTCGACCAATGATAATCCTAATGCAGTATATGCACTTGGAAGCAATGTAGAAACTGTGCACCGGGATGACACAACAAACGCAAATGGTGTTGCTATTGGTTCTGTTGGAATGTATGCCAATAAAAAGAATGGGCCATTTACAGTTGACGACTTTTCTTCTATAAAAGACGAAACTTATAAATATCTAATAGTTGACAAAAATATAGTGCAAAGTGAAGATATTATTATTGTTGATGCTTCCGATGAATATTACTATGATTTTCCTGCTGATGAAATT
>JAEIGA010010583.1_pt1 | contig 13991 bp, 10 predicted proteins | sample 9270691 | NCBI WGS metagenome assembly JAEIGA01 (sample SAMN17057246, study PRJNA624740) | gut metagenome | biome: biome; isolation source: fecal sample | host: Bos grunniens | place: China: Xizang | collected 2019 | reverse complement strand
TTCATTTCAATCTGGAAGGCGTACCCCTTGAAGCGTACTTTGTCGAGTTCTATGGTTTCGAGTACTTGACGGCGATAGCATTTGAAACCTGCAGTGGTGTCTTTCACCTTGATGCCGGTAACGAGTTGTACGTACTTGGATGCGTAGTACGACATAAGTACGCGTCCCATGGGCCAATTGACAACATTTACACCGCTTACGTAGCGTGAACCGATGGCAACGTCGTAACCCTCCTCGGCACAAGCATTATAGAGGCGGGGCAGGTCATTGGGGTTGTGCGAGAAGTCGGCATCCATCTCAAAGATGTAGTCGTACGTATGTTCTATGGCCCACTTGAAACCGCAGATGTAGGCGGTGCCGAGACCTAGTTTGCCAGTACGTTCTACCATGAAGAGGCGTTCGGGAAACTCCTTCTGCAACTCCTTGACGATAGTCGCAGTTCCGTCGGGCGAACCGTCCTCAATGATAAGTATGTGGAATACTTTTTCCAATCCGAATACGGCACGGATGATGTTCTCGATATTCTCTTTCTCGTTATAGGTTGGGATGATAACGATGCTATCGCTCTTTTGCATATAATACATATATAGGTTTATTATTGCAAAGGTAACAATAATTGCATAACATGAGCGCATTTTAAAGGAAAATGTTTGATATTTGCCCGTTTTTTCGTAACTTCGCACCGTTTTTGAGAGATATGAAGGCAAAACAAGTGTTTGACGCCCTTGAACAGTATGCTCCTCTGCCTTTGCAAGACAGTTACGACAATGCAGGCTTGCAAATTGGATTGACAGCGGAGCAGGAGGTTGCAGGGGCTTTATTGTGTCTGGACGTGACTGAGGCTGTCATCGATGAGGCCGAGCGTATGGGGTGTAACTTGATTGTTGCTCATCATCCGCTATTGTTTCGTGGGCTCAAGTCTATCACAGGACGGAGTTATGTAGAACGCTGTGTCGTCAAGGCAATACAGAAAGGAATAGGCATTTATGCCGCTCACACCAACTTGGATAACGCTGAGGGTGGCGTGAACTATCGTATTGCCGAGAAGATAGGACTTGCCAGTCTCTCTTTTCTTGAAATAAAACCTGGAATGACCGCAGGAGCGGGAGTGATAGGTGAACTGTCGCAGGAGATGGATGAAGTGGATTTCCTCGAACACGTGAAGTCTCTGTTTGGCATCCGATGTATGAAGCATAATCAACTTCGCGGTCGTAAGATACGTCGTGTGGCTTTGTGTGGTGGAGCAGGCGGGTTCCTCTTGTCGCAAGCCATCGCTCAAGGTGCTGATGTTTTCTTGACAGGCGAGATGCGCTACCATGACTATTTTGGTCACGAAGGAGAACTTCTGATTGCCGAGATGGGACATTACGAAAGCGAACAGTATACGACAGACATCTTCGAAGAAGTTCTGAACCGACACCTTCCCGAACTTAGAATAGTAAAAACATCATTAAATACCAATCCCATAAATTATTTGTAACTCTATGGCAAAAGACATCAAGAAAGATCCGCAGGAATACACTGTGGAAGAAAAATTGAAATCATTGTATCAGTTGCAGGTTATCTTCTCGGAGATTGACCGCATCAAAACCCTTCGTGGTGAACTGCCTCTCGAGGTGCAGGACCTGGAGGATGAAGTGGCCGGACTTCGCACTCGTATCGGAAATATCTCTGGTACCATCGAGGATATCAAGAGCGAAGAGGCTAAGCGTCGCAATAAGATTGAGGAAGCCAAGGCAATGATTGAAAAATATACCGAGGATCAGAACAACGTACGCAACAACCGTGAGTATGACCTCTTGGCTAAAGAAATCGAGTTCCAGACTCTCGAGGTGGAGTTCTGTGAAAAGAAACTTCGTCAGTATGCTGGTGATCTCAAGGCTAAGAACGAGGAGATTGAACGTACCAATGTGCTGCTCGAGGAGCGTCTCGCAGCCCTTGAGGATAAACGCAATGAACTCGAAGAGATTGTCTCTGAGACCAAGGAGGAGGAAGAAAAACTCCGTGATCGTGCTAAGGTTCTCGAGGCTACCATCGAACCTCGTTTGTTGCAGTCATTCAAGCGCATTCGCAAGAACACTCGCAATGGCCTTGGTGTAGTATATGTGCAGCGTGATGCTTGTGGCGGTTGCTTCAACAAGATTCCCCCTCAGCGTCAACTTGACATCAAGATGCGCAAGAAAATTATCGTTTGTGAATATTGCGGTCGCATTATGATTGACCCGGAATTGGCTGGGGTCAAAGAGACTGCAGTACAGGCTCCTGAGAAGAAGCCTCGCAAGCGTGCCATCCGCAAAAAAGGCGATGAGGCTACTGCAGAAGAGTAGTATGTGACTTATCTAAGTGAACAATCAGGGGATTATGACTACGGTCATAATCCCCTGATTGTTTTATTGTAGTGTCTTAATCTTTCTTTTGGAACAAAGTTGAGGAGGTTGTTGGGGAGGATTCCCTTCTGCGAAACTCGGCACATGTGATTGCAGTGGCGATGGCGACGTTGAGTGATTCGGAAGTTATGCTTCCCTTGGGGTAATTGGGAATAAAGAGTTTGTGGGTGACAGTCTCCTTTATTTCAAGGCTGATGCCATTGCCTTCGTTGCCCATGATGATGATGCCATGGGAGGACAAAGGTTCCTTATAGATGTTTGCTCCCTCGAGGAAGGTCCCGTAGAGAGGAAGTGAAGGTTGTGCTTGTTTTACCTCTCCTAAGTATTCGGGTAAATTGACGTAGTGTATTTTTACTCGTGCTACGGCGCCCATCGAGGCCTGTACGGTTTTGGGGCTATAAGCATCGGTCGTGCCGGAGGAACAGAAGATGTGGCGTATACCAAACCAATCGGCCACACGGATAATGGTGCCAAGGTTACCTGGGTCTTGTACGTCGTCAAGAGCAAGGCAAAGTTCCCTAGATGCTATGTCGGTCGGGGTCGGGTAGGTAGGCAGTTCGAAGAGGGCGAGTACTTCTTGAGGAGTTTTCAAGAAACTGGCTTTGCATAAGTCTTCGTGTGTAGCCTCGATAATTTCTACAGCCTGTACCTCAGGGTGGGTGGCTATCCAAGCCTTTTCGGCAACGATGAACTTACAGGCGAAGTAGGGTAGCAGGTCGCCTACAACTTTAGGCCCCTCGGCTACAAAGAGACGCTCTTCGTGGCGTTTTTTCTTTTGTCCTAATGACTGAATGAATTTGATTTTGGCTTTGCTTAGCATACGTTGGTACCTGTTACATGATTTTGTTCGTCAAAAAACAATGCAAACTTACATAAAAAACGAGAAATTTTGCGTAAGTTTGCAAGATAATTTGCGGTAATAGGTGCCGTAAGTAGAATGAAGGTAAGAAATGAACGTAATGAAGAGCAAATATATATGTTTGATAGCGATGATAGCCATGGTTTTATCGTCTTGCTCTGTGTCGCGTCATTTACCTGAAGGAGGTTATCTATTAGACGAGGTAAAGGTGCTGTCTGGGGAAAATACGGCGGTAGTGTCTTCGCTAAAAGCCCAGGTTAGACAACAGCCTAACATCCGTACGTTCGGGTTGGTGCGCTTGCCACTGGCTGTGTATAGCCTCTCAGGAAAACGGGATCATCTGCTCAACCGCATATTACGTAATGTCGGTGAGGCTCCTCGTGTATATAACGATGCCTTGACACAGAAGAGTTGTGATATGATGGAGCAGACATTAGTCAATCAAGGCTACCTGAAAGCAGAGGTGGAGTCGGAAACAACGTTCCATAGACATCGGGCGAAGGTGAACTATTATGCCCATCCTGGTCGCCAATACCATGTGGCATCCATTAACTATGTATGTATAGACTCAGTGATAAGGGAATGTGTTATCGCCGATTCTGTGAACTCAGCCATCAGAATTGGTATGCCATTTGATGCAAATGTCTTGAATGGTGAGCGTACACGGTTGGCCCTCTTGTTGCAAAGTGAAGGTTATTATGGATATAAGAAGGAGTACATCACGTACATAGCAGATACGGCTCGCAACTCTTCGGATATACATTTGGCGGTACATATACGTTCCGGAATGTTCTCTAACGAATCGAAAGATGGAGTTCGCTCCTATACTCCGTGGAAGAGGTATAAGGTAGATGGTGTAAAGTATCTAATGTATCCTTCATCGTTCGCTTATCGCTCTTCATATGTCTTCCCCGATACTATCAATATAGGAAAGGAAAGTTTCTTGTATGAGAATAAGCCACCCTTCCGTTTCTCAACAGTAAGATATGCCTCTCATATGGTACCCGGGGCTATTTATGATGTCAATGATGTGAAACGGTCGTATACATCGTATGGACGTTTGAGGGCTCTGAAGTATACGAATATCAATTTTGTGGAGATAAATGATAGTACCTTGGACTGTTATATAACATTGAATCCGGCAAAGAAGGCGTCAATGAGCGCGGAAGTGGATTTTACCAATACGGCAGGCGATGTGGGCGTTTCGGCCTCTTTGTCATTTACCCATCGTAATCTTTTTCATGGATCGGAGACTTTTATGGTTAAGTTCCGTGGGGCTTACGAGAATATCACCCATCTGACAGATTATGAATCGGGCAGATTCCTTGAATATGGAGTGGATATGGGACTTAACTTCCCACGTTTCATTGCTCCGTTCATTCGTGATGAAGTACAGCGTCGTAGTATGGCCACCACGCAACTGGATCTTCAGTACAATGCGCAGACTCGTCCTGAGTTTGACCGTAATGTATTCTCTGCATCGTGGAGTTATCTGTGGAATAGCAATCGCCAAATACGTCATCGCTTTGACTTGTTGGGAATCAACTATGTGGCAGTTCCTCGTAAGGATCAGTACTTTATCGATAACTATCTCAATCAGTACAATAGCATGAACTCTATCATGAAGTTCAACTATGAGGATTTGTTTATTTTCCGCACAGGATATGATTTCTATTACACCTCACCCAATGCAGGCGTTACTAAGAACTATTTTGATGTGTCGCATTCGGTACGTGCCAGTGTGGAGACTTCGGGAAATCTGTTGTATTTGTTGTCAAACACTTTGAAATTTGAGAAGGATTCTATCGGACAGTATCATATATTCAATCTTGCCTATGCTCAGTATTTGAAGACTGATTTGGCTTGGACGATGAATATGAATCTTGGTCGGCGTAACAATCTGCTGTTTCATATAGAGGCAGGTGTGGCCTATCCCTATGGCAACTCGCGTATGTTGCCTTTCGAGAAAAGATACTATGCCGGTGGTGCTAATGGAGTGCGTGGATGGGCGGTACGTGGATTAGGTCCAGGACGCTATGTAAGTCGTAACGGAACGATTGACTATATCAACCAGTCGGGTGATATCAAACTCGATCTTAGCCTCGAGTATCGTATGCATATGTTTTGGAAACTTGATGGAGCCGCATTTGTTGATGCAGGAAATATCTGGACGATGTATGAGTACTCAGACCAACCAGGAGGCGTATTCCAATGGAGTGAGTTTTATAAACAGATTGCTGTAGCATATGGTTTTGGCGTGCGTCTCGACCTAAACTTCCTCGTGTTGCGTCTTGATGCTGCGATGAAGGCTGTCAATCCGGTATATATAGAAGGGCCTTTGCGTTATCCGGTCGTTCGTCCTCAATTCAGGCGTGACTTTGCTTGGCACTTTGCAGTGGGCTATCCCTTCTGAGATCGGGATAAGAAATTATGAAAAGGAAATAAAAAGAAACACGATATGAAACTGAATTTTATATGTCTTGCAAGTGGAAGTAGTGGTAACTGCTTCTATCTTGGAACTGACAATTATGGAATTTTGATTGATGCCGGTATACCGGTACGTACCATTAAGAATGGTTTGAAGGAGGCTGGCCTCTCGTTTGACTCTATCATGGGGGTATTTGTAACCCACGATCATGCCGATCATATTAAGTCGCTCGGTACATTGGGTGAACGCTATAACATACCTATTTATGCAACGCGCGAAACTCATGTGGGTATTAACCGTAATTATTGTATGACACAGAAGTTGGTGTCATGCATGCGTTATGTCGAGAAGGAGGAGACACACCGTCTACGTGACTTCCGTATCACTCCCTTTGAGGTGCCTCACGATGGTAACGACAATGTTGGCTATCTCGTGGAATGTGACGAGAAGATTTTCTGCTTCATTACAGATTTGGGCCATATTACTGATACGGTTGCGGGTTACATTGCTCGTGCCCACTACTTGGTCATCGAAGCCAACTATGACGAGGAGATGCTGGCTCACGGTCCCTATCCACAGTACCTTAAGGATCGTATCACGGGTCCTAATGGACATTTGAGTAACAAGACCACAGCAAAATTCCTTGCGGCTAACCTTACCGAGCATCTGAAATATATTTGGCTTTGTCACCTAAGTCGTGAGAACAATCATCCCGAGTTGGCCTACAAGACTGTGGAGTGGGAATTGCGTGGTGTTGGCATCATTCCCGGCAAGGATCTCTATTTGGCGGCATTGAAGCGTACCACACCTTCAGAATTGTTTGTGTTTGAATAAAAGAATCATTGTCATTAAATATCCAAAAGATATAAGGAATATGGAAAAGAAAGAATTACATGGAATGGGTGTTGCCTTGGTTACTCCATTCAGTGCGACGGGTGATGTAGATTATGAAGCGCTTGGTCGTCTGGTGGACTATCAGGTAGCCAGCCGTACGGATTTTCTTTGTGTGTTAGGCACTACTGCCGAAACTCCTACACTCAGTGATGAGGAGCAGTTGTCCATACGTAATACCATAGCAGAGCACAATGCTGGTCGTTTGCCCATCTTGCTTGGTTGTGGTGGTAACTGTACACGAAATATCGTGAATAAACTGTCTAAGGACAAGATGGATGATGCAGATGCGATACTCTCTGTGGTACCCTATTACAACAAGCCAACGCAAGCAGGTATGTATGCTCACTTCAAGGCTATTTCTGAGGCTACCGACCTTCCTGTCATATTGTACAATGTGCCTGGACGTACTGGAGTGAATATGCTTCCCGAGACTACTCTGCGCTTGGCTGCCGATTGCAAGAATGTGGTGGGTATCAAGGAGGCTTCAGGTAATATGGAGCAGATTGAGTATATTCTCCGTCATCGTCCTGAGGGGTTCAAGGTGTTCTCGGGTGACGACGGCATCACATTGCCCCTTATCAAAAGTGGTGCCGACGGGGTCATCTCTGTGATTGGTAATGCTTATGCGGAAGAGTTTGCTGAGTTGGTTCATCTGGCTCATGCGGGCAATTTTGCTGATGCTGAGATTATCGACAAACGCCTGTCCGAACTCTACCGTCTGATTTTTGTTGATGGTAACCCGGCTGGCATAAAGTGTCTGATGGAATTGCGTGGCATGTTGCAGAATGTCTTGCGCTTACCGCTCGTTCCTGCCACTCAGGCTACGTGTGATAAGATTGCTGCCCAGTTGTAATTCTATACAGCAGATAAGGAGCAGGCTCTTGGCTTCTGCTCCTTATCTGCTATCATTTATTTATTATCTCCATCTGTTGACGTACTGATTCTTCGTGGATGGCCTCGAAGACTTTCTTCATGAATTCGCTGCTCATTTGGCACTGTTCACCCTGTATGGCACGTTTCGCAATGATTTCGTTATAGCGGGTGTTTTGGAACACGGTGACACCATTTTCCTTCTTTAGTTTCCCAATTTCTCGTGCTACACTCATGCGTTTGGACAATTCGTGTATGAGGTTGTCGTCACACTCGTCGATTTGCTGACGCAATAGGCTTAGGTCTTCGATGCCGTATGTCTCTTCACGAATGATAAGTTGGTCGATAATGTGTTCGAGTGATTCGGGCGTTATTTGTTGCGCAGCGTCGCTCCACGCCTTGTCGGGGGTGCAATGGCTCTCTATGATGAGTCCGTCAAAGTTGAGGTCCATGGCCTGCTGGCATAGGGAGGCAATGAGTTCACGTTTGCCACCAATGTGGCTAGGATCGCAGAGAACGGGAAGAGTAGGGTAGCGACGACGTAACTCAAGGGGAATATTCCACTGTGGAATATTGCGGTACATTTTCTTTTCGTAGGTTCCGAATCCTCGGTGTATGGCTCCCAGTTGGGTAATGCCAGCATTGTTGAGGCGTTCCATGCCACCAATCCACAGTTCGAGATCGGGGTTTACGGGATTCTTTACGAACACAGGGATATCTGTTCCTCGGAGTGAGTCGGCCAATTCCTGCATGGCAAAAGGGTTCGCCGAGGTTCGTGCACCAATCCATAGAATGTCAATATCGGCCTTCAATGCTTCTTCGACGTGCTTGGCTGTGGCCACTTCGGTCATGGTGTACATGTCCGTCTCCAACTTCACGCGTTGCAGCCATCCAAGCCCCTTGCTCCCTACGCCTTCGAAACTTCCGGGCTTGGTACGTGGCTTCCATATCCCGGCACGGAATATTCTTACTCCCCTTCTGGCTAATTGGCAGGCGGTCTCCATCACTTGCTCTTCGGTCTCTGCACTACAGGGTCCAGCGATGACGAGCGGACGTTTGTCTTCAATACCCGTGAGTTTGATTGGTTGTAATAGCATGGTTGTTAATGGACTGTTCACATGTTGACATTCTGTTGGTTCGATGCCATATCGCGCATCTGCTTACAGATTACTGCATACAAAGATAGCCGTTTTTTCGGCAAACGCCAACATCATTCTCCTTTTTTATAAGAATTCATTAATATATAAACAATATATACTTTTGGGAAATATTCTTAGAGAATTTTTGATATGGTAAAAAATAAAAAATTATTTTGTTCTCCTATAGGCTTGTTGTATCTTTGTATACCAATCGATATGGAGGTTCTTTATGAAGAGATATTTCTTGTCTATACTATGTAGTCTGCTGATGGTGCTTGTCGGCAAGGCGCAGGTGCCTGATGCCTATCCGAGTATTGCTGGGTTCTCGGCCACGTTCGTCAATGGCCAAGGCGAAGAGGAGGAGATTGGCGAGGAGGGCGGAGTGTATGATGCACCGCTCACTGTCACCTTTGATGTCAGTCTATCAGACACCACGGGCTTCGATGTGCTCTATACGTGGAGCATCAAGCAGATCAAGGAGGGGAGAGAGGTCGAACTGGCCAAGCGCAATGAGGCTACCACGACGTTCACCTTCAAGGAGGGTGGGAATGATGTTTCGTACAGTGTAGCTCTTGAGATTACCTGCCGCTATCGGGCGAACGAGATATACACGAGCGAACTCTTGGGTGAATATCCCTTCACCTTCTCGCTGCGTGGCTCGTCGGTTCAACTCTTCAATGCCTTCTCGCCCAACGGAGACGGCACGAACGATGTCTACAGGGTGAAGACGCAATCGTTGCTTTCGTTTCGCATGAAGATCTTCAACCGTTGGGGGCAGGAGGTCGCTTCGGGCGACCACAACAGCCTCCCCACAGAGCATGAGAATGACTTTACCTACTACGTCTGTTGGGATGGCACTTATCATGGTAGTCGCGTGGAAGACGGCGTATACTTCATCCTCGTTGAGGCTGAAGGCTCTGACGGCATCCAGTATGTGCGCCGTGGAGATATCAATGTATTGACTGGTTTGAGAAAGGAGGGACAGAGATGAGTGATAAGGAAATGAGGAGTAAAGGAGTGCAGGAGAGCTTTTCTGAAGTAAAGGAGTATAGGAGTGAAGGAGTAAAGACGAATGTTTATTCCGCGGACGGACTATCGTCTTCACTCCAGAGCGAAGCGGAAACTCCTAAACTCCTAAACTCCAGTATCGAAGTCTACGGAGCCCGCGAACATAATCTGAAGAATATAGATGTCACTATTCCTCATGGCTCGCTCACGGTCGTCACGGGCCTGAGCGGGAGCGGCAAGTCGTCGCTCGCCTTTGACACGCTCTTTGCCGAGGGTCAGCGCCGCTACATTGAGACCTTCTCGGCCTATGCCCGCAACTTCCTCGGTGGCATGCAACGCCCCGAGGTGGACAAGGTGACGGGACTCTCGCCCGTCATCTCCATCGAGCAGAAGACGACCAACAAGAACCCGCGCTCCACGGTGGGCACTATCACCGAGGTATATGACTATCTGCGCCTGCTCTTTGCTCGTGCAGGTGAGGCCTACTCCTATGCCTCGGGTGAGAAGATGGTGAAGTATACCGAGGAGCAGATCATCGAACTCATTCTCAGTGAGTATAAGGGCAAACCCATCTTCCTCCTCGCTCCGTTGGTGAAAGCACGCAAGGGACACTATCGCGAACTCTTCGAGCAGGTGCGCCGCAAGGGATTCCTCTACGTACGTGTCGATGGTGAGGTCGTGGAGGTCACTCACGGCATGCGCCTCGACCGCTACAGGAACCACGACATCGAGGTGGTGGTAGACAGGCTCAAGGTGGACGACAAGGACGACCGCCGCCTGCGCGAGAGTGTGGCGAGTGCCATGCAGCAGGGCGATGGGCTCATCATGGTGCTCGACAAGGCTACGGGCGAGGTGCGCCACTACAGCAAGCGGCTCATGGGTCCTGTGTCAGGCTTGGCCTACAAGGAACCAGCACCGCACAACTTCTCGTTCAACTCTCCGCAGGGTGCTTGTCCCAAGTGTAAGGGTTTGGGACATGTGACCCGGCTCGATATCGACAAACTGATTCCCGATAAAAGTCTCTCTATATATAAAGGGGCCATCGTGCCTTTGGGTAACTATAAGAACACGCTCATCTTCCGTCAGCTCGAGGCCCTGCTTGCCCGCTACGAGTATACGCTGAAGACACCTGTCGAGCAGATGGAGGAGAACGTCATCGAAGAGATTTTCTATGGCTGCACCGAGCGCATCAAGGTGAAGACCACCATCCTCGAGGAGTCCGACATGTTCCTCTCCTACGATGGTCTGGTGAAGTACTTCCTCAGCGATCACGATGTCGAACCTACTGCAGCCCAGCAGAAGTGGATAGACCAGTTTTCGGCCACCACCGTATGTCCAGAGTGTCATGGTGCCCGACTCGGACGTGAGGCATTGCATTATCGCATCTTGGGTAAGAATATCCATGAACTCTCGTCGATGGACATCAGCGAACTCTACGAGTGGACCACGGATGCCATCACCCGACTCACGGGCAACCAGCAGAAGATAGCCTTCGAGATACTCAAGGAGATCAATACGCGCCTGAGCTTCCTCCTCGACGTGGGGCTCGACTATCTGTCCCTCTCGCGCTCCTCGATGACCCTTTCGGGCGGCGAGAGCCAGCGCATACGACTGGCTACGCAGATAGGCTCGCAATTGGTCAACGTGCTCTATATCCTCGACGAGCCCAGCATCGGCCTCCACCAGCGCGACAACGAACGGCTCATCGGCTCGCTCAAGTCGTTGCGCGACTTAGGCAACACGGTCATCGTCGTCGAGCACGACAGGGATATGATGCTCGCTGCTGACCACATCATCGACCTCGGCCCCCATGCCGGGCGCAAGGGGGGTGAGGTGGTCTTCATGGGTACGCCCGAGGAGATGCTACGTACCCATACACTCACCTCGCAGTATCTCAATGGCGAGATGCGCATCGAGGTCCCCGCCGAGCGCCGCAGGGGCAACGGCAAGGTGATCAGCCTCAAGGGCGCCACGGGAAACAACCTCAAAGGGGTCGACGTGGACTTCCCCCTCGGCACACTCATCTGCGTCACGGGTGTGAGCGGGAGCGGCAAGTCGTCGCTTATCAACGACACCCTGCAACCCATCCTCTCGAAGCATTTCTACCGCTCGCTGCGCGAACCCTTGCCCTACGAGGCCATCGAGGGGCTCGAGCATATCGACAAGGTCGTCACCGTAGACCAGTCGCCCCTGGGGCGCACGCCACGCTCCAACCCCGCCACCTATACCGGAGTCTTCAGCGATATCCGCAACCTCTTCTTCGCCCTCCCCGAAGCCAAGATACGCGGCTACAAGCCCGGCCGCTTCTCCTTCAACGTCAGTGGCGGTCGCTGCGAGGCATGCCTTGGCAACGGGTACAAGAATGTAGAGATGAACTTCCTGCCCAACGTGCTCGTACCCTGCGAGGTATGCCGTGGCAAGCGGTACAATCACGAGACCCTCGAGGTGCGCTACCGAGGCAAGTCCATCGCCGATGTGCTCGACATGACCATCAATCGCGCCGTAGAGTTCTTTGAGAACGTGCCTACCATCCTCAACAAGATAAAGGTGCTGCAGGAGGTCGGCCTCGGCTACATCAAGCTGGGCCAGCCCTCCACGACCCTCTCGGGCGGCGAGAGCCAGCGCGTGAAGCTCGCCACCGAGCTCTCCAAGCGCGATACGGGCAACACCCTCTACATCCTCGACGAGCCCACCACGGGCCTCCACTTCGAGGACATCCGCGTCTTGATGAGCGTGCTCCAGCGCCTGGTCGACAAGGGCAACACGGTCATCGTCATCGAGCACAACCTCGACGTCATCAAGATGGCCGACCACATCATCGACATGGGTCCCGAGGGCGGCCGTGGCGGAGGACGCCTGCTCCAGGCAGGCACGCCCGAGGAGATTGTGAAGAACACAGAAAGCTATACGGCAAAGTACCTGAAGGAATATCTCGACCACACCCCCAACTCCCCATGCCATGGCCACGCATAGCTCCACAGCCAGGATGCTCCTGCGCGTAGGAGCCGTAGCCACGCTCATCGCATGCTCGTCGGGCGGGGGAGAGCCATGGCCTACCTACACCATAGAGCGAAAAGCCTACGATGAGACCCTCACCATAGAGGGGCATACAGAGGCTGTCAGATCGGTCAATATCCATTGTCCACCTCAGGTCGGGGGGACTATCACCTACATAGTAGAGAATGGGACCGAAGTGAAAAAGGGGGATGTGGTATGTGTACTTGAGGATGCCAACCTTTCTGAAGAGTACGAACGCATCATGTTAGACCTTGATGCAGCCTATGCAGAGATAGATAAATTATTAGCCTCGCAGCGTCTTGAATATGCTTTACTTGAAGCCCAAGTTGAGAATAATGAAGCCGAAACCATTTTAGCCACATCGGATTCGTTACAGATGCTCTATATGAGCCCAACTGAACGTTGCATCAAGGAACTACAACTCGAGCGTGCAAGCATAGAGCATGCACGTCTGATCAAGAAGCTTGAATCCACCAAGGAGATGCAGAAAACAGATATCGTACATGTGGAGAAGCGTATAGAACGCCTCAAACGCCGGCTTGAAGAAGAACAAAAGAAGATTGAGTCGCTCACTTTGTATGCACCACAAGATGGCATAGCCGTGCGTGCTCGTCGGTGGCACTGGAGCGATGAAAGATGGAATCTGGGGGATCATGTGGATAAAGGACGTGTCTTAATGACTTTGCCTAACTTTGAAAGAATTAAAGTTGTATTCTATATCCCAGAGAGCGAATACAAGCGTTTGCATCTGGGCGACTCAGTGATATATACCTTTGACGCTATGCCAGACAACGTTGCGTATGGTCGTATTATCAAGATGGCTTCTGTCGGACAAGCCCGCATCAAAGGATCACAAGTGAAAACCTTCGAAATAGAGGCATCGGTAGACTCTGTGAGAAATATGATAGAACCTGGGCTGAGTGCAAGATGTCATATATATATTAAACATATTCCAGATACCATCGTAGTGCCGACAGTGGGCATATTTGATAAAGATTCTATCAAGGTCGCTTATGTACAACAAGGACGTAAATATAAGGAACGTCAAGTAACCCTTGGCATAGGTTCCACCAAGATGACGATCGTTACCGACGGACTGAAGGAGGGAGAACGCATTTCGCTAATAAGACCCGATAATGAATAGAAAGTACATACGAATATATACACACCCTAAATACAATGAAAAAGACAACTACAATAGAAAAGTCTGCATTAATCCTCTTGATTGGACTGTTCGGTGCTTGCGGAAATAAAACAGGTCAGCAGGTGCCAGAGGCTCAAGTAGAACAAGGTACATTTTATATAGATCTCTATGAGGAAGGAGAGATAGAGGCTATCAACTCTATCAATATTTCCTCTCCTAACATACCCTGGCGCTTTGGTAATCT
>JAEIGA010010582.1_pt1 | contig 13991 bp, 14 predicted proteins | sample 9270691 | NCBI WGS metagenome assembly JAEIGA01 (sample SAMN17057246, study PRJNA624740) | gut metagenome | biome: biome; isolation source: fecal sample | host: Bos grunniens | place: China: Xizang | collected 2019 | reverse complement strand
CTTCTTTCGATACGTTCAAATACTTTTGAATGTATATACTTTGCTTGTCACTGCATGGCATCAATTGTTTTGACATCCATTCGCCATCGTGCATGCTCTTCAGTGCGTCTAATTGTCTCTTATAAAACGCCTCAGTACCGTAGTTTTCAGAATCAATGTAAGGTATCTTTACTTCGTAGTACTCAGATACTCCAAGCGCTTTTCTTATCATTTCAATCATTGCAGATAGCTCATCCTTAACGATTCTTTTTGACGTTTGTGTTGCTTGTCTTGCGTCCCAGCATATGCTTTTTCTGTATCTTTGTTGTGATTCTTTGTCTTTGACTTCAAACCACACGCTCGCTACACAAGCACGTTCATCAACTTCATAATGACGTTTATTACTTTTGAAGTGTAGCTGATTGTACACATCAATTAGTCGTGCAGGATTCAAACATAAATTACCCATCATGCTTTCAAACTCGCTTTGTTCGATGGACCAGCCGTTTTTCCAGAACAAGTCTGCTGCTGTGCTGATAAGTTTTCCAAGTTTGTTCTTTTGCGCAACAGCAGTCTTCATGCTGTTTACTTCAACGATAACCTCTTTATCTTCGTTACCAGCCAGCTCGACCAACAAGTCAATCAATTTTTCGTTTTCCTTTTTTGCGCGTTCACTTAAACTTTTCATATCTTATCAGTGTTTTGTTTACTCAATCATTTTCATCGTAAGCATTCAATCGCCTTACATTTATATATAAACACTATCTATAAAAAATTAAGAGAGAAAATGAAAAAAAAATTCATTTTCTCTCTGAGGTCCTTAAACGGAAAAATACGTTTTTATATCACGTCAACCAAAGCAACTTGATAGTTCAACCATTTTTCAAACGGTCTCTTGTCGGATTCATCAAGGTTTAAAAACAAATAACCCTTTGTTTTGTTGATGTCTTTTAATACAATTCCACAACAATAAAACGTCGATGTTTGTGGTTTTTTATGTATTTCTACCAAATACGTGTATGTACAACAAACGCATCCACATCGGTCTCATAAACTTTTAATTTATCCAAAGCTGGTAAATCTTCAATATCTACACCGATTTCTTTTGCATAATCTTTAAGTGAGTTAAATGCAATTAATTCTATAGTACCATAAGCTTCGCTATACTGCATAAAACCATACTTATATTTTTTCGATAAGTTTTCCGGTTCTGCAGTAATAGTTTCACTGTATACATTTCCTTCATTTATTATACGTTTGCAATACGTGTTTTCGTTTATTATATCTGATATACTTTTCATTGTTTAATATATATTTTTATGTTGTTTTCCAATTATCGTTGCTCATTAATTATACAACGATTAATCATATCACAAAACTCTCCTTTTGGTAGGCCTTCATATTCGTCTTGCAATATAATATATGGTTCCTTTTTGGCTCTATGCGGTTCAAAATGTAGATACAATTCCTCACCTCTGGAATTGGCGTCATACCCAAATGTCAGCCAACCGGTTTTTCCAGATATTTCGATATACGCAACACCAAATTCTCGCATGTGGTTAACCTCTTCTTCTAACCATATAAGGGCGTCAAACGCGTCTTTGAAATTTTGAGAGACTGTTTTACGTTGAAACGCTTCATTTATAAATTCTACTAGTCCTTTCATATTCAATCTATATGCAAACTTCAATACAAATTGGAGATTTAGGATTTAATGTACCATAATCTATAGTAGATTTACCTGAATATCTAAATGCACAAATACATAAATATTCATTGTCTAAATAACTTTCTGGTATTTTCTCGCATTTTATATCAAAAACATCAGCAAGTTCCTTAGCTCTTGACTCAATTGCGCGTGCACCAATGTCAGTTTTAATAATATCTAATACGATACATTTCAACTGAGTTTTTTATCTCTTCCATAACATGGTAATATTTGTTTATGTTGAAATAAGTCATTACCATCTTCAATAACAGTAAATTTTTCTGTTAATTGATAATCTTCATTAATAAATTCTACTAGTCCTTTCATATAGTTATATATTTTTTTTATTTTTATATATTAATATAAACAAACCCTTAGATAAATTAAATACATGCCTAAGGGTTTTTTACATTTTTAGTATTCTATTGTTCTACTATAGAAGCTGTCAATGTACCGTTGTTACGTATTGTCAATGTTTGTACCATTTTACCTGCACCGTAACCAGGTTCTATTTCGGTAGCTAATATAAAGAACTCGCGTTCAATAACTTCATTAGTATTGTTTGTAGAGTCACAAATATTTATATACGCGTTTATACCACCATTGTTCTTACATGTCTCACATATAACATCTGCCTTGCCTTTCACTTCGTCGCGTAAGCGTTGAGTGTTGAACTCCCATTGATAGTTTTGAAGCATGGCTTCAATTTCGTCTTGTAAGAATGTACACAACTCACGAACATGTACTTTCGAAAGCGCTGTAACAGGAGTTTGTTTAGCGGTCTGTTGAGAGTTGATATGTGTTCCTTTTCCTGGAGTATAAACGAAACAGTTTATGCCCATTGGTTCAAGAACGTCTAAGTCATCAGCCCCGAAATTGAAGTCAGGACCAATCAAACCGTTTTCAATAACGCGGCCGTAGTTAGGACCAGCTACGATACTATATGGATAACGTTCGCTATATTTTCTCATATATTCGTTACTCAACAAGGCAGCACCTGGGATAGTTGTCTTAACATTAGTGTTAGTGTCTCTGACAGAAAGCATGGTAACATATTCTACAAATGTAGCACCGCCATCTGCACTAACCAATGTAAATGGTTGCGACATCATGCGTTGTGGGTTACCGCCCTTAGCGATATATGCAACATTGAAACGGTCTTCGCTATCACGGAACGAAGTGTATTCACATGTGCTAAATGTCTTCATTGCAGGCACGTTCAACAAACCTAAGCAGTTGAATTTTTCTTTACAGATACCTGCAAGGATAGCTTTACAATCCGATTCAACGAAGCTTTCGAATGTATCAACCAAATAACGATAATCGCTATCAACACGATTTGTCAAGGCTTGACGTATACCTTTTTCAGTCAACACATTCAATATGTTCTTTTGCCATTTCAATTTATCTATTTGTTTAGTCGAAGCTGGCTTAGAGCTCATATATGTGTAACCTTTCAAGTATGTAGGTACAAGATTTGTGCAACCGGTTGTTGCAGGAGTCATACATTTGATAAACTTAGTTACTGTATCAGACATAGTATAAACGATGTCTTCACCAACAACTTCCTTAGACAATACTGTTACAATACCATTTGTACCAATAAACGAATCTCCAACATTGATGTTTACAGATTCAAATACTTTTGAACATTTAACGGTATTTCCAGATATTTCACATTCGTCTTCATCGTATTCGTAGAATGTAGCGTCTTCGGCACCATTATACATCCATTTTTGTTCATTACCATTATAAATAACAGAACATGTGGTATGTTTAACAGCGCTAATACTCATCATAGGTTTGCCATCTTCGATATTCCAACCAGTAGTCATCAATGTACGTATGTCAATATCACCATCATAGATACCTGTTTGATTCAAACGCATCAACATCTTGTGCAAGCCATGGTCTGCATTGAAAACTGTGTCTAATGACAAAATAGCGCCGTTAGAGCCGATAAAGTCTGGCAACAAGATACCTGTGTAAGAACGGATAAAATTAGAGCACTCATTAGAAGCAAGTGCCGCTAAAGTGTCTATTTTTTCTCCAAAGGCATTTACAAGGTCATCACGCAACGAAATAACATCACCTTCTACTTTGAAGTATTTAGACAACACCTCACTTGTTACGATGTCCTTTGTAAACTCTCCACGGAATACATAAATTTCAGCGAAGTAGTTACATAGTTTTTCTGTTTCGTAGCCTTCCAAGTATGTCGGCATCTCTGTATTCATGCTTGCGAAGTATTCTTTGACAGTTATATCGTAGTTTTTAGGCATATAACCACGCATGAATATAGTATTACTTGCAGCTTCTTTACCGTCTGTAGTCGATATTGTGATGTACTTGTTATCACCGTTTGCTTGTAGTTCTATTTCCTCGAAACGTTCGGGTTCAAGATACCAGAATCTGTCTGTATTATATATATCTTTTACGGCAACTTCTAACTTTTCACCCAAGCCGCCAATAACATCAAAATTCAATGCTTCAACGTTTTCAGTATCAAAAGGTTTGATATTAAGTGCTAATATAGGGTTTCCAGATTTTAGACATTGCAAAGCCGAACGATGAAAGAAGCATCCATATCTTTCAAGTTTCTTGCTTATGCCACCGAATTCAGTTTTGAACTCGCGTTCATTTTGGATAAGTACAGGAGTATTGAAGCGACCTTTTTCAGAGTAACCAACAACAAGACGAACTTGTCCGATGTCACTTACTTCAGCCATTTCCGACTTATCAAAGATGAAGCGGTATATACCTGAATGTTTTATATTATTCAAATAAATTGGTAAACTCATTTTTAATCAAATATATATTTTTTTATTGCTTGTTGCGTCTTCTACGTATTTCAAGACGTAATTGTTGTTGGTATGGGTCTTCAACCGATTCTAAACCTTCAAATGTGTTTTGTGTAGGTTTTATTGTATCGAAGTTAACATTTTCCCAGAAGTTAACGATTTGCTCTTCGGTATTCAAGCGATATAAGCTTGCTTTACGGTATATATAATCTTTTTTCGACTCTTCCAACATATTCCATTTTGGACGCATGCTTTCTGGCATCAATTGTATGTACTTAGGTTCGTCTGGATTGATATTTTCAGTTATACGACCTATAACTTGTTTGCTTGGCTTTTTGTCCAACATCTCCAATATGCTATCTATTTTAGCCATCTTATCTTGACGACTTTCTTCGATACGTGTTTTCATCAAGTGTTCTGTGCACCATTCTTGCAATTTTGGAGCAAATTGTTCGATTATCCAGCCTTGAATACCACCACTGTATTCTTCAGCAATCCAATTTTGAATACCTTTCGAATATTCTTCTACAGTCCATTGTTGAACGCCTTTAGAGTATTCTTCTACTATCCATTCTTGTACCTTAGGCATAAGTTCGTCGATAGTCCAGCTTTGTATGCTTTCCGAAAGTTTTTCAGTAAACTCGCCTTTTACCCATTTTTCAATGTCTTGTGAGTATTCTTTAACTACCCATTCTTGTACCTTAGGTGCAAATTCTTCAATAATCCATTTTTGTATGCCATTAGCCAAAGCTTCAATATCAACTTCATTTGTATTCATTGAAGCCGACATCTCATCAATTTTCTTGTTAGCATTTTCAAGTTTCTTTTCTAAGAGGTCAATTTTGTTTAACAACTCTTTTACCTCGTCTGGTACTAAACTATTCATATTATTGTCTTCTTTAATTTTATTTTCTTTTATTGTTATATTTTTTTCAGTACTTACATAAAACATATCGTCGTCAACGCTCTCAACTATACGTCCTTCGTTGGTAACACTCATACGAGCTTGTGAAAAACCCGGTGTACCAACCAAATCGTATGTCTTCAATTCTTCCAAAGTAACCATACCGTCTTTTCCAACAGTACCCTGTGCACGGCTTGAAACGAATAATGGAAGACCACCTTCAACAAGTGCTTGCGCTATCTTACCCTTAGGAGTGTCCAGTAGCTTTATAGTACCTGTTACTAAACCGTTGCTGTCGATGTCGATACTTTCAACAACGTGCGATACATTATTATAATCTATATTCATGTTTGTCGGGTGCTCAAGTTCTCCGGGGCAGCCTTCATTAAGAATACGTTCCTTCAACATGTCCACCATCTTTTTGTAGTTTGAAGTTTCATATACACGTTTGTTGTTATTGCGCACACCGCATACGCCAAACGTACCTTTCAAACGTATGAATCCATCTTCTCCGCGAAGTTTCTCCATTCCGGAGATAGCATTCATCTTTTCGAATATTAAAACTTTACTCATTAAATTTCATATTTTATTTTATATTACAATAATAAAAAATACTGTCCAAAAAATATACTTTTTGATACATTTTTTTACAAAAATTGAAAGGACCGCAACAATGGCGGTCCTCCAAACACACAAAAAATAAATAAAACTTCCGAAGACTTACTTCGGAGACATGAGAAAAATCTTACTTAAATAATAATCTATTTATGTTCTTTTGAGTAGCCTTTGTATCTGGAAACATACTGCTAATAAAAAACCACAGACTAATAATATACCCCAAAAGGTATGTCCGTTGCCCAGAAGTGTTATAATCCAGTACATTGCAAAAGTACATATAGTACCGTTCAGCACCGGCAGTGCTAAAAACTTTAAAAGCTTTTTTATTTTTGTCAAAATTTCTTCCATAAAACGATATTGTTATTTAAATGTTCTTACTTAAATGTTATGACTTAAATGTTCTTACTTAAATGTTATGACTTAAATGTTATTACACATGTCATACTTGTCTGATATTCATCTTTATTACCCTTAATAAAATTGTCCCAATACGTAATATTGGCAATCGAATTAAATATTTCTTGATTCTCTTGTGCAGATAGGTATTTTAAGTTCTTACCAAACAATAATCCGTACAGCGTCGAGTATGTAATATCGTCCTCCCACGAAAAAGTATGTAAGTCTTCAATAATATATATACCGCCAGACCTTAATAAATCTTTCATATAATATAAGGATAACTGTTGATGTTCATTTTCATGAGAACCGTCATCAATAATTATATCACACATATCATTGAGCTCAATCGCCCTATTACGAAAATCTTTGAGCATGTCTCGTGACCCCTGGTCTATCTGAAACGTATGAATACAATCTTCATTGAATAAAAGTTCTGGGTTATACTCAAGGCCAATGATACCACATTTATTATGGTAATAATCACGATAAGCCCGTACTGAACCACCGCTTGCTATACCTATCTCAAGAATAGTTGGATGTGAACATTTGAACTTTTGAAAAAATTGGTCGTAAAACTCTGTATATCTATGTGCTTCATTGTATAATGAGCCTTTATCTGTTGTATACTTATTGGCAACTAATGTCAGTTCTTTCATATGGTTGTCTTCAAATTTAATTTACTTTAAAATAAAAAATTCAAGTAAAAAATTAAAGGACTTGAAGAATTTATTCCTCAAGTCCTTACCCGCAAATAATGAACTTGAATAATACTTCCAGAAAGCAATACACAATTCACCAAATACAATCTGCGGTTTTTTGAAACACCCATAAGCGTCCTCATGAGCGAACTATAGTTGCGGAGACGGAAGGATTCGAACCTTCGAGCCGATTCGCATTTACTCGGCTGACGGTTTAGCAAACCGCTCGTTTCAACCACTCACGCACATCTCCAATATTGTTGACCTATCAGGACTCGAACCTAAACAGACAGAATCAAAATCTGTAGTGCTACCGATTACACCATAGGTCAATTCTATTATATATCTTTTCTTAGAAAATAAACATCTTTTCCATCTTTTCTATAAGCACAATTACATCGTATTCTTTTACTATGTATTGTACAATAATCTATAAGGCAGCATAAATCACATCCACAGTCATCTGTTGTAATATCATCATCACTTTTACATTGATATATTATTTGTATGTTATTTATAGTAAACTCTTCGCCAACTTCAGCCTCTATTATTGTCGATGGATTATTTAAATCGTAATTTTTCATTGTTTATCGTCGCCTATTTTTATTATTTATTTCGTTTTACACTTATATATAAATGAAAACAATAAAAAATTAAATACACCTGAAAAAAAACATACAGCAACGTACGAACCGACTTATTTGTGATACTCACAACGAAATAAGTCGTGGTCAAGGTCATAAGGGGCAATTTCATATCCTATACTATGGACAAACTCGAAAAGCCCATTTTGTGTTTTCTTGTAGAACTGTCCAATCTCTGTCGTTTCATTCTCACCGCAACTCTCAGCTCTCCATGACTCCACAATAATAGGTGGGTAACCGTTCCGTTTCAGTGTTTCTACAGAACCTTGAAGAACTTTTGTTTCAAACCCTTCAACATCAATCTTTATTAAACCGATGTTGTCCAAGTTGTATGAATCCAGCGTTCTTGCTTTCATACTGATACGCTCTTGACCTGCAACAAACCAATAACGTTTGGCCAACTCATCCGTTTCAGTATAACAGTAGTTGTTACCACCAATATCATCAAGTTTAACATATGTTATATCACTGTCTTTATCAGCCAACGCAACGTTATAACAACGACTGCGGTGCGATAGGTTATGTAGCGCCATATTACCGCAAAGGATATTGTACGTGTGTATCTCCGGTTCAAACGCAACTATTTTGTCAAATACCTTTCCTAATACTATCGAGAATGTCCCACAGTGTGCTCCAATATCTACAAAAGTCTTCCCTTTACCTTTCTCTATAAACTCATCATGCAATTGATTAATTGCTTTAACCTCGGTGGCAAAGTTTGGAGTCTCGGTCAAGTTACATGCAAGTCCTATAAAGTCTGGCATCAGATACGAACCTTCGTCATCAAGTTTTATAAAACATCTACCATAAGAAAAGTATAACATATATTCCAAAAATTATTTTTTTTGTTCAAAAACATACGACACACGGGCGGACTCGAACCACCAACCAACTACCGAAGTAATCACTCTACCATTAGACCTTACATGTATCGTATTTTTTATATGGCATGTTGATAAAGTATTTACAATAAGGTGTGTTGTAACACCAAAGAGACTAATGATTACCGCCGCTGGTCATGTTTTGGGCTATCAAACTCCTAAACACATTTCTGCGAAGTAGAGACTTGAAATAGTGGATTTAGCACTAAATCATAGCGCGGATTAAATACCCTACAGAGATTTCACTCAACCCTCACGAATAGTCTCACTCTTTAAATGATGGACACCGCTAATCCCACATTCCTTATCGTATAATATTTACCGATTGCTATTCAATTATTTACGCAGCAAATTCTAAAACAAGCATATATGTTTTATATCCAAATTCAATTTTGAAATGGTCTTTACCATCACCGCCAACGCCCATAGCAGTATTTGCAATTTTGAAGGTATCGTTTATAACACCGGCGTCTGTAAGCATTGAAATAACAGATTCAACAACCGCTGCCTTATCATTCCAGTCATTGACATGAAATTGTTTATCTACCGGTACATTCAAAATTGCCGTAATAAGCAATGCCAACGTGTTTTCGTTACGTGACGACAAATCATTAAGACAGTATCTTGAATTAAATGTATCTATACAGTCTTGTATATCTTTATCCGGATTCGAAACTATTGCCTTAAGACCTGACACATTAAAATACTTCAAAATGTCATCGCAACCTGTTATCATATGCAATGATACTTTGTCTCGTAGTAGTGTGTCTTGGGCCTCAGATACATAGAGATTTTCGTTTAAAAAATCTTTGATGTTTTTCATAGTTATTATGTTATTTTTTACAAGTGTTCACTTGATTAGACTCGAACTAATGACCCCTACAGTATCAGTGTAGTGCTCTAACCAAACTGAGCTACAAGTGAGTATTTTTGGCAACGGTTTAACCACCTCCCGTTAAAGGTCATTCTCTATTGACGAGTATGATACAACGACCTTAACAACTTCACCTCATTACAACCCAAGCACCAATTTAGTGCTGTTCGTGTGCCCTCGATGTCGTCTCGATGAGGCGTCGTTTTTATGATTGGCTAATCACATGTTATGTTTTCTATTAAATCTGTTACAATATAATAAAAAACTTTTATGCTTTTAAAAAACACATGGGTTAAACACGAACCCTCTATCCGTTGGTATTACTACATCGCGGACTTCTTTTCTTTATCATATATACATACTAAAAACAATAAAAATACATACACATGGGAAACCTCTCTCTGAGTCTTTATCGCTTCGGTTTGCCTTGTCTTGCATTGCTCCTCTTTTTCTCTTATACTTTCACTTTGGAGTTCTTGTGGACCGACCTGTTTATATTGTTCTTTCATGGAGTGCCTGTCTGTCAATCTGCACTACATAGCACACGTGCTATCGACCATTACATCGTGCGTGTTATGTTTTCTATTAAAACTATATTAGCATAATAAAAAACTTTTATGCTTTTAAAAAAGCACATGGATTAAACACGAACCCTCTATCCGCTGGTATTACTACATCACGGACTTCTTTTAGTAATGTATTTACGTTTACCAAACATAACTCAACTGTCGTCTTGTCTGTAAATATTGATGTTCAGACTATAATTGTGATTCGACTTGTTATGTATGTATTATATAACTTAAAATCATACTTATATTACATAGTTTACTTCTATGAAACTATGCAAAAAGTTACTCACCTACGATTGAGCTCGCGCAGTATGCTTTCGAAAAAGCCGGCAAGGAGTTACGTTGCAAAGCATGTGTTAACCCATATTGATTAGTATGAGCGGAAAACGAGACTCGAACTCGCGACCCCGACCTTGGCAAGGTCGTGCTCTACCAACTGAGCTATTTCCGCTTGTTGTTTAACGGTGCAAAGATACATAAAATATCATTCGGTGCAAGTGCTTTTGATATTTTTTTAAAAATATTTTTTGCTGTTTGAAAATCATATATTTATAATTAAAAACTTTTATAAAAAAACTCATGAAATGATAAAAAAATATGCTTTTAGACTTTTTATTGCCGATAAAATATCACAAATCAGAAAAATCATCTGTTTTTTTGAATCATTTTATCACGATGTATAAGTATATAAAAAAGCGTCACGGTGATTATTCGCCGTGACGCTAATTGTAAATTGTTAATATAAATTGTTAGAACTTACGTACTGCGCGTACATAGAAGTAAGACTGTTTTTCAGGGGAGAGACAGACAACGCTGTCTTCCATAAACACAACGACTTCAGCCAAGTTGTCGGCAGTTTCGTTTGAAGACCAATAATAATCTTCGAGGATTGGGTCTTCTAGTTTGTCGTTGTACAACTTTACAAATTCATCATCAAATTTGTGTGTTCCATTGCTTACTGCATCCCACATCCATTGTAATTCTTTAGATGAAGGCATGAACCAGCCATCGCCGTGGTCAGCGCACCATTTTGCGGCTGGATATTTGTCTTCGCCAAGCTTGAGCATGTCTTCTGTGTTCCATTCTCCACGGACTGATACGCAGTTAGCCCAAACGTTTTCTGTAGACCATTGAAGGTCTGCCTGATCTAATGACATAATATAGCCGCTAGTTCCGCCGTCGGTGACGTAGAATACAACGCCTTCAACTCCGTCTTCTTCATAGAAGTCGCCAGGTGCATACACTTGAGCTGTTTTTACCGTTACTGTGATGTCATTTGATTTAACATCATTGTATGTGGCATTAAATACGTATGTGCCGTTATTTGTTGAAGAGAAAGTGTTGCCGTCTAAATTCTTGTTGTCGGTGACATTGAATATTGTCGCTTCGTCTGTTACATCAACGTCATTGACCAAAACTTTGAAAGTGACCTTGTCGGTGCCATTGCTTTTGATGCTTGTCTTGTCAGCGATGAGTTCTACCTTGTTGGTTTCATCGGAGACAGCTTCAATTATCACCTCATTTGATTCAACGCCGTTGTATTTAGCGATGAAAGAGAATGTACCTACTTCTGTGGTGTGGAATTTATTATCGTTATATATGACGCCGTCCTCGAATAAAATATATCCGTTTTCCAATGTCTTGCCATTGACTTTGACGGTGAATGTAGCTACGTCTTTTCCATTAGCTAGGATGGTGTTCTTGTCGACTTTCAATTCAACAGTGGTGTTATCGTCTTCACCAGGGACATTGTCAGGTGTTGTGAAATATAATTCTGTTATAGGTCCCCATTCGCCGAGGCTGTTTTTAGCAGCTGCGATAGCAACGCATTTCAAACCTGGATTTATTTGATAGTCTGTTGTCAATGTTTCATATTGGAACCATCCGTCTGTTGGCATAAATGGATCGCTGCATAATTCCTCTTTATGTCCGTCGATGTCGCTGAGATATGTCTCTTCTAACATAACATCGAATCTGTAAGCGTTTGTCTGGTCGTTAGGTGTGAAGGTGAAGAATTGTGATGGCATCAATTCCCATTCGAAGGTCTCTTGATTTATCCATTCTGCCATGACATATTCGCCGAGTTTGATGTCGACACTTGCTGTGCCTTCGCCGCCTAAGCCCTGTGTTCTGAAAGTAAATACTTCGTATGGAGCTCTAACTCCGTTGACGTCAGATGCTTGGATATAGACTTCATATAGAGCGCCTGGTGCTTCGTTTGTGAATTGGTATGAGTCTTTTTTGTTGAATTCAAGACCCCAGCCTTCAACCATGTCACCCATATTTTGCCAGCCTTCCATGTATCTGAACATAACGTATTGGTATTCAGTAACGCCAGCTTCTGCAACGAAAATGCTGTATTTTGAAGTCTCTGAATTAGGTGTGAAACTGAGTGTGAAATCACATTTCTTGCCTGCATTTAATTCGTTTTGTGTTACTTCCACTGTCACTTTTGGATTGCCAACTAAATTGTCAGCTGCTGTGGCAAATCTTGCTTTTACGACATCACATAACAGTCCATATTTGTCGATGCCGACGGTAACGATAGCATATTCTGTATTAGGTAAAAAATCTATATCTTTAATTTCTACACCTTCTAAATCTTGATAATAAGTATCTCCTGCGTTGTTTTCAAGGTAATATATAAGGTCGTCGGTTCCTAATGATATGATTGAGTTGTAATCCATCAACATCAGTTTGAATCCTTCGCAAGAAGCAGTGCGTGTGATGTCGAATTTTACGGAAGTGTTGTCGTGTTCAAGGATGTTGATATCAGCAGCGACTCTTCCTTCAATATTTTTGAATGTCAAACTATCTAATTCGTCAATGTCGTATCTGTCTAACACTCCATTGCTGTTGTGTATTGTTAAACAGTTAGGAAAACCCAATCCGCCAAAGCTTAAGCTGTCGACTTTATTCATATTGTAAATAGTAGCATTTTCTCCCTTTGGGTGAAGGAAAAGTCTGTTGCATTTTTGACTTTGAGCATTTAAACTAATGCTTGTCAATATTATAGTTATAGCTAGTAAAAACCGTTTCATTGTTTGATGAATTTTAATGTTGTTGAGTTGGTTTTAATGAAATAGACGCCAGGACTGAAATGTGAGGCATCGATGGCTTCTCCGTTCCATTGAGAAAATTTGTTGACAAGTACGCCAGTCATAGAGTATATATATATGTCGGAGCCATAGATACTCTCAGCGTTTTGAATGATAATCTCATCATTTACAGGATTAGGGAAAATGCTTGCTGATGTGGCATTATGCGTCTCAATAGATGTACCTTCTTCGTTGAAGGTGATTTTTTTTATATCTGAAAAATAAAAATCACTAGAAGTGTTATCTATTTTATTGACAACGATTTTTGTTGATTTAAATTTAATAGTAGAGATGTTAGCTACGTCAATTCTGACAGGTGAGTGCTCTGAATTACTTAGGTAAATGCTAATTAATTCATCAGCTTTAGCAAAGTGGCTTGTCAGTAACAACAAACCAATGATTAAACAAAATCTTAACTTCATAGGTTTATATATTAGTATGATTAATAATTATCACAAAGGTAAAAGAAATGTCCTAAATAAGCAAGAAAAATATTATTAAACGAAATCATTTTTATAACTTTGCAAAATGAATTTAAATAAATAATTTATGAAAAATAAAATTGATATTTGGCAAGAGATAAAGAGCCATGTTATTATTACCTTCGCGATTTTTCTATCAGCTATAGGCTGGTGCGGTTTCTTGATACCTAATCAGATGCTGGGCGGTGGCGTCAGCGGTCTTTCAACAATCATCTACTGGCTGACAGGTGTTCCTACTGGTATCATGATATTCGTCTTGAATGCGATACTCATCGGCATTTCCTTCAAGTCGTTGGGAAGAAGATTCGCTATCAGCACAATTTATTCAGTCATCAT
>JAEIGA010010581.1_pt1 | contig 13991 bp, 19 predicted proteins | sample 9270691 | NCBI WGS metagenome assembly JAEIGA01 (sample SAMN17057246, study PRJNA624740) | gut metagenome | biome: biome; isolation source: fecal sample | host: Bos grunniens | place: China: Xizang | collected 2019 | reverse complement strand
GCGCCAGCGCCCGCGCACCTGGGGGCGCAATCCGTCCGCGTGCGCGCGAGGCCAAATGCCCTGCACATCGGCATTTCCGCCATGTTTTCGATGTGTAGGTCAGTGTAATCGCACTGCGGTATTACTGTACCGCAGTAACTGCGGGGAAAAGTCAGAAGCAATCGCATAGGTCTAATCCATGTTTACACATCAGGCTCTGAGCCCACACGTCACAATTCAACCAGGCACAATGAACATAGCCTTGCCAGACATCGCCAACCGTTTCACGGCATTGGCCACATCGTTTTTCTACACTTTTGTTGTCTACCATATTTCACCAAGTTCAATTAGTTGTAAGATCTTATCCGCTTGCCGGAAGCATTCATCCAGATTCCAATCAGTCCGCGTGGCGATGGCCATCCTCAAACGCTCTATCGATGCACGTTGATTGTCTGGAGTGTGACGGGCAATCTCAGTGTCTGTCAGAGCCTCTAACAGGACATCGCAGGATGATCTAACCTTCATATCAAGGCTTCTGTTACGATAACGCTGAATGGCTCTTCTCAGCCTCTCTAATTCTGTGGACGCTTTCGTTTCGCGGGACACATTATCGACCTTCAAGAATTGGTGATTAGCATCCCATCTGAACAATCGTTTCTCTCGACACAGATCCTTTCTTTTCAAGTCTCTGCTACCATCAGAATTAACCTTCTCGTTGTACTCCACATACTTGAAGCGGAAGTAGTGGTGAGCTAAGTCCTGAAAGCGTTGCCAGAGTTGGTCACGGCCATCAAAGAGTTGCAGTCGGTGTTCGATTTTCCGCTTAGACGGTTTCTTGCTGTCACTGTCTTCAATCTCTATCCAATTCTTCAATGAACTGTGCATCGAGAACTCTATCCTCCACACATCTGGAAGGTCAGTGAATCGGTCTATCAAGCCACAATCAAACCACTGCTGCACAATCCATGGTTTACTGAATCCTGCCGCCTCCAATTCCTTAGTCTTGTTATACATCTTAGTCCCAACCATCGAAGTCCGACTGCCCCATGACACAGATTCCCATTTGATGCTAGTCCATCCATCATCACCGAAAACCTTGACTTTGGTCTGATTTACCTTTGAGAATTTTTTCTCGGTGTACCGTCGCAGGAATCTTTCAGGATTATCACCGAAATCAAACGCCCTGAAATCGTAACAAACATCAATGCGGTAAATCCTTTGGAACTCATAATCGTGCTTTATCAAAAACTCTGCCATGATGCGCACAGCGTGGTCGAAATAGCAGTATCGGTTGACAAAACGAATGTGTGAACTCCTGACATCAAGACCACTGAACTCTGATTCCCCGGCAAATGGATTTCTACGAATCTCTAACATTGGCTCTCCATACTTATCTTGAATTGTGAACATCTCTTTGTATTGCCTGGTTCCATACAATCTTTCTGTAACAAAATAGCCTTGACTACGGAAATAATCGGCATTACATGGATAACGTTTATTATCTTCTAAAACGTAAACCTCTAGCCAATCGATATTCACACAGCGCGAAACTACATCGTTTAATTGCTCTACCATAGCCGACCAAAGTTCTGAATTTCCCGAAAACCAATTTTTCCAAAATCAGAAATCAACTGGACACTCGAAGAAAAAGGCGCTCCCGCGCGAGCGGAAGCACCGACTAGCAGAAAAGAGCCTAATTATAGTCATTGTTCAGTCTGCTGATGCTCTTGATCCTGACTATCTTCGGCCACGATGGGGGCTACCCAACCGCCTTTTCTCAATTCGTACTGATTGCCTGCTTTGTCAACCAGGAAACCCGTATCATCTTTCTTCCACTTGCTTGTGTCAACGTTGGCCTGGTAGTACTTGGCCACGTCAACGATGTCACCCGTTTCAGGAATCACTAACTGACGAGGCACAACATCGGACGAACCACCACACAATTCGATTTCGGTGGCATTGATGGTCAATCCAGCCTTCATCTTTCTGTCCTTCTGAGAGCTATAAACGCGGAGTCGCACGAAGCCACGAACGAAGACCTTGACACCTGATTTCAGGAAGGGCAACAGACCGCTGTCGGTCTTGGAATAAACAACGTCAATCCATTGGGTGTCGGTGTGCTCTGTGCCATCCTCAGCCTTCCACTTCTCAGTATTGGCAATCCGCATACTCACGAAGGAATATCCTTCACCACTCTTAATCTCTGCATCGGCTCCAAGGTTGCCGATTAACTCTGCTTTTAACATACGATTTAATTTTTAGGGTTTAACTTACGCTTATTGCGCTTCTTTCTTTCTTCATTCAATTGATCTCTGAGGGAATCGGCAATGTTTGCAGCACTACAGATATATTCCCTCTCAAGTGGGTCGTTATCATCAGCATTCTGGATGAAATATTCCAGAGCGTGAACAAGGACGTTGAGGGCGTGACACCCGGTAAAACTTACTATCATACAAACCGAATTATATGCTCATCATTCTGCTGATTCTGACTTAGGTTTTTACGTTGGTGAGGTAAACACATCGAATTGACCGTATCATAAAGCACCTCGCGCAAGCGCGAGGGTGCCAGAGTCATCATTTGGCTGAAAAAGGCTTTTTGAGAACAGAGGCCGCTTTCGTAGATGTCCCAATTTTTAGACTTGGCAAGCAATAGCGCGTCAGAGGCCGTGAGATCGCTTGTAATGAAGCCAAAATTGCAGAGGTTGCTCTCTCTGAAAACGCGCTCGCTCTCCAATAGCAAAAAGTAGTCGATGTCTTCACTCCAAGTTCTGAGCGTTGCACCCTCAGCGAATGCCCATGCCATCAACTGGGATAAGATTCGCTGCTCTCGGACGCTCTCGCCAATCCATACACGATAAACTACGGTGTCAGATTTCATAGGCTCATTCTGACGATGTAAGAAAAATTTTCGTTTCATGATTCTCCGTATTTAAATTCACCAACATAATGAATAGCACCATCCGGATCATCAGGATCCTCGCGAGATACAATGACACGATCGACAAAGAACGTGTCAGAGGTCATTAACTCAGCAACCTTGCTGGCTGCATCATCATTAGGGCATTCCCTGGTAATCATATGTGAAAACCCGTCCAAATCCTTAAGCAAAAACTTGTAATCCATAGATCAATCCTTTTTATCATCATCATCATCACGAAATTGAAATCTGGCTTCTTCGTGCATCACCAATACACTACCCTCATTAGGTGAAATAGGAGTAACGCTAATCTCTTTCTCTGCCTTATCGGCTCCCTCCAGGCAGATAAAGAGGTCACGGAACGCAACCAACCGCCCCCATCTGGAATCATCAGATTCGTGACCAGGGAGATTGTTACTAAAAATACTTGCCTGCAATTCCTCGATGGCAGGAAGCAGGGCTCTCTTCACGTCCCCGACATACTCACGGGGAATGTAACAACTAAAATACTTCATAATTTTGCTTAGTGTTAGGTTATTACGTCAAAGGAGGTTCACGCGTTTTTCTGAGAATCAGCATTCTGTTAAATAGAAAATACTCTCTTTGAATAGAAAAGGAGGGCTCTGAAATGCGGGACGCTTCCCTGAGACCCTCCGTCCACACTAAGCGTGTTTGACCTCTGCCGATACGTTCAAGGGTCGTCCTCACGTTGCCCTCTATCCTACGACGCTGCAAATTTAAGAATTAACCTGAAACGAACCAAACGAAATCGACGTATTAACTAATCTTATCGACGAATTTAACAAAATTCGGCCACCTTAGTAGCCGAATTTGAACTAACTGATCTGAACACACAAATCAACCAGGTAATAAAATCGATGGTGGCCAGCCTCACGGACAGCCACCACCAAAGGTAATAAATTAGTCGATTCCAAAAATTATTTGATTATTCAATGATACCCAGATTTTACCATACAACAATTAATCCTTTTTCGTGTTATCCTGAGTGGAACCAACAGGGGATGCAGTTTGGAAAGTGTCGCGAACCTCGACGTGCTTTTCCCAAAGCACTTCTAACTGTCGAGTGTTACGGTCGTAACGAATGTAGCCACTGCTATCACCGATAACGAAGGATGGCCATTGTACGCATCCCGTAAACGAAATACCTATTAAGATTGGAACAATCCAAACGAAACGAATTTTGAACATCATATATATATCTAAATCAATGACCATGCACTATCAAATTTCTCGGGATCAATCCACACACCGCACTCAACGAAAGCCATTGCGCGGGCTATTTTGGCCATCATTCGGCCATCATCAGGATTGATAATCGAAGAGGGCAGCAGACCCACCTGAGCACTGACAAAATCCACATAACGGTTAGTGGCATTCTCCGTAGGAGGTGCCCACACCGAAATCAGTTTCTTTAGCGTGTTCATCTTAGGCCTGCTACCCTTGAAACCCGTGATATGGTTTCGCATCAGTTTGTAGGCTGCACGTATACCCCATTCCATAGATACGAACTCTTCAAAGGCTGTGTCAGTCTGTATAGGCCTTTCGCCCATCCATGACGAACCCTTCCGAATATTCAAAGGGTTGTTATTCCTTATGCCCCTTGGGGCTTTCTTTTTAATCTCATCCATAGCTTACCAATTTTGGAAATATCTGGCATACAAGATTGAATCTGTGTTCGACCGGTACACCGTCTTGACAAAGCCGTGAGGCACTGCCACACCGTTCCGGCCAATCCTCTGAGTGTCGGCAGGCCAGAATACAGCGTCCGCGACAATCCTTACCGGTGTACCATTCATGGCCACCTGCCGACACGCATTCTCCAGACTTTTCCACGCTCCGCGATTCAAGGCAGGAACTTGTGGACACACGTTTGTCATCAGGAAAGTCTGTTTCATCGAGGATATGGAACGCGACCTATCAACGGCAGGCACCATGTGGCCACGGTCGTAGCCAGAGTGGGTGTAATCATCATGGGAAGCGCGAGGCCTTGCAACGCGCTCATCCTCCTGAAATCGCCACGATGGCTCACGATGGGAAGAGCCCATGTCGGCTATAGAAAGCGTCCATTGAACGTTGACGGGAATCCGCAAAGCGGGCGAATAGATAACCGAGTAAGAATCCATCATCAGGGTGTCGAAATCACTTTGCTGATTTCGGCCAAATGACTGCGGTACATGTGCCATAATAAGCGCACAAAAGACCATCAGCCACAGCAGCGTCAAAGCAACCAGGCACCCAAATTCAATCTTTCGTTTCATTGCGCGTACGGTTAAAACGACGTATCTTATAGTCAATCCCGAAGATAGTGGCCGTGAGAGTTAGGAACTGCGCGCACATCATCAGCGTGCCGCCTCTGATATCGCCTTCTTCTGCCAATTGTTGGCCAATGAAGGCGAGGGCGGCAGCAACAAGAAAACTGCCCACAGCCACGAATTTTTCTGCTTTTTTACCATTCTCCATAAGAAGTTAAGTTTAGACTAAACAAAAGGTGAGGGATAGTTGTGATTATGGGGGTCACCCATCCAAGACCCGAAGTTATACGCAGGGTATTGATTAACGAGCCAGGGATCATCCGAACCATCCGCGTGAACATAGAAAGAGGTCGATATCTGCTTCTTCCCGGTGAAAGAAGAGATAGAGAAAGCACCACGATAAATCACTGATTCATCGAGGTCAAAAGACTGAATGGCACGGCCTATGCCAAAGCCATGGCCATCGCGTCGAATGTAGACTTTCGCATCCCATCCAGACTGCATCTGAAACAGATTTCGGATTACATCTTCTGTCAATACCGTCTGACCAGGGATTAACTGATTGAAGGACGCGATAACATATTCGTGACGATAGTATTCCGTTGGGTCATCAGGGTCAGACAGAAAGTCAATCCAATGACGATAGGCACAGATTCCTATCTGGTCGAAGATAGTCATTCGGTGGGCTTTTCTGAACTCGTTCAAGGTGTCTACACCTACGAGACAATTGAACACCACACCGAAAAAATGCTCAGTCCATGGATCAATATCATACATCTGATAATCACCTTCCGCATCATCAACCAGGAGGTCAAAGATGTTTTCTTTCAGCGTGCCAGAAGACAACATGAACGGACCACCTTCATCCTTCACTGTTAAGTCGGTACGGTTTCGGTAGGGAAACAAGAACTTGTTGTTACCATACCAATGCTCCTGACAGTCCCGCAGAACCAACTGGGTATTGAACGACGAAAAGGCATTCAACGATGCGTTCTTTGTCTTTGCCGACTGAAAAGAAATCCGCGCAATCGGTTTAAGGTCACGCATCATCGATTCAACGATGGCCATACACATTCTTTGGGCTTGCAAACGCGGGGTCAAAGTAACCTCCGTACGCACTCCCTTGGCATACGTATATTGCGTGTACGTTCCATCAGGGTTACGTTTCACCTGAAAGATCTGATCACCTACCTGACCACGGATCTTAGCCTTAGTTCCACCTACTCGCGCTACTGCCATAATAAACTTGGATTAATAAAAGGAGGTGGCGATATGCTAACCACCACCTCCCGTTCATTTATGCAAACACGACCTGAGGCCGATTAGTTTCAGCCCTGATCCATGATTGAAATCGTACAGAGTTTCATACTCATTTCCCAACCACTGCCTTCGGGATCATAGGAGCCCAACATAATCCACTTACCATCTGCAACATCCGACTGAGGAATATTGAAGGTCTGTGTGGCCTGCTCCCAATCACCAATTACGGTGATTCCCGAATATTGGTTATTAGCGATAACCAGAGTGCGGGCACTCAAAGAAGAGGGCTTCTCACCAGACAGTTCAACAGTCAGGGCAACAGGGGCATCCAATTCCAAAGTGCTACCAACGGTCACTGCATCACCATTGATGGTCATGTTAGTGGCAGGAGTGGGCGAATCGCTCTTTACGAACTGCTGCGTGGTTACAGCGCTAGTCACACTATCCTTGATGGCAATGGCCTTAACGGTCGTTGTCGCTGTCAAGGTGATGGGTGAACTGTACACACTCGAACTCGTTGTCGGAGTAGAACCGTCCGTTGTGTAACGAATCTGTGCGCCACTCTCAGCACTCATTGAAACCTGAGTGGATACAGTGAACGGAGTCGTACCATTCAGCGTCGGTGCGGCAACAGAAGGTGTCGGACCTGGTGTCTGCTTGGTGAACGTCTTCGTGGTCACAGAGCTGGACACACCGTCAACGATAGCGATGGCCTTCACGGTGGTCGTTGCGCTCAGGGTGATAGCACCGCTATAGAGCGTCGAAGCGGCCGTAGGCTTAGACCCGTCGGTCGTGTAACGAATCTCTGCACCTTGGGCGGCAGAGATTGTCACCGTCGTTGTATCCTCAAACGGAGTAGAGCCAGAAATCGAGGGTGCCCCCACGGCAGGTGTTGGCGCGGGGGCAGGGCTAAAAGACTCTGAGCCTCCGTTCAGGAATCGGTTCTCACCGATCGGGTAGGTGGCCAGGGCAACGTCTGCGCTGTAGTCGAAATCGGTGCCTGCACCGAGAACGGCCTTTGAATGCTCAAAGCCATTGGCGGTCTTACGGGTCACGATAACTGCACAGCAGTCAGCGATAGCGGCCTGGGAGATCGTGATATTGGTTCCATCGAGAGCCACGGTGGCTGCGATGTTACCTTCGACGTTGAAAATCTGGTCGAGGTTGCCAGCGGCAATCACGGTATCATCAGCCAGGGCTGTGTTGATGTGGAAACGCTCATACTCGACGGCACCAAGTGCGTCGATACCAATCAGAGTGAAATACTCCTCCGAGCCAAGGCCAAGAACGGCCTTCAAGCCAGCCATTGTCAGAGCCTCAGAACCGAAGGCGATGGTGATAACACCAGAGGCCTGGTTGATTGTCAGAGCGGCAGGAATTGCGGCCTGACCCCGAGAAACGACATAAGCGCCCTGGGCTGCACCCTTCTGGCCATACTGCACAAGGCCGAAGGAGTTACCGCCTGCGGGGTTAGCGGCCACGTCTGCCTTGATAAGGCTGTAGTTCAGTGCGATGAACTGACTGATTGAGGGCTGACCAGAAGGATAGCCATCGAACGAGTGGTCAATGATAGGATTTAGAGCCGAAACGGCCTGCATCACGGTGGACATAATCATACGACCGCGCATCTGTGCGGGCGTCTGCGGATTAGCAACGGTCTCGGCGAGGCTGCGAACAACCTGCTGCTTCTTACCCTTACCATCCTTTCCTACTGAGTACACGTCAGAACCCACGCGGCCGCGGATCATTGAGCGAGTACCTCCGTTTTTACTTTTTGCCATAGTTAGAAAAGATAAAGCAAATTCGACAAACACGGCTACCGGCCGCACCTCGGGCGTCGGAGTGACAGACACTCTTCAACGTCCGCAAAGGTACAAAAAAATATTTTTCGAACCAAACGGGGAGGAATCAGGGAGTTAGTAGGGAGCGGGTGGGCATTAACTGACATTTTCTTTACAAATTAAGAAATACCCGCTCACAACCTTTTATGTATTTTTAAGAAAGATTAAGCCACGGTTTTCTAAAAATCGCAAAAATCCTCAAATTTGTGTGCAACCAACGAGGGCGATAAGCCCGGCCAAAAGGGGGCATAGCCCCCGAAAAATTTTTGGAATTTACAGCCACCCAGGCACAAAAATGGGTGGCCGCTGCCACCCGTATAAAGAGTTATTAGCACTGCCATCACGGCAGGGATGGGTTGTTACCATAAAACAATTGCGTCTAAAACCCTATCACCTTTCCTGGTGCCTGCATCATAACGGCGACTCGTTATGACTAATGTTGGGACCAAAGATGTGATAGCCTTAGCAAGCACATACAAGTCTTGGGTAGTATGCCAACTCTCTTCTTTATCGAAAAGATACACCTCCCATTCTTGCTCATCACCAACACGTGGCAAGCACGCGCAAGAAAACGACTTATCACCACACTCGATTGATAAAGCGTAAATAAAACTCCGCACATAATCAGCAGTTCTGTATTTCATAATCAATTTAGGATTAAGCATCCAGCCCGAAGGCTGGACACGAAGAAACAATACTAAAGACCATAATACCGCCATCCGCGCTCCGAGGGCGCATGAGGCATATCAACAGGGTGAACCAACATTGCGCAATAGTCACCATCACAAATATCAAGATAACGACATTGCACACATGGATCAAGCACATACACCCACTCAGAGCCGAGACGGTCAACCACCTCCACGACCTGGGGACGGGCGGGCTCTAATAGGACACTAACAGATGGGGCAGAAGCCACCGCGCGACGCGCGGGCTCACTACAAACAACGGGGGCGGCCATGGAGGCCAAGCCCTTCATTTCTGCGTCGCTAAATAAAGACAGAATAGAAGCCATAATAAAAACATAATTGGTCAAACACTATAAATTAAAAACTAACACAATTCTTCAATAGAATAACCCCACACCTCTTTAACATAATGAGCCAACAAACGACGATGGCAAAACTCAAAGGCAGGCTCAAAACAACAAAGGACAATATCACGACCACAAGCCAAACGAGCCAGCCCTTCAAAGACACGATGAACATCTATCTTCTCCAAGACATCACGCCTATAACGATAAGCATAATGGTCATTACGAAGACCCTCCTTATACTCTTTAAGGAGACGAACAGACGGGGCAAATTCAAAACACTTACAACCCTTGAAGCCTCTCGGTGGAAACCGGGAGATTGAAACCACAAAGTACTTAGATTCATCAAGACCCTTGGCAAACTTGAAACATGAAGTAAAGACCTGCATACGAACACCACACTAAGAATTAACACTCTCACTATCCACCCGAAATAATGAACCACTAACACCATCCACCAAGGCAACCATAGCCTCGAAGAAATCATCTTGATATAAATCTGTGTCAAACATACTAATAACTCTTTAATTATACTGCAAAGTTACGAAAATATCTGCATATATGCAAATAAAATCGACGTTTGGGCATATTTTATCGACGAATACGTACCACGTGAAGCACCTAAAAACCGGAGAATAAATAACGATGATAACCCCCGGGCGATGATAACACCGACCCTCCGAAGGAGGAAGCAAAGAGATAGCCGAAGCGGCAGCAAACGACCACAAGCCGAAAAACGCTGGACACCCCCGAAACGGGCGATGAAAACCCGAAAACGATGAAGGAAAAAAAAGATAAACCTTAAACAACCAAAAAGAAAAAAACGCCGACCTGGGTCAAGCCACGCGCCAGCCCAGCGAAGCGAGTAATACCATGAAAAACACCGCGCCCCCGCGCGCGCTCCGCGGGCAGGGGTTTACGGGGGCAGCGCCCCCGACGCCGCAAGTGTAACCGTGTGCAACCATTTACTATGAAAAACACCATTCTCTTTGATTCTTTTTCTAATGTGAGAGAAAGAATGTCCTACCAAAAAGTGTAATTAGATTATGTTTCTAACAGTAGGAATATAATCTCCACCACCATCAAGGGTGGTGGGTGGGCGAGGGGCTTTAGCCCCGGGGAATGCCCCTGCGACCTACAGGGCGCAGGGGCTTGCCGAGGGATGCCCCTTAGGGCAGACCCGGCAAAACGAGCGAGGGCTATAGCCCGAGAACCTAACGCCAGAAGAGGGCGCAGCGCAGGACAATCGAATGTCAGATTATGACTAAATAGCCCATAAGGATATTTATCATAATCTCGCGTTCGATCTGGCCTGCATAAAAAATTCCAGCCCCCTTAGGGGCTACCGCTCTCCCTCCAGCCCCTTAGGGATGGAGGGGTCAATAAGGGTGGTTGGGTGGGGCGTGCCGCGCACTTGTGCGCGAGTGGGTGGTTCTCCGCGCTTTTTCTGTGCGCCAGCCGATAAAAAATCAAGCCCCTTAGGGCTTACCGCTCTACCTCCAGACCCTTAGGGATGGAGGGGTTATTAGCGAGTGGTATGCACGATAATCGCTTAGCCCCTTGAGCGAAGGCCCACATTTGGGCTTTCGCGTGGGCGCTCATTGCCCGCTTTAGCGGGAGGGTGGTGGTGGGGTTCGTGGTGGACAGTTACGCGCGTAGCACCGCGCGCAGGGTGTCGGGCGTGTCCGACGAAGGAGGGCACGCCCGACACCCGTAGCCCCCTGCCGCCTTGACTGACCAGGGGTGAATGAACCCCGCTATCTGCTGCCGCCTTGACTGATCAGGGGTGGATGAACCCCGCTACCCGCAACGCCTTAACCGCGCTTGGCTCTGTGCGCAGGGCAGCAGGAGGAGCAAAGGTTACAAGGCCATTTGGACTTGTGGCCTTTGCTCTTCCTGCTGCCCGTAGCCGATAAATAATGTCCTAACCGCTCTCCCTGACATCATAGCAAGGAATCCTGATCGAGGGGGACCCCTTTGGGGGACGATCAGGATTCCTTGCTATGATGTGAGGGGCTCATAGGGGTGGTGGACGGGGTTTGGGATGGTCAAGGCCTTCTAATACCAAACGTCCGTCAATGTCCCCACATCTCGACAGTCACTATCGGAGGCAGTCGATGGCGGTGTCGAGTGATCGTCATTCGGCCTCCAATTACATTCGCAGAAGTCGCATAACGGATCGTCGGTGTCATATCTGCCGCAATCGATGTGGCCACAGATCTTATCCATTGTCATTTTGCGCCTCCCATCGCATCAAGGCTGCATCTATCGCTATACGGATTTCGTTCATATCATCCTCAATCGCGTTATACAGACATATCCTGCCGCCTACCTTGTAATAGGAGTGGTGGCCTTGCCAAATGATGGCGATACGATAGGGAGAGCTGAGCACGGAAATGTTGTTTGCATAGTCCTGAGCGAAGCCCGTGGTCTGATCGTTCGTCACATAGATCATCGTGAAGCAGTTGATGGCTTCATCGAGGGTTAGGAACTCTAGTAATTCACTGCCGAAGTCGGCAATCGTTTCCGCTGCAAATGCGCGGATTTCGTTCAAATCAGTTAATTTTGCCATAATCTTTAAACATTATAGGGTTGTTCACATACTAATATCAAAATATGCTCTTCGTTCGTCAGGTTGTCACATTCAACACATAGGTCACACATTTCGCCCTGACATATAGAATCCATTTTGCAATAAATGCAGGGGATATCATTCGTCTTGATGGCCTGAGCCTTCACATAATGCCCCAAACACCACACTACACCACCTTCACACAGCCTGACGGCTTTATCGTGGAGGGTCATTTTCTTTTTCATTTCCACAAGTTTTAAATTTCGTAATTCGTTAACACAGATCAGAATTAGCCAAGGTTGGCCATTTCCGCTAAAATGTAGGTACTCCATTGTCGGGCTATCCCTCTGGCCATTTCAGGGAATGTGCGGCTACGGTATTTACCGCGCGAACTGTACACATACTCTTTAGGGTTAGGGTGGTCTATTTCGGCCACCAATGGAGGTAGATTTTTGAGCCAATACAACGTTTTCTTGGTGTATTTAACTCCAAACCATGATGGGCAAGCATAGCAGGATGGGCGTGGAAGCCTCGCGCGCGCCATTGGAAGCGGATTCTCTACCGCCACATAATCAGCCTGGGCACTCAGGCACTCAAAGAAGAATGCCCGTGCTTCCAACATTTTCTGATACCGTTCTGTCTGTAGGACACCATTTTTTACCATGTGGACACTCGACACCTTACAAAGGTAGGTACAAGGAGGATGGGCAATGATCAGATCCCATTTCACCAGAGAATGCAGTTTTCCATCCATAGTCTGAAAATGGCTCCTACCGTGCAACAACTCCGTCACGTCCCCCCAAATGTGCCATTCAGGGTGCCCATCCTTGCGGCAGGGCTGTATATCGCATGAGAAAGCACGATGGCCAAGATCCCTCCATGCCATACACTCTGCCTGCGATTCTTCACACGCGATCAGTACATTTAATATCCGCTTCATATATCAGAATTTACCTAAATGTGTTGATTTATAACCGAAAATTTGCCGCGCTTTGGGGTATGGCTACGAGCGGGCGCGCAAGCGCCCGCGCACCTGGGGGCGCAATCCGTCCGCGTGCGCGCGAGGCCAAATGCCCTGCACATCGGCATTTCCGCCATATTTTCGATGTGTAGGTCAGTGTAATCGCACTGCGGTGTTACTGTACCGCAGTAACTGCGGGGAAAAGTCAGAAGCAATCGCATAGATCCAAGCCATGTTTACACATCAGGGACTGAGCCCACACATCACAATTCAGCCATGCGCAATGCACGTAGCCTTGCCAAATATCGCCAACCGTTTCACGGCATTGGCCACATCGTTTAACTTCAATTTTGTCGTTTACCATATTTCACCAATTTCAATTAGTTGTAAGATCTTATCCGCTTGCCTGAAGCATTCATCGAGATTCCAATCCGTTCGCGTGGCGATGGCCATCCTGATCCGCTCTATCGATGCACGTTGATTGTCGGGAGTATGACGGGCAATCTCGGTATCTGTCAGGGCTTCTAACAACACGTCGCAGGATGATCTAACCTTCATATCAAGGCTGCGGTTACGATAACGCTGAATGGCTCTTCTCAGCCTCTCTAATTCGGTGGACGCTTTCGTTTCGCGGGACACATTATCGACCTTCAAGAATTGGTGATTAGCATCCCATCTGAACAACCGCTTCTCCCGACACAGATCCTTTCTTTTCAAGTCCCTGCTACCATCAGAATTAACCTTTGCATTATACTCCACATACTTAAACCTGAAGTAGTGGTGCGCTAAGTCCTGAAAGCGTTGCCAAAGCATATCACGGCCATCAAAGAGTTGCAATCGATGTTCGATTTTCCGTTTAGACGGTTTCTTAGAATCACTATCCTCAATCTCTATCCAATTCTTCAGTGAACTGTGCATCGAGAACTCTATCCTCCACACATCAGGTAAGTCAGTGAATCGGTCTATCAGTCCACAATCAAACCACTGTTGCACAATCCATGGTTTACTGAAGCCTGCCGCCTCCAATTCTTTCGTCTTGTTATACATCTTAGTCCCAACCATCGAAGTCCGACTGCCCCATGACACAGATTCCCATTTGATGTTAGTCCATCCATCATCACCGAAAATCTTAACTTTGGTCTGATTCACCTTT
>JAEIGA010010580.1_pt1 | contig 13991 bp, 15 predicted proteins | sample 9270691 | NCBI WGS metagenome assembly JAEIGA01 (sample SAMN17057246, study PRJNA624740) | gut metagenome | biome: biome; isolation source: fecal sample | host: Bos grunniens | place: China: Xizang | collected 2019 | reverse complement strand
TCATTATCTTAATCCTCTCTTATCTATTTATCTTAATCGTGTCCGTAATATCCAAATGCTACCATCTCATCACCACTTGGGGTAGTGAATGGTTCGTGAAAATGTTCAAAATAATAATCATTGCTATATTCATCATAACTAAAAATACCGTTATCTGCTAAAAATTCCTCAAAGGTATCATAGTATTTATTATGATTATCATCCTCATATTCTTTCTTTAATTTTGCAATTCGTTCGTCATCGCTTATGATAAAATTTTTGTTGCCCCACCTATCAAACAAAGTTTCTCCATTCTGCCACTTATCATACTCTTCTTGCGTACAAATAGTTAAAGCATGAGTCATGGAGCTGTTTGTTTCAAATACACCTACTCTAATCTGTTTCTTCATTTTTCTTCTCCTTAATTATATTTGTAAAATTCTTTATGTGGATAATCCACATTAATTATGGGTTCGGTACTATCATTATCATTACCTGTAGCAACATAACTATTATCTGAAAATAAATAATTCATTAACATATCTTCATCAGAACAAATTGCATTGACAAATTCCTCTAATTCACCTACATGGTCAATTCCGCTTTCGTCTAAACAGTCGGTATAACAAACTATCTTATTTCCATAATTAGATACAGCTACACCAAAATCTGCGAAATATACGTCAATACCATGTTTCTTTAGTGTATCATCAATAAACTGCAATCTTTTAATCATCTGACTATACTGAGGTTTCTTTAAGACACCGCCTAGTTCTATAATGGCTGTATACAAATAATTAGCCCTATCAACTCGACTAGCATATCTATCTGAATCCCAACCATAACTACCAAGTTCAAAATAAACTGAACTAGGTAAGTTCTTAATGTGGTTTAGTTCTTGTGACGCTATACAAATTGCATGAACACTTGAACTATTTGTCTCAAAACAACCTTGCCTAATCTGTCTTTTCATATCCGTTGTCCTTTCAATAAAATAATCGTTTACAATACTTATTGTATCATAAACGATTATTCTGTCAAGCTATTTCTTCTGTTTTTGCAAAATATTTTATTATATGTTCAAACTCACCTGTATCATACCATTTACCATTTTCATTAAGTCTTTTCTTTGACTTTTTCTTAAAGGCAATCTGGATTATATTACCTTGCTCGCATTTATATTCATCCCACCATTTATAATCAACTTTAAATACGCCTTGTTTGGTTTTATCGTTTAATCTTTGTACAGTAAGAATAGGTGTACCATATTTATTAGTGTCAGTCTTTAAAACGACATAATACCTATTGTCTTTACAAGGATATTCTTTATCTGTATATCCAAGGTAAGTAGCTTCATATTTGATATGGTCAATGTTCGATATAGGTTTAATTTTATGATTATTTGCCTCATATAGGGCGTTAATTAAGCCAAGGTTATCAATTCCCCTTAATTGCTTTTCTGTGACGTTCTGAGCGTATTTTTTGGCGATTTCAAGGGTGTCTAAATCTAGTTTAGGTATAGATAATACTTTCGCCGCTCCGAACTGCATATATAAATCTCTAAGATATAATAGTTCATTTACAGTACCAAACTCACTAAAGAAATCTATATGTATTAAAATATCAAGCACCTTACTATTTACTATTCGCTTATTATTATTGTCCTTTAAAGATATAATATCTTTTAACAATTCAATAAAATTATTATAATGATTATCTTTTAGTGTATATAAAGCACCACCTACATTTTTACCCACATCTTTTATAGATGAAGTGGAACGATATATTTTATTTTCTGATTTATCAAAGCTATAATGGTTATCTGTATATCCAAATTTAGGCATTGATAAATGAATACCATAATATTTCATTTCCTCAATCAATCTGTTCGTTTTAGGTACATTATCTGAATATATCTCTAAAACTACAGTATAATACTCTAAAGGATAGTTAACTTTTAAATAAGCACCATATAAACAGTCTAAAGCTGTGCTAAGTCCATGAGGACTATTGAAGCCGTAAGCCATGTAAGACTGTATGTTTTTCCAAGTAGAATCAAAATCATCCGTATTACCTACTTGGTTATTCCAATTGGTTTTCAGTCTATCTTCAAGATTCTTAAAGTCTTTTGGTTTAATCTTTTTCTTAGATATTTTCTTTATTATACCAATTGATTCAGATGGTAATACTCCCAACCATTCAAAGAAAGCCATCAAATTTTCTTGGAATATGATTTCATGAGCGGTGTTTTCAAACAAATCATCAAGCTCTTTAACGCCCATACTAAAAGGTTTTCTTGCTATAAACCCATCTCTATATGCTTCAAAATTAGGTCTAATAGCGCCTACAAAACAGCTTAATTCTTCTACTGTTTGAGGTTTATATTGTGTAACTAAATTAGTACTCCAATCACCATCTATCTGATTTAAAGTAGCTGTCCTACCCTCTGCTATTGTACTCCAAATCCTTTCATCATTCTTTACCATTGATAATAGTTTATGAACGCTTAGAATTGGCTTATTTATCAATTTAAAGGTTTTTGCTATAATATCCCATACAGTTACTATCAAATAATCGTTCTTTAAGTATTTCCATTCATCAGCTTCTCCACTGGTGATTGGTGCGCAATATGCATCTCCTAGTTTAATAATTCCTAGTTTTTTTCTTATGTTATCATTCATTAATAAATATGAACAAGGATGAATAGATGCATTAACTATTACTCCTACATATTTCTCGGCTTCTGATATTAAGTCTCTCCACTCTGCATCATTGCGATAATTTTCAATGTTCTTAGCCACTTCGTTTACTTGTGCATAAGGTATATTATTACATCTACATACATTTCTAAATGCTTCTGAAATACCCATTGTACCATATGCCAACATAGGATAGCAACCATCATAACCTAAATAATCTCTTGTAGCCTTTACAAAAGGTTCTTGTGCATCGACGTTCAAATCAATATCGGGTAGTGACCTATTCTCCAACAATCTAGCTGTTGACATAAATCTTTCAGAATAAATAGGTAAATCAACCTCAAATCTATCAATCTGTGTAAGTCCTAGCATTTTATTGAGAGTAAATGCACCTGCGCTACCTCTTCCACCCCTTGTAAGAGTACCACCATATTCATTAACAGCCTTATCTACTATAGCTTCATCAAGCAAGAAATAATCTGCTGTGTGAATAGATTTTGTATCTATAATAACTTGCATTTCTGTTTTTATCTGTTGTTTATATTTGCCACGTTCTTCAATAGGGGTGCATTCTTCTGCAATCATTTTATTATACCCTTTAGTTACATGGTCTTTAAGTAACTCGATTTTTTCATCTTCTGACAAATCTGAGTATATAGTAGGCATTTTGATTTCTTTATCAATATTAATATCTTCTACCGAATCAAATATCAATGTTTGGTCAATTGCATCTACTATCTGTTTATCAGTCAACACGTCTTGCTTCTTAAATCTTTCACACATTTCTTCATAAGAAGGGTAATCTAATAAGTATGTATCTTCTACTCCATAATTGATACCCTTACCTTTCAGAAATTTTTCACGTTCTTCTTTTTGATGTGGATAAATATAATGCGAATCGTTAGCCGCAATAATGTTCAATCCATATTCTTTAGAAAACTCCAAGCATCTGTTATTAATCGCAATCTGAGTATCATCTACGTGTGATTGAACCTCTAAGAAAATATTGCTACCGAACTTTTCGTATAAAGGTAAAAATATATTATCTATCCCATTTCTATTTCTTAAACAACCAGCTACACAAGCTGTTGTAATATACAAATCGTTATCAAAATTATCTAATAAATCATTAACCTCTATTCTAGGTTTACGATAATAGCCATGTATATTACTTGTTGACGTACATAAATTTAATTTCTCTCTAGCTTCATTGTTTTTTGGAATTAGCATTATATGATAATTACTATCATCTTTCAAACTACGATTAGGAACTATATATGCTTCAACGCCAAATTTACAATGTAAATTATTATTATCACATAATGTTCTTCCTTCGAAAATATCTCCACCAAATCCATGTTCGGTAGTAAAATAATTCTGTTCGCCTAACTCCAAGATTCTCTCTATGTAATGGATAGGTTTAACACAACTATCTACGCCACCAAATATGTTACTATAATGAGAATGTTTATGGTAATTATTATACCTATTCATATTATCCCTCACAATTATTAATTCTGTCTATACTATATTCGCACTGAGCCTTACTAATTTCACTACCAAAATAATTCATACCTAACTTCTTACAAGCTACACCCGTTGTACCAGTTCCATTAAAAGGGTCGTAAACTGTATCGTTTTCCTTACCATATAATGAAAGTAACTGTATACATAAATCACTACTGTAAGTGGCTTTATTCAATTTACATGAGCCATCATTATTTTTAGCTTCGATAAAGTTATAATAATTCTTATAAAATTGCTGTCCGTTTTTACCTATGCTACTAACTTCTTTATTACAATTAAATGTTTTATACTCATCCTTTCTGACAAATACAAATACGTCCTCAACGATTCTTGTTAGTTTATTCTTACTTACATTATTAGGTAGTGCGGAACTCTTTTTCCATATGATTCTATCTGCTACTGTAAAATCCGTATTTCTAATAATATCAGCAATAGCAAGCCAAATTAAACCAATGGATTCTGTATTAACACTTGCATCTGAGCCATAAGATACATTCCATAGTATCACACCATTTTCAGAAAGAATATTATTAAAGTGATTAAATAAATCAACACACCAATTACAATACTCATTCTGTGTCATGGTATCTAAATGTACGTCATAACGCCCCTCGTTATTTTCTCGACTTCTTTCAGATGTACTTGGTCTACCTGTGTTATAAGGTGGGCTTGTTAATACAATATCTACCTTATGGTTGAATTTCTGCATCTTTTCCATGGTGGCTATGCAATCTTCATTAAAAATTTTGTAAGACATATCTTTTCCTTTCTGTTATTATAATTATTCTAAACAATATCATTATAATAATAAAAGAGAGCTATGTCAAGCCCTCTTTTAATGATTTACCAATATTTACGATATGTGTGGAAAAATATTATTATACTTATAATGCTCATAATAATAGCCGCTATCATTGGTGAAAATATAATCCACCATGACCAATCAATTATATTTGTTAATTTTAAAACCAAGAATATAAACCATATACATAAAAACCTTGTGTCAATTCTAATATTTATATTAGACCTCTTCATAGTTTACACCATCCAAATAATAAGTTTCAATATAACCCAACAAATCGTACAGTGTATTGAATACTTTAACACCACTATTAACAATCCAAGGGTGCAACTCTTTATCTGTATCATTCAATACGAAAATCGGAATTCCTCTTTCTTTAGCTACACCGATTTCAATTGCTGTACCGATTGAATCATAATTCCAATTAACTATCATAAGGTTAGACTGTCTAAGGTGGTATAAATCAAATTCCATAGCCTCTTTTTCAGTCATATCATCATTAAAATAATCGCATGGATTAAATATACTAGGAGATACCTTATACAGTTCGTGGAAATATTCGATAATATCATCTCTCCATGTTGTAGCTTCACTCCAATCAATGTTACTAATTGCTCCTGCTAAATAAATCTTCACGTTAATTCCTCCTTAATCAATCAAATACGTTACTTATTACTTCATAGTCTTTTACTAGAATCTGATTAGTTTTCTTCCCTTTATAAACATTTATTCCTAGTTGACCCACTACAGTAATATTTAATTCACTATTATCAGTATAATTGATAGTTCCGTTATCGTCAAGTACAATATGGAAATCTTTTGTAAGTTTCTCACGGCTTACCTTAAAAAACAATACATCTTTATCGTCAAGTGTGATTTTTACTGTATCTAATTTCTTACCAATAACTTTAATTTCTCTTGGTTTAATTCTTATATTCTTAATACAAAAATCAGTAGTAAGCATACCCTCGCCTAAAATACCGTTTAAAGGCTCAAATACGCCGAATAAATCTTTAGGTATATTATTTACCATCATAGTCTGTATAACGTCTAATTTGGTCGAATAATCAAGTTTTAAGGCATTAATATTATCAAATAGCTCAACGCTTTTTGTGCCGTCAATACTAACGGCAAACGCATTATCATCATGACCTTTAGCCCAATTAATACCGACCATCTCTTTAATAGTGTTTCTACTGATAAATCCACCATCTCTAAATGAGCCTACAGCTTCATTGTCTTTACCTAATTTTGCTACAATGGTAGGTTTGTTATTATATCTGCCACTGATTGAACCTGCAATTAATCCGCTATAACTTCTTTTCATTTCATTAGATAAAAGTAATATAATATTTTCACCTATCATTGCATTGTCAATATTATTATCGACAAATGACTTTACATATTCATATTGTGATTGATGATATTTACCACATTCTTTAGCAACTGCCTCAAAATCATCACTTTTACCACAAAGAGCTAAAAGCATTGTCTGTTTAAACTTTGTGTCATCTGAGCGTATTACTGCATTTAACTTTGGTATTATAGTCCAACTTACATCCTTAGTTGTTAATTCATCTTTATTACAATACATATAAATTAACTCATATAATAAAGGATTCTTAATATCTTGTAGTTTAAGTAGCTTATTAACGTAATATCTGTTTTCATAATCGTTTAATGGCATAGAATCAGAAAGCACGCTCAATCCTACTAAATCAATAAAATCGTCTGAAAATTTTACACCTAGTTCTTTATCCATAGCCGACAAAAATTTATATGTAACTCCACAGCCACTTAAATTTCTATCTATATCAATATTATCCTCTAGTCTATTATTAATCAATACTCCATGCTCAATATAATTATCAGCATCATGATGGTCTAACACCAATAAATCAGTACCTTTATCCAACAAAACGCTTTCTCTATCAGTCTTTTCACTGCCTGCGTCTGGTATGATTAATAAATCAAGATTATCTTTTAAAATCTTATGATAAACCTTATCATCAGCTATTCCACGTTCTTTACCATCATGTAGGTACAATTTGATTTTAATGGTTTTATCGTATCTTTTTATATACCTATAAACAATACTACTACTTGTAGCCCCATCAACATCAGCATCCTGTAAAATACCAATCAAACTGTGATTTAGTAAATGATATTTGAATAAATTTATTCCCTCTTGAATATTCTTAAAACCATAAGGATTACAATTATATTTACCACTTGGATTTAGATACTCTCTTACATCCGTAATGCCGCAATGTCTAAAGTAATTATATAAATCAATGTTTTCGTACTCATCAAAAATATTTTTAATTTTTAAACTCATTTAAATAAGTCCTTTTCTATCAAATCATATTCTATAATATCGTTGGTAGTGGGCTGATTATCATTATTATCGTCATTATCATTCTTTAGAAATACATAAAATATCACTACTCCTAACACACATAAAAATATCATATAACTACTCATAAATTACCTCTCTTTCTTTATATAAATTCAAATAAAAATCTTTACCATTGTCAGTAGGACTATCTTTAAGATGGTGTCCTTGATAACTAACTAAAGCCGATACTTTGCAATATCCTTTACACATATCGGCTATTTTCAATACATTATCTCTAAATGTATTAAATTCTTCATTATCTCCTACTTCTAAATAATCAAAATCCAATCCTATGATAATTTCATCAACGCCTAATTCAAGTATAGTATTTAATTTTTTTTTGCTAAACGCCTTGCCGAACAATGCCACTGTAAAATTATCCTCTCCAAAATATCCATCAGCTTGTAATACACTTTTCTCAGCTTCTACTAACAGACACTTTTTATGCTGTCTAATACCTACTTTTGTCTTATCAATACCATATAGAAATTCATTAGTCGGAAATTTATAAGATGTTCCATTTAACATAGTAATGGGTAAGTATTTTATATCTTCCTTACCGAAAAATCTACCTCTAATTCCTATGATATTTCCATCTATATCCCTACATGGTATAACTACAGCGTTTTTATATTTATAGTACTTAATATCGTATTTATCCATTGTATCAAAAGTAATATTGTCATTGAGCCAACTCAAATGATATAAATTATCAAACTGCAACAATACATCATCTTTATATTTTTTATCAAATGTTGTTGTTCTTTTAGCTCCTTTAACAAATTGTACTAAATCTGATTTCCAATTATAGGTATTTGTTTTAACAAACATATTACCATAATCAAAATCAATCCCTATTTTACCACAAATATATTTAACACAACGTGGAAAATTATATTCATATCCAAGTATCTTCGCTCTACGTTTAACTAATTCATATATATCAAATGTTTCGTTACCTGTATGATATTCTACAAAGCTACAAGTTTCAATATAATAATATAATTTAGCCTTATGTTCATATGCGTCTTTCTTGTAGGTAATACTTGTAAATATTAAAGTATCAATAGTCTGTTGTCTTAACTCACCTCCTAAAGATATTACAATCTTTATTACATCATCTTCTGATAAATTTTCCTTAATCTGCTTTGCATCAATCATCATGCCACCTCAATATAAAAAGACTTTATCCTAGTACTTATTATACCAAGATAAAGTCTTTAAGTCAAGCTATTAAATTAACTTCTGTTTTAGGAATATTAATCGGATTAAAATTCTTATCGGTAACAAACATTTCAATCTTGCGCATATTGCCTAAATCATAATAACTGAATATCTTACATTCTTTAGGATATTCACTAAATCTACTCTTATATACAGTTTCTACAAAGTTAGGTTCTAAGCGATTAGTTCCCATCTTTTTATGTTTGTTAATAGGACATTCATCTATCAGTCCGTCTACAAGTTTCTTTTCCATCAATGTAATTGGCATTGATATTGAACCACCTGTACAAGTATCTGCAATCTGTTTTGAACCACGTAATACTTGATAATCTCTAGCTTTATAATCTGCTATTCCGCTATTTACCTGTGTAGCTGTCAATAATCCTACGTCATATTTCTTAGCTAGATTCTTTAATGCTTTTGCTAATTCACCTAATATTTCATCACCTCTAGCACCGACTCCGCTACGTCCTCTACTTTCTACAAACTCTTTAACAAGCTGATTATTCAAAAGGATATAATCAAAAGCCACATATTCAATATCGTATTCTTGCTTATATTCCTTAATCTTATCTTCAACCTTACGAATATTAAAACTAGGCATATCAACAAGCCACAAACACTTATCATTGACTATATCGATGGCTTCTTGTACCCTTTTATATTCTGTTGGTGTACATTTGTGGTGTATAATCTTACTTGACTCTACACCGCTAATATATGACCAAAAGATAGGGTCTACTTCAAAATCAAGTTCCATCTCTGAACCGATATACAATCCTCTGTGTTTACCATTAGGGTTATAATCCCAAGTATTTGTAGTAAGGTTATAAATCTTTTCACAACACAATGTACTTAAATCACCAATCAAACTACGAGATTTACCACTGCTTGTATCACCACTACGAATATATACTTGCTTTTTATTAACTCCACCCCATAGTGTAGTTAGATATTTCGACTCCAAGCCCAATCCCATTGTTATATCTTGCTCAAATGCATCTAATATTGCTTGACCATTATCACCTGCTTGTTTTTCAGTAGTATCTTCGTCAATGACAAATTTATTTTTTAAACTTGCACATATCATATCGAATTTATCTACAATATCAGCAATAGTATATTTATTGAGGTTCTTTTCGTTCTCTTCGTTATCTTTATCTACGTTCCAAAAGTCTGATATATCAAATCCATTATCTCTAAACGCTCTTAAACAACTTCTTTTCTTTACTTCGTTCCACCAATAATTATAATTGTGGTTATCATCTGTTAATTCTTTTAATGTTTTTACATATCCGACTATATCTCCATCGTTCAATTCCTCTTGCAAAGAATTTAACTGTTCTGGGTAATCATTTAAATAATTAACAATTTCAATTGGTTCTACTTTTTCTACACCTTTATCTGCTAACTGTGAAATACAAACATATATTATCTTATGTATCAAAAACGGTTTAAAATCGCTTTTCTCTAATGGATAAGTACTGTTATAAATTAAGCTAGTATTATTCATTAATGTACCTAATACAAAGTTACTAGCACTAATGCTATATATTTTTTCCATTCAATCCCTCCTAGTCGTCAAAAGTTTCGTTTTTTCTATTAAAGGTAATAGAATTACTATGTTTAGTAACCTTGTTTACATCTTCTGTGAATTGAAAACTTTTAGCATTTTGTTTTTTCTCTTTATACTGTAGCATATAATTTCTTGCTCTGTCAAGATAATATGGTACTAATCCTAATGTATCTACGTCTGAAATATCTTTGCCCTCAAATGTTATCATATACTGTATAGTGTTCTTAATATCAGTATATGAGATATGGTCTTTATTCATATTTTTAATCTGTGCTACTAATAAAGTCCAAGGTATATCATCATTAGTATATCCTTTTGCGAAATACAATGCTTGTATTACATCTGTAAGTTTACGATATTCCGTAGTAGTAGTTGACTTTGGTTTTTCTGTCTGATATTCTGTTTTCTTTTTAGCCATAAATCGTCCTATGTTAAAAAAGGGATAGGGTATTGTTATCCCTATCCCTAGTTATTATTTAATCTATATTTAATTCATACCATGTATGTTCAAACATATCTTCAAATGTTGGAATGAATACCTCATCTACGGGTACACATAAATCGTCATTTTCCATATATGTTTGAACTAAATGTCTGTCGTACTTAATATTGCTCAAATGAACAAATAGATTATAATGTGAAAAATAATGGTCATCTCTGATAAACCAACGCTCAAATACGTCCTTATCATTATCGAGTTCACAATTATCTTTTGACCAAATATTAAGCAAATCCCCAAAAGTAAAAGTATTTGTAATGTTTACGTGTGGATTCTGACCACCGTACTTTAATAACTTCTTACCCTTATTATAAGTTAGTAAATTCATCCTTCTACTTCAATTCCTTTCTTATCTGCCATATCCATCAAATCATTAAGGATAAACTCTAGTTTATCAATCTGAGAATCGGTAGCATCAGAAATTTTAGCTCCCTCTCCGAGATACTTTTCAATAATACCCTTGGTTTCTTCTGCGAAATCTTTAAGCATCTTACCATATGTCTTAATATCGGCAATCAGCTCTTCTCTACTTGGCTTTGATTCTTCTAGCTGTTTTTCATTCTTAGCTTGCTGTTCCTCAAATGAAACACACTCAATACCAAGTAACTTTGCTTCTTCTTCGCAAGCAACTTCTACAGTCTTTCTTAAATTTTCTGCTGTAAAAGGCTCAATTCTAGTAGGACACTGAGTAAATCTTGAACGTGCAAATACGTTCTTTCTATGTGAACATACACCTGTTGATAAAACAACGTTCTCTTCTGCATCTGTGCCATTATTCTGCAAATAAATAGCAAAGTCTGGAATATCCTTTAATACACATCCAACCTTACTCTCTGTATTCTTTGGGAATGTATAAGGGTATTTCTCACCTGTAACAGGATTTACCCAATCTTCCTTGGTCTGTTCGTGACAAATCAAGACTACAAGATAACCACTTAAAGCAAGTGTATTAATCTGTCTGTCAAACTCTGTTTTTAACTGAGCATAACCACCGCCCCAAGCAATATCACTAATATTATCTACATCGTTTTTATCGCAAATATACGCTTCGCACAATGCTGGTAATCTATCGGCAACATCTACAACTATAGCATCATACATTTCATGTGCTTTTTCTGCTGTTTTCTTATTAGTGAGCTGATATACAATCTTTCTAAAAGTCATCCAATCAAGAACATCTTGCTTCTTTATACCACCCAACGCATTGTAACCACGTTCTGTTGCAATAAACAAAGTTCTGTGTGGGAATAATAATGATGACTGTTTGGATTTTCCAGTATTGTTCCCACCGTAGATTAAAATTATCTTGCCTCGTAATCCTTTTGTAATAGTAGTTTCCTCAATATCAAAAATATCAATACCTTTAGCCATTTTAAATAATATCCTCCGTTTAATTAAAAATCAAGTAATTAGATTACCATATCGGCAATTTTTTAATTATTTGCCGATATGGTATAAAGATTAGATTGGATTAAGCAAATGGGTCATCCTCGACATCATCTTCTTCTGTAACCTTACTAGGTCTGTTTCCAAGTCCTAATCCCTTCTTGCTAGTAGTATCGTTGGAATCACCATTACGAGCCTCTTCTTTCTTGGCATTAATCATAACCTCTCTATCAGACATTGCTTTCTTAAACTTATCAATGTCGATATAATACTGACTCTCATCGTCATCAATGGCTTCTTCTCCACCAAATACAGAGATTTCTACTGTAGTATATCCTTCTACTACCTTACTCTCTCTCTTACCGAAAGCTCTCTTAGAATCTGACTTCTTAGCTCCTACAGTCTTAGTTTTCAGCTCAACATCAAGCATTACAGAATCACCCTTTGAATACAAATCTTCAAAGTCAGTTGCAAGCTCTTCGCCTACTACAAGATTGATAGGGAATACTGAGCCATCATAGTTTACGCTATAAAGTTCTACAAGAAGTCTACCTGTCTCTTCATCGTTAACAACCTCTTCCTTAATGTTCTTAACAATTCCACTAATCTTACCATCAGTAGAATCTTCTGTTGGAACATTTGATGAACTAATACTAAAGCTCTGTACCTGTGTACGTGATGACCATTCACCCTGCTTATTTACATATCCGTTCTCTGCAAATGAACCATTAACGATTACTCTAGTACCCTTTTCATAACCCATTACAGTTTCAAGAGCCTTAAAACGTGGATTATCCTTTAGACCACCATTTTCCTTATCGACTATCTGTGAATAAGTTGGCATAATCTCAACTTCATAAATTTCACCATTAGCCTTAATTGTGATTGCTGGACTCTTTGTATCAGCCTTTGCAATTGCACCTACAATGTCTGGATTATCCTTCTTCTTCTTCTTTTCATCGTAGACAAGATTGATTTCCTCAATAGTTCCTACAATCTGCACTCTGTTCTTGCTCTGTGCGAGATTCTTTGTTTCCTTTTCCTTTTTACTCATTAGTAAAATTCCTCCGTTTAATAATATTATTTTTTCAATGTTCTTGTCGCTAATCTCACTCACAACTTATTATCTCTGTCTGACAATATGTATCATAACACATATAAAATAATATGTCAAATACTTTTTTGATTTTTTTATTTTTATTCAGTCCAATTAACAATTATACTATAATACTGCTCAAATCTACGCTGAATATCTTCAATAGTAAGATTTTTATTCTTATCATAAAACATATAATAATCACCTTCATGTGAATCTGCTTTAGCTTTATGACTTAACATAGGTTTAATAGACACAATATAACTTGCATTTCTATTATGTAATTTAACTAAATACCTATAGTAAAGTTCTTCATCGTGGTCTATGGTACTATTAAAATAAACATAATCATCGATTGTAAATTCTTCTATATAGTACTTATGCCAATCGACTTCCCTATGTCCTTTAGTATCTTGAAACTTCTCATAACAATGAGCGATATATCTTTCTGCATTATCTCTTGTACTGAAAATACTTTCGATATTTCCATCTGAGTCAATTTCATCACCTAATAATACTACATATACTTTCATTCATTTCTTTCCTCCTTAATCACAATAGTCTATCTTAATAGATAAAATAAGATGCTCTTCTTTTATATCTAAAGATATTTCATCCACTATCATATCACCGTAAGCCTTAATGAACTTTTTGTATAACGTAGAATATCTATCAATATAATTATACCCCATAGTTACTTTGAATCCACAACTAGGATAATAAAGTTCAACAACTAATCCACCTTTAGATAAATCAGTCTTATTTAGTATGTCGAGTACTGTCATAGGACGATTATTTGTATTCT
>JAEIGA010010579.1_pt1 | contig 13992 bp, 17 predicted proteins | sample 9270691 | NCBI WGS metagenome assembly JAEIGA01 (sample SAMN17057246, study PRJNA624740) | gut metagenome | biome: biome; isolation source: fecal sample | host: Bos grunniens | place: China: Xizang | collected 2019 | reverse complement strand
GGACTTGTGATGTTCCTTACCGGCGTTAATGTTGGTTTTATGCCCATTGGCTATAAGCTTGGCTACGAGCTTGCCGGGTGGAACGAGGCATTTCTCATTGGTTTCGGCTTGGTGATGGGCGTGCTGGTGGTGCTGGCAGAGCCTGCCATCCATGTGCTGAACCAGCAGGTTGAGGAGGTTACCGGTGGACTGGTAACAAGAAAGTCCATGATCACCGGCCTTTGTATCGGTGTCGGTGCGTCTATTGCGCTGTCTGTGGTGCGGATCGTTTTTGATTTTTCACTGGTGTATTACATCATCCCCGGCTACTTCATCTCCCTGACACTGAGCCTCTTTGTTCCGCCGGTATATACTGCCATCGCTTTCGACTCCGGCGGCGTGGCCAGCGGCCCAATGACATCGGGCTTCATTTTGCCCTTTGCAACTGGCGTTTGCGTGTGCCTGCAGGGCGAAAACGCAGTGCTGCGGGATGCATTTGGTGTTGTTGCGCTGGTCGCCATGACACCGCTGATCACCATTCAGCTGTTGGGTTTCCGTTCGATCATCGACCGGCGTTTGAGAGAGCGTCGTGCCATGAAGCGGATTCTGGATGCAGACGATCAGCAGATCATCAACTTTATGTAAGGAGGGGCTTTTATGGCAAATACCTTTGACGGTGCCGATATCAGGAAATTAAAGCTGCTCTTTACGGTGGTAGACCGCACAAAGGCGGAATTTTATCTGGATGTACTGAGCCAGTATGAGATCAACTGCCAGCTTGCGCTGCAAGGCTTGGGAACTGCTCGATCTGAGCTCATTGATGCGCTGGGCTTGACGCCCCACAAAACTGTGATCCTCAGCATTGTGCGCGAGGATAAGGTGGACGTGGTGCTTCATGTGCTGGAAGATAAGTTTGCCACCATTAAAAACGGTAAGGGTATCGCCTTTGCCGTACCTTTAAGCAGTGTTATTGGCGTGAATCTTTATCAGTTTTTGAGCAATAACCGATTGGGGAGGGGAGAATGACATGAAGACTGACAATCATGAAGTGATCTTTGCCATCGTTAATTCCGGCTTTGCCGAGGAAGCGATGGATGTTGCCCGTCAGCAGGGCGTCCGGGGCGGCACGATTTTGAATGCCAGAGGCGTTGCAAAGGAAGATGCAGCGGCATTTTTCGGAATTGCTCTCCATGAGGAAAAGGAAATTCTGATGATGGTGGTGGAAAAGGACATTCGCGACAATGTTCTGGGTGCCCTCTATAAGGAAATGGGCATGGCGAAGGCTGCCCAGGGCATTGCGTTCTCTCTGCCGGTTTCTGATGTTGCCGGTCTTGTGCAGATCGAAGAAAAGAAAGCAGAACAGCAGTAAGGAGGGGTAGACTGTGGCATTTGTTACGCTGGAACGGATTGGTACTGTGGGCGTCATAACGATGAATCGCCCCGAGGCACTCAACGCGCTGAACGAGCAAACTTTGCGTGAGCTGGACTCTGTTCTTGACGAGGTTGCGCAGTGTGAGGAAATCTTGGTGGCAGTTGTCACCGGTGCAGGAAAGGCCTTTGTGGCAGGTGCGGACATCGCACAGATGTGTGAGCTCACACCCGAGGGAGCAAAGGTGTTCGGTGAATTTGGCAATGCCGTGTTTCACAAGTTGGAGAATCTGAGCAAGCCCACAATCGCTGCGGTGAATGGATTTGCGCTGGGCGGTGGCTGTGAGCTGGCCCTGGCCTGCGATATTCGCATTGCCGGTGTGAAGGCAAAATTTGGACAGCCGGAGGTTGGTCTGGGAATTACCCCCGGATTTGGCGGCACGCAGCGACTGCCCCGTACTGTGGGAATTTCCAATGCCATGGAAATGATTCTGACCGGCAAAACCATTTCGGCAGACCGCGCAAAGGAAATTGGCCTGGTCAGCTATGTGGTAGAGCAGGAAGAGCTGATGGACAAAGCGCTGGAGCTTGCAAATGCCATTGCGGCCAATGCCCAGGTTGCTGTCCGGCAGGCCAAGGCGGCGATCCGCCGGGGTATGCAGACGGATATTACAACGGCTACCGGCTGCGAGACTGCGCTTTTTGCTGCATGCTTCGCTACCGAGGATCAAAAGGATGCCATGCGGGCATTTGTGAATAAGGAAAAGCTTTCGGGATTCAAAAATCGCTAAGCAAAAAGCACCGCTCAAAAGAGCGGTGCTTATTTATTGCGTTTGGGGTTGGAGGTGAGGCCGAGAAGGTAATCAACGGAAACATCGTAGAATTTAGAAAGGCGGATCAAAACATCGGTGGGAATATCCCGCTGCCCAAGCTCATAATTGCTGTAAACTTGTTGTGAGCAGTTTAGATAATCTGCAAGCTGTCGCTGCTTCAAATCTTTGTCCTCACGAAGATTCCGGATCCGTTGATACATAATATCACCTCACGGATAGGATACCACACCGCAATTTGTTGTATTGACAAATACTGCAAATTGCGGTAGAATTAATTCGTGCATTTTCTTGCGAATAATGCGCGGAAGAGAAATAAAGAAAGGAGATATTATAAATGGGTATTGCTTCTTTGGTTTTGGGCATTGTCAGTGTTGTGTGGTCTTGCTTTGGTGGTACTTGGTTATCTGCAATCGTTGGCATTGTGGGTATCGTTCTGGGTGCACTGGGCAAGAAGAAAGCTGCCAAGTGCGCAGTTGCCGGTCTTGTGCTGTCTATCATTGGTACAGTGCTGGGTCTGCTGCTTTACATCGCATGCGTTGCTTGTGCCGGTGCAATTGCAGGCGCTGCTGGTGCTCTGTAATTATGTCTATACGAAATCCCTGCCGGCTATGTGCTCTTATGCCGGCAGGGAATTCACTATACTGTTTTAGGAGGATACAATGTATCCGTTTATTCATATTTTTGGTCGTGATATAGGAATATATGGCTTGTGCTTAGCGACGGGTTTTGCACTTGCATTTTTTCTTGCCCTGCGCAAGGGGAAACCGCATGGTTTGATTGTGGAGGATCTGCTGATCGTTGGTGCTTTCGCTTTGGGCACGGCATTGCTCTGTGGTACCCTGATGTATATTTTTGTTACTTACTCACTTTTGGAAATAGTAGAGTTTGTTCAGCGTGGCGATTTTAGTTTTTTGAGCAGCGGAATCGTGTTTTATGGTGGCTTGATTGGCGGTCTGGCAGGCGCAATGGGTGGCATTCGTGTTGCAGGCTGTAAATTTGGTGTAATTGAGAGGGCTGTGGTGCCGTTTGTTCCGTTGGGTCATGCCATAGGTCGTATTGGCTGTGTGATGGCAGGCTGCTGCCACGGTTTTGCTTATGACGGTCTGTTTGCTTTGCATTACCCCAATTCTGTGTCCGGTCTTTCTCCGGAACAGGGATTTTTTCCGGTGCAACCGTTGGAATCTCTTATTAACGTGGGAATTTGTGTATTTCTCCTGTGGTATGAAAAGAGAATGAGACAAGTGACAGAATTGCTGTTTGTTTATCTGGGGCTGTATGCTTTCTCTCGTTTCTTTCTGGAAATGCTCCGGGGTGATGCGATCCGCGGTATGTGGAATACCTTATCGACTTCCCAGATTATTAGTATTATGCTGTTTTGCATCAGTGTTGCGGGGATACTATGGAAAAAGAATCACCGAGTTCAATAGAATACGAAAAAGCACCGCCGATTGGCGGTGCTTTTTGATGCGACGCAGGTCTGTAAGCCGGGTTCTGTCTTGACAGCCATCTATCTAGTCCCGCAATCGCTCACGGGATCAAGCCGCCTCCATGGGACGGTCGGGCCAACCTAATGTCCCTCCACGGCGTTGCTCCGGATAGAGTTTACAGCACCTCCATGTTCCCATGAGGCGGGTGCGCTCTTACCACACCTTTTCACTATGACCGGTAAACCGGCTACATATCTCTGTTGCACTTGTCCTGGGGTCACCCCCGGCAGGCGTTACCTGTTATCCTTGCCCTGTGGAGCCCGGACTTTCCTCATCTGCGTTCCGTTGGGAGCGCAGCCGCGGCTGTCCGACCTGGTCGCGGAAATATTGTACCGCAGGATTATGCGCTTGTCAAATGTCTTGCAAATTCTTTTTGTTGGGGGTATACTATATAGGAAAGATAGATGATCGTTTAGCGCACTACCCAAAATGCTGTCATCCCGAGCGGAGTGAAACGGAGTCGAGGGATCTTGGCACCGATTTCACTGCAAATGTAAACGAAATGCGTAGATTCCTCGACTCGCTAACGCTCGCTCGGAATGACATACTTGGTGGTGCTTACTAAGATAAACAATCATTTATAGGCGAAGAGGTGTTATCATGGAAACACGGTTTGAGGAATATTTTAAGGCGCTCAAAGGCAAGCGCATTGCGGTGCTGGGGCTGGGTGTCAGCAACCGTCCGCTGGTGCGGCTTTTGCTGGAGTTCGGCTGTGATGTCGTAGGATGTGACCGCACAGAGCGGGAAAAGCTGGACGAAGAAGTGCTGGAACTGGAGCGCATGGGCTGCAAGCTGAGTCTTGGCGAGGGATACCTCGACGGCGTTCAGGCGGATGTGGTATTCCGCACCCCCGGTATGCACCCGGGCAATCCTGCCATTCGTGCTTTGGCAGAGCAGGGGGCAGAGGTGACCAGCGAAATGGAAGCCTTTTTTGAGGTATGTCCCTGCAAAATTATCGCGGTTACCGGCTCTGACGGCAAAACCACCACTACTACCCTCATCAGCGAAATGCTGAAGGCCCAGGGGTATCGGGTCTGGCTTGGCGGCAACATCGGCACACCCTTGCTGCCTTTGACACGGCAGATGGGCGAAAGCGACTTTGCTGTTGTGGAGCTCAGCTCCTTCCAGCTGATGGATATGCGCCGCAGTCCCTGCCGGGCTGTGATCACCAATCTTTCTCCCAACCACCTGGATGTCCATAAGGATATGGACGAGTATGTGTGGGCAAAGAAGAATATTTACCGCTTTCAAAAGGAAACGGATTTGCTGGTGGTCAATGCGGACAACGATCTGACGAAGGATCTCAAGGGCCCCGGTGTCACCCGGGCATTTTCCCGGCAGGGGAAGGCTCATGTGGATGTTTGCGACGGTGCGATCTGCCGCAACGGTGAAAAAGTCTTGCTTACTGCGGACATTCTCTTGCCCGGTGTCCACAATATAGAGAATTACATGGCTGCCATAGTAGCGGTGGAAGGCCTCGTCAGCGACGAAACGATTGAGACCGTGGCCAAGATCTTCGGCGGTGTGGAGCACCGCATCGAGCTGGTGCGGATCAAGGACGGCGTGCGCTACTATAACGATTCCATCGCATCCAGCCCCAGCCGCACCATCGCCGGTCTGCGCAGCTTCTCCCAAAAGGTGATCCTCATCGCCGGCGGCTACGATAAGAACATACCTTACGATGTGCTTGGCCCGGAGATTTGCCGGCATGTAAAGACCCTGGTTTTGGGCGGTGCAACCGGCCCCAAGATCCGTGCAGCGGTGGAAAACTGCCACGGAGAAAAGCCGGAAATCGTGGATTGTGCTGATTTTACGGCTGCTGTTAAAGCCGCTGTGGCAGCAGCAAAAGAGGGGGACATCGTGCTGATGAGCCCTGCCTCTGCTGCTTTTGACCAGTTTAAGAACTTTATGGTTCGTGGCGAATACTTCAAGAAAATGATTATGGAGCTGTGATATGGATATTTCCGGTTTGACAAAGGCCATCCGAAATGTGCTGCCCTTAAGATACTGCGGTGCGGTGATCGTGGCGGCAGGAAGTGCCTCCCGCATGGGCGGCATTGACAAGGTGATGGCAAGCATTGGCGGCGAGCCCATGATCCTGCGCACCGTGCGGACATTCCAGAACTGTGATGCTATTAAAGAGATCGTCATCGTCACACGGCAGGATCTCATCGTGCCCATTCGGGATCTTTGTCACGGTTTTGACAAGGTGATGACAGTGGTAGCCGGAGGAAAATCCCGGCAGGAGTCCGTTTCTCTGGGCTTGCGGGCGCTGTCTTCCAAAGTGAAGCTGGCGGCTATTCATGACGGCGCAAGACCGCTGATCACAGATATGGTCATCGACCGTGCCGTTCGTGCGGCCAATACCTACAATGCGGCTGCCCCGGCGATCCCGGTGAAGGACACCATCAAGACGGTGGCCGGTGCTGTAGTGAAAGAAACGCCGGACAGAAGAACTTTGAAGGCGGTGCAGACACCCCAGGTGTTTGACATCGATCTATTAAAAGCTGCCCTTAAAAAGGCGGCAGACGACAAGGCGGAAGTGACCGATGATTGCTCTGCGGTGGAGCGGCTGGGCATGTCGGTAAAGATCGTCGAGGGTGACGAGCGGAATATCAAGGTCACCACGCCTCTGGACTTAAAGATCGCAGAATTGTTTTTGGAGGGAATGCAATGAGAATCGGACACGGATACGATGTGCATAAACTGGTGCCATGCCGGGATCTGATCCTTGGCGGTGTGAAGATTCCCTATGAACTGGGGCTTTTGGGCCACAGCGATGCGGATGTGCTGCTGCATGCGGTGTCCGATGCGCTGCTGGGCGCAGCAGGCTTGGGGGACATCGGCAAGCATTTTCCGGACACAGACCCTCAGTATAAGGGCGCGGACTCCTTAAAGCTGCTGGAAGCGGTGGGGGAGAAGGTGGCAGCGGCAGGCTATCGTGTCAGCAATATCGATGTAACTATGATCGCCCAAGCCCCCAAGCTGCGCCCCCATATCGAAACCATGGAGCAAAACATTGCCGGTGCGCTGAAAATTGACGCAAGCCGGGTCAATGTAAAAGCAACCACGGAAGAACATTTGGGCTTTACCGGAAATATGGAAGGCATGGCCTGCCATGCGGTTTGCCTGCTGGAAGAATGACATAAAAGGAGAAAACGATTATGAAAGCCGGATATTCAAAAATCGACATCACCCCCTCTCTGGGCTGTATCCTGAATGGATACTACGACCCCAGATATGCAGATCGGGTCATCGAGCCTCTGTATGTCACCACTCTTGCCTGCTCCGATGGCGAAAACACCATTCTTGCCATCAGTTTGGATATTTCCGAGATTCTGCAGCGGGATACCGACGACATCCGCAGCCGTGTATCTCAGGCCACCGGTGTGCCCTTTGAGGCTGTTTTCGTAGCCTGTATCCATACCCACACTGCGCCCGTCATCAGCGAAATTCCCTGCTTCTTCAAGCGGGATCATGCTTACTATGACCAGTTCTGCAAGAAGATCTGCGACAGCGCCATTTTCGCCATCCGTGACATGAAGGATGCCACCGCATCCATCGCCCGTGGCGAGGCAAAGGGCATTTCCTATGTCCGCCGATTCTACAAGAAGGATGGCACCATCGTCACCAACCCCGCAAGAGATAAGATGTACGAGATCGACCGTCCTGCCGGTGAGCCCGATGAGACCCTGCAGCTGGTCAAGCTGGAGCGTCCCGGCGCTGCGGACATTGCCATCATCAATTTCGGCACCCACCCCGATGTTTTGGGTGGCACCGGCATCTGCCCCGACTGGCCTGCATTTTTGCGCAACACTGTGGAGGCCGCTCTGCCGGATGTGGCTGACGGCAAGGGCGTTAAGGTGATCTTCTTCAACGGCGCTCAGGGTGATGTGGCTCATGTGAACAAGATGGCCCCCATGCCCGGCAAGGGCTTGACCCACTCCCGTCATATGGGCAGAGCGTTGGCAGGCACTGTGCTTTCCATCTATACATACACCCAGCCCATAAACAGCGACAAGGTCTTCTTCAAGCAGAATTTTGCCCATGTTCCCGTTGCCAAGGGCACGCCGGAGGAAGTGAAGATCGCCGCTGAAATCCATGAGAAGTACGGCAAGGGCGAGGATGTTTCCGGCTATCCCTTTGATATCGTTCGTGCCCGCAGATATCTGCGCCTGGAGCTGCGAAATGCCATTATCGATCTGAACATCGTCTGCGTCGGCTTTGGTGATCTGGCATTCGTCGGCCTGCCCGGTGAGCCCTTTACGGACATCGGCAGACGGATCAAGGCAGGCTCTCCCTTTGCCATGACCATTCCCTGCTGCAACGCCAATGGCTCGGAAGGCTATTTCCCCACGGACGATGCCCTCTTAAATACCGGCTATGAGTCCAACAGCTCTTTCTACAAGCCCGGACTGGCAGACACCCTTGTTCAGGTTTCTCTGGAAACGCTGGAAGAAGTGCATGAATAATTGATTTGAAATCCCCGGTCACCGGCATTTTGCCGGTGACCGGGGATTTCTTGTTTGATTTGACGGTGTGTAGGGGACGGGTTTCCCGTCCCACGGGCGGCGAAACGCCGCCCCTACATTTTCTATCCGATAGCTCACAAAACCGCAATTTGCAATTTCGCACCCTTTCGACGAATTCGGCATAGGCTGACCCGGGAGGGATCAATATGAAATACAACCGGATCATTACTTTTCGATCAGTGACTTTTGCGCAAAAAGGGGAGCGGCTGCTGAAAAAGGCGGGGATCGACTGCACCATGCAGCGCACACCGAAAGAGCTTTCCAAAAGGGGCTGCGGTTACTGCCTGCGCCTTCAGGCGAAGGATGCCATGACTGCGGTGGAGCTGCTTAATGACAACGCTGTTTCCTATGGGAAATTCTATGCTATGACAGAGGGAGGACGGATAGAGGAGCGGGAGCTATGATCTATCTTGACAACGGCGCAACCTCCTTTTATAAGCCTGCCGCTGTACACCAAGCGGTGGCAGATGCTATGCTGCACTGCGCCAATCCGGGCCGTGGCGGGTACGAAGCGGCGCAGGCGGCGGCAGAGGTAGTGTATCGCTGTCGGGAAACGGCGGCGGAGCTGTTTGATTGCCAACCGGAGCAGGTGGTTTTTACTTCAAACTGCACCCACGGACTGAATATCGCCATCCGCAGTCTGGTAAAACCGGGCAGCCGGGTGGCGATCTCCGGATTTGAGCACAACGCGGTGACCCGTCCACTGCATCTTTTGGGGGCGAAAGTGACGGTAGCGGGGCGAAAGCTTTTTGATTGGGAAGACACCTTGGTGCAGTTCGAAGCTGCGCTGCGGAAAGGGCAGGATGCGGCGGTTTTCACCCACACATCCAATGTGTTTGGCTATATCCTGCCGGTGGAGGAGATGGCGGCGCTGTGCCGTCGGTACGGCGTACCGTTTATCGTGGATGCGGCTCAGTCGGCAGGTACGCTGCCGGTATCCCTTGCAAAATGGGGCGCAGATTTCATTGCTATGCCGGGGCACAAGGGGCTTTTGGGCCCCCAGGGTACAGGGCTTCTGCTCTGCGGCAGCCAGCCCCAGCCGCTGATGGCAGGGGGCACCGGCAGCGAATCGGTGCAGCAGGCCATGCCGGAGTTTTTGCCGGATCGGTTAGAGCCGGGCACACTCAATGTCCCCGGAATAGCAGGCCTTGGCGCGGGGATGGAATACTTGCGCCGTGCAGGCGTCGGGAAGGTTTTCGAAAAGGAGCACAGAGCAGCGAGGCAATGTGCAAAGAAGCTGCAAAACGCGGGATTTGAAGTCTTTACGGGGCCCCATCAGGCAGCTACCGTATCCTTTAAGACCCACATGGATTGCGAAACGGTGGCCCAGCGGTTGGCAGAGCGGGGAATTGCTGTTCGCAGCGGGCTTCACTGTGCGCCCCTTGCTCACGAAAGTGCCGGCACTTTGGACACGGGAACGGTGCGTGTAAGCTTTGGTCATGATGCGTCTTATGGGCAGGCGTGTGTGCTGCCGCAGGCGCTTCGGAAACTGTGTATAAACTGAAAATTTTTTCGTTTTTCTATTGCTATCACAAGCAAAATCCGCTATAATAGGATGGATAATAGGCTAGTTATGCCTTTGGTTGCAGCAAGCTGCGAAAATGACACAGAAATGAGGGTGAGCAGGGTATGAATGCCGTTACAGAATTCTTCCGACAGTTGGCCAATATGCACTGGTCAGACTATTTGGATATTATTATTGTTGCCTATCTGCTTTATCGGCTGTTCCCGCTGATCCGCAGTACCAGCACCATGCGTGTTTTCAAGACCGTGGTGGCTGTTTTGGTGGTTTCCTGGCTGACAGAGATCCTGGAGCTGCATACGCTCAACTATATTCTCAGCCAGTTCATTCAAGTTGGTCTCATCGCTCTTGTTGTGCTGTTCCAGCCGGAGCTGCGGCGGATGCTGGACCATCTGGGCAGCATGAAGCTGCGTAAGATTTTTGGCCTTGAAAAGCAGGAGCAGGAGATGGCACCCGTTATCCGCCAGGTGGTGGTTGCCTGCGAAGCTATGAGCCGTGAAAAGGTTGGCGCGCTGATCGTATTTGCAAGAGATAACCGCCTGGATGAGTACTTTAAGACCGGTACGATGATCGACGGCCAGGTCTCAGAGCAGCTGATCCGCAATGTGTTCTTCCCCAAGGCAGCGCTTCACGACGGCGCTATGATCATTCGTGACGGCAAGGTGGCTGCTGCCAGCTGTGTGCTGCCCCTTTCCTCCACGGATCGTTTGAGTGCAGACTTGGGTACCCGCCACCGTGCAGGTGTGGGCATGAGCGAAGCATCCGATGCGGTGGTGGTCATCGTATCCGAGGAAACGGGAACCATTTCTGTGGCGGTGGGCGGTATGCTCAAGCGCCATTTGGCACCCCAGACACTGGAGCGGCTGCTGACCAACGAGCTGTGCACCGAGGAAGCACCGGAGCAGGATAATCTGGTAGTCCGTCTTCGTCAGAAACTGCAGAAGAAGGGTAAGGGGGAGCAGAATGAAACGTAAGATCATACATGCGCTGCTGGCCTTTGCCATTGCTTTCGGTCTTTGGGTATATGTCATTACAGTGGTAAACCCCGAATCGGAGGACACCTTCTACAATGTCCCCGTGGTACTGAATAACGAATCGGTGCTCAACGACAACGGTTTGATGGTTGTTTCCGATGAAGATCCCACCGTAACCTTAAAGCTCAAGGGCAACCGCAGCGACTTAAACAATTTGAAAAGCTCGGATATTAGGGTTATGGCAGATCTTTCCCGTATCGATGCCCCGGGTGAAACAAAACTGAATTATTCCGTAGCTTTCCCCGGAAATAAAACATTTGAGATCGTGTCCCAGGAGCCTCAGGAGATCGCGTTGACCATTGCCGAGTGGGCATCCAAAGAGGTTATGGTGAATGTATCCTACCTTGGCTCTACGCCCATGGATTACATTGCTGATACCGACGGCGTGGAGCTGGATTACCAAAAGGTGACCGTTACCGGCCCCAAGGAAGTGGTGGATAAGATCACCCAGGCGGTGATTGAGGTGGATATCAACGGCAAGAGCGAGACCATTATGGAAAGCTACCGATATACACTTTGTGATGAAGCCGGAAATCCTGTGGATGCAGCTACCGTCAAGACCGATGTGGCAGAGGTTCGGCTGACACTCAGAATCCTGCAGGTCAAGGAAGTTCAGCTTGTGCTGGATGTGACCTACGGCGGCGGTGCAACGGAGCAGAACACCCAGATCGTCATTGACCCCTTGACCATCAAGGTGGCCGGCAGTGAAAAGCTGCTGGAAGGTTTTGATACACTTACCTTGGGTGCGGTCAATCTCAGCGAACTGGCTGAGGAAACGGTGCTGGCATTCCCCATCAATCTGCCGGAGGGTGTTGAGAATATTTCCGGTGTGGAGGAAGCCTCCGTCTCCATTAAGTTCCCCGGCCTCAAGGCAAAGACCTTTAAAGTGACCCGTATTCTGCCCAGCAACAGCGCAGGCGTAAAGGTCACTTTGAACACCACCATGATCGAAGTGACGGTCAGAGGTACGGTTGCACAAATCGATGCCATGACGGATCTCGACCTGTATGCCCGTGTGGATTGCACCGGTGCGGATATGGGCGAGAACAGGTTTAAAGCGCAGATATTTGTGGACAACAGATTCGATACGGTTGGCGTTGTAGGCAGCTATTATGTCTATGCTGTTCTGACCGCCGACGGGAGCAATGGCTGATGGAACAGCTGGTGCGAGTACGGTCCGTAAGGGGTGACGGTACGGCGCAGGTGATCCGGGTGCGGGAAAGCGCCTGCTCCGGCGACTGCCATAAATGCTCCGGCTGCGGCGCTCAGCAGCAGACCATGCTTTTTGAAGCGGTCAACGCAATTAATGCCAAGCCCGGCGAGCTGGTGACCGTGGAAGCCAAATCCGGCCCGGTGCTGGCGGCAGCCGCGGTGCTGTATATGATGCCCATTGCATTGTTCTTTTTAGGGTATCTGGCAGGAGCGCTGATTTGGAGCAAGGGCGCTTTGGTTGGCTGCCTGGCCTTTGCGCTGGGCATTGCGCTGGCAGCGCTCTATGACCGCAAAGTAGCGAAAAAGCAAAAAACAGTTTATACCATAACGGGCTATCCCACGGTAAATGTGTTGGAAGCCCATACAAAAGGGGATAATGACCTTGATTAAAAGTATGACCGGCTACGGCCGTGCAGTAGAAACGGTAAACGGCCGTGAATTTACGGTGGAGCTTCGCAGCGTCAACAACCGCTACCTGGATTGCAATGTGAAGCTGCCCCGGATGCTGTCCTTTGCGGAGGACGCAGTAAAGCAGGCAGTGAAGGCGTCTGTCTCCAGGGGCAAGGTGGATGTGTTTATTACCGTTAAGTCTGAAAATACTGACGATACCACCGTCACCCTCAATAAGGCTGTAGTGGAGGGCTATCTTGCCGCTATGGGACAGATGGTCAACGAGTACGGCGTGAAGGACGACATCAGCGTGTCTACACTTTCCCGTATGCCGGATGTGTTTACGGTGGAAAAGCCGCAGGTAGATGAGGAGCAGCTGCTTTCTGACCTGATGGCGGTTGTAAAGGCCGCTCTTGCGGGTTACGATGCTATGCGCTGCACCGAGGGCGCTGCATTGGATGCAGACCTGCGCAGCCGTGGCAACACCATTCGCACCTTTGTTTCTCAAGTGGAGCAGGGTAATGCCCAGACGGTCATCGACTACCGGGCAAGACTGGAAGCCAAGATCAGAGAAGTTCTGGAGAACACAAATATCGACGAAAGCCGTATCCTTACGGAGGCCGCCATTTTTGCCGACAAGGTGGCGGTGGACGAGGAAACCGTCCGCCTGCGCAGCCACCTGGAGCAGATGGACACCATGCTGACAAACGGTGGTGCCATCGGCAGAAAGCTGGACTTTTTGCTGCAGGAAATGAACCGGGAGGCCAACACCATCGGCTCCAAGTGCACCGATGTAAAGCTGGCCCGCATTGTGGTGGACATTAAGGCGGAGCTGGAAAAGATTCGTGAACAGACTCAGAACATTGAGTAAGAGGGAATTATGAAGCTGATTAACATAGGCTTTGGCAGCATGATCGCTGCCCACCGGCTGCTTGCCATCGTTTCTCCGGATTCTGCGCCGGTCAAGCGTGTGGTGCAGGAGGCAAAGGAGCGGGGCATGCTGATCGATGCGTCTTACGGCCATAAGACCAAGTCCGTAATTTTGATGGATACAGACCATGTGATCCTCTCTGCCCTGGAGCCGGATACCATTTCCGCCCGATGGACGGATAAGGAGGCGAGTGAATGAGCAAGGGAAAACTCTTTGTGATCTCCGGAGCATCCGGTGTGGGTAAAAGCACTGTGCTCTCCCGGGTTATGGCAAAGCGCAGCGATCTTAAGTTTTCCGTCTCGGCAACCACCCGCGCACCCCGCCCCGGTGAAACGGAGGGTGTAAACTATTACTTCGTTACCAAAGAGCAGTTTGAGGACATGATCCGGCAGGATGCTTTTTTGGAATACGATGCCCATATGGACAATTACTACGGTACACCGGAAAAGCAGGTGGACGAAAAGCTTTTAACCGGCAGTGTGCTACTGGATATTGAACCCAACGGTGCGTTTAACGTGCAAAGAAAACGCTCGGATGCGGTGCTGATTTTCATTGCGCCCCCCTCTGTGGAAGAGTTGGAGCAGCGGCTTCGTGGCCGTGGCGATACTTCCGAAGAGCAGATGCGTATGCGCCTGGAGCGTGCCCGCTGGGAAATGGAGCAAAGCAAAAAGTACGATTACATCGTTACCAACGAGCAGGTGGAT
>JAEIGA010010578.1_pt1 | contig 13992 bp, 15 predicted proteins | sample 9270691 | NCBI WGS metagenome assembly JAEIGA01 (sample SAMN17057246, study PRJNA624740) | gut metagenome | biome: biome; isolation source: fecal sample | host: Bos grunniens | place: China: Xizang | collected 2019 | reverse complement strand
GGAAACCTCCTACTGACCTATGACCCTTGATGCCTGTCATGCCTCTTTCCTTTGCGAATGCCATGAACTCATCTTGAAGAGTCTCATATCCTTCTGCCATGACGAAGCATACGTTCATGATTGAACGGTCCTCGACAGCTGCAGTGCCCTTGAATAATGGATTGCGGTCGATCTCTGCATAAAGAAGTTCTGCCTTTTCCTTGTTTATCTTGTGGATGGCCTCCACGCCTCCGACTTCCTTGAGCCACTTGAGTGTCTCGTTCATTACGAAGATGGAGAAAACAGGAGGTGTATTGAACATGGATGCTCCGTCGATATGCGTGCGAAGGTCTAGCATTGTAGGAATATAGCGGCTTACCTTGCCGAGCAGATCCTTTTTCACAATGAAGAATGTCACACCTGCAGGTCCTACATTCTTCTGTGCGCCTCCGTAGATCATTGCGTATTTGCTTACATCCACAGGACGGCTCATGATGTCGGAAGACATGTCTGCAATGAGTGGAACAGGTGAATCCATGTCTTCATGGATCTCTGTGCCATAGATTGTGTTGTTGGTGGTTATGTGGAAGTAATCTACATCGGTAGGGATTTCATATCCCTTCGGAATATAATTGAATACGGTGTCTGCAGATGATGCTACAGCATATGCGTTGCCGAGTCCCTTAGCTTCTTTGAGAGCCTTTTTTGCCCATACTCCGGTCTCAAGGTAGGCAGCCTTGTTCTCAAGGAAGTTCATAGCGACATAGAGGAATCCCATGCTTGCTCCGCCTCCAAGGAAGAGGATTTCATAATCCTCCGGTATGTGCAGAAGTTCTCTCCAGAGTGCGCGGCATTCGTCCATTACACCTTCCCACTCCTTGGTCCTGTGAGAAATGGATATTACCGGTACTCCGGTTCCCTTGAAATCCTTAAGCGCCTCGATTGCATTGTCAATCGCCTGCTGTGGCAGGACGCATGGTCCTGCTGTAAAATTATGAACCTTTTTCATTATTTTATATTTTAAAAACCCAGGCGGGTAATTATTAAAATGCGTGTTTGATGCTTGTGTTCTTTTCGCAGTAATGGCATTTCAGGGCTATTTCATTATCTTCCTGCGTCGTGCTGAACCATGTTTTTATAGGCTGATGGTTTGTGACGCATTTAGGGTTGCGGCATTTTACTATTCCCACCACTTCCTTGGGGATGGAGAGTTTTTTCTTCTCGACAACCTTAAATTCACGGATTATATTCACGGTGGCATTAGGGGCTATAAGTGCGAGCTTATTGAGTTCCTCGTCTTCGAAAAATCTGTCAGCTATCTTGATGATGCCCTTTTGCCCATGTACCTTGCTCGCAAGGTTTATCCCTATGGTGATCTGGCTTTCTATTCCTTTGAGATTCAGGATGTCAAGTGCCTTGTATACGTTTTCAGCGGGTATATGGTCCAGTACGGTGCCATTCTCCAATGCGCTTACTACCAGTTCTTTTCTTGTCATAGTGAAATAGTTTTCTTCTGTCATCTCGAACGAAGTCGATTGATGTGTTTAACGGTATCCGAGAAGGTATGAAATGATAGCCATCCTGACGTAAAGTCCGTTCTCGGCCTGCTTGAAATAATATGCATAAGGGGTGTCGTCCACATCCTGATTTATTTCAGTCACTCGAGGCAGCGGGTGCAGGATCTTCATATTATCCCTCACATTACCCAGCATTGAGGCTTCAAGCGTATATACGTCCTTGACGCGTTCGTATTCCATAGGGTCGGTGAAGCGTTCCTGCTGCACACGGGTCATATAGAGGATGTCGCAGTCGTTGAGATGTGCATCCAAAGAATCGGTTTCGATATATTCGATATTCCGGCGGTCAAGGAAACTCTTGTATTCCTTCGGCATCTTTAGCTCCTCAGGTGATGTGAATATGAATTTAGGGTTGAAGTGCGACATCGCCTGGAGGAGGGAGTGGGTGGTGCGCCCGTATTTCAGGTCTCCCACCATGTTGATGGTCAATCCTTCAAGGGTGCCCTGAGTCTGGAGGATGGAGTAAAGGTCAAGCAGAGTCTGTGAAGGATGCTGATTGGCTCCGTCGCCGGCATTCACTACCGGCACGCCTGCCACTTCAGAAGCGTATCTGGAGCTTCCTTCCAGAGGATGTCTCATCACAATCATGTCCACATAATTGGAAACCATGATGATTGTGTCCTTGAGTGTCTCCCCTTTGCTTTGGCTTGTGTTTGTGGCATCTGAAAATCCGATTACCTTGGCTCCCAGACGGTTGATGGCAGTCTCGAAACTGAGCCTTGTCCTTGTGGAAGGTTCGAAGAAGAGGCTGGCTATGACCTTGCCTTCCAGGAACTTCTGTTCCTTGTTCTGCTCGAATTCCTTAGCCGTTTCCAGCACATGAAGAATTTCCTCCTTGGTGAAATCCCTGATTGAAATCAAACTTTTCTTCATATTAGATGTAATTGTATTTTCTAAATTTCCTCCACCCGGCATCCCTCCACATCTTTCATCCTTTCCAGAAATGTGTCGACATGCGACAGCCTTACGCTTGTGTCCATGATGCATTCCATGTCGAACTTCTGGTTCTTCTGCTCCAGTCCCATATCCTTGAATACCTTCATCACGCTGTTCATGCTCATATATCCGAAATGCACCCTATACATGTTTGAGGCAATCTTCTCAACTATCTCTGCATTTGCAATGGCATCGGCTGCAGCGGTCTTATATGCTCTGATAAGTCCTGGGATGCCGAGCTTGATGCCCCCGAAATACCTTACTACCACCACCAGGATGTCGCTTAGACCGTTGGAATCTATCTGTCCGAGGACTGGACGTGCTGATGAACCTGATGGCTCGCCATCGTCGTTTGCCCGGAACTTGTCACCCAGATACCCGAGGCGATAGGCATATACATGATGTCTTGCATCGTAGTACTCCTTCTTGAGTGCTGCTACGATTTCCTTCACTTCTTCTTCTGTTTCAACGGGATAAGCATGGGCAATGAATCTGCTTCCATTGTCCTTGAACAGGCCCCTTGACTCGGCGGCTATGCTCTTGTACGAATCCTGGATCTGAGTGTTGTCCATATCAAAATCAAAATTAGTGATTTTCGTTAAGAAAATGAAATTTTATCGCTTGAAAGAAAAATTTTATTACCTTTGGACTCGCTTCTGGATATCTGGAGGCTATTTTTATGTGATTTCGCAATTCTAATTATCTATGATACTGAGATATAAGGTTACGCTCCCCGGATTGAAGGGATTTCTGCGTGTTTATGAAGTGAAGGAGAATACTTCTTTGTATAGTCTGCATAAGCAGATGAGGGCTGATATGGATTTCCCTCAGGATCAGGTTGTCCTTTTCAAAGCGTTCGACAAGAAGGGTGATGTTGCTGCCCGATATAGTGTATTTACAGATTTTGGATTTGGTACTATAGATGCTGTCACTGCCGGCCAGTGTCATAAGAGAGGTGAGGACAAGTTCATATATTTCTATGACACGACTAATGTCAAGAGCGTGATCGTGACTTTTGACGGAGAAGTTCAGGAGCGTCTGCATGCGATATATCCGCTTCTGGTGGAGACCAAGGGACCTAATCCAATCGAGTTCGAGAACGGATATGTTGCATTTGAGGACCTTCCTGAAGAGAAGAAGAAGAATCCGGATGACGATGACTTCGATGATGATGACGATGATGTGGATGTAGAGGAAGATGACGAGACCGAAGAAATTTACGGCGACGACGATGATGAATAACATCTGGCTCCGTCATCTTGAGGAGTGAGGCGACGCGAGGATCTTATTATGAAACGTCTTATAGTCATACTGGGCCCCACAGCTGTAGGCAAGACTGACTACAGCATCTCCCTCGCGCTCAAACATGGCTCTCCGATAATATCGTGTGACTCTCGTCAGATTTATAAGGAAATGACAATAGGCACAGCTGTGCCCTCTGCTGAGCAGCTTTCAGCTGTTCAGCATTATTTTATCCATTCCCATACGGTGGAGCAGCTATATACTGCCGGCAGATATGAGAATGAGGCGTTGGAGCTTATCAACAGGCTTTTTGACGAGGGACATGAGACTCTTGTGATGGCCGGAGGATCAGGATTCTATGTGGATGCACTTCTGAACGGTCTGGATGATTTCCCTTCTGCCGACCTTAAATTACGGGAAGAACTTATGTCCCGATTGAGGGAGGAAGGTGTTGAGTCACTGCGCCTGGAGCTCAAGTCGCTTGACCCTGAAAGTTATGCAACCATAGATATTGCCAACGGACAGCGTGTGGTGCGTGCCCTTGAGGTCTGCCTGATGACGGGAAAACCTTTCTCTTCCTTCAAGACAGCGGCACGGAAAGAGCGTGACTTCGAAGTAGAAAAGATTGGACTGACCCGTCCTCGTGAAGTTCTTTACGACCGTATCAACCGGCGCGTGATCCAGATGATCGATGACGGCCTTGTAGAGGAAGTCCGTTCGCTGGTGAAGTACCGCGACCTAGCCGCCCTTCAGACTGTAGGATATAAGGAAATCTTCGATTGGTTCGACTATCAGGACGGTCTGGTGAGTACCGAAGGTTGGGGCCCGACCACCCCGGGTGACGGACCGGTCACTACCCTCGAGCGTGCTGTAGAACTCATTCAGCGCAACACCCGTCATTATGCCAAGCGTCAGCTCTCCTACTGGGGTCGCGACAAGGATATCCGCTGGATGGAGCTGTAACGGAACATTACGTCATAATTGTTTATGGATATTTAAAGTCGCTAGCTTTATAGGGGCTATAGTATTGTATTTTTGCGTATATTTGCAAAGAATGCGTTATTACGTGTTCTTTGCATTTTTTTATGTGAGGATTCAAACCGATTCTAATGGACTTGGAGTTTTTTCATAGGGTCCTGAATGTGGATTCCACATCCGGGAAAGAAGGACTGCTGGCTGATATGCTGGCTGTCTGGTTGTCGGGGCCCGGGCGTAAGGTGGAGGTGTTTGATGTGGGTGATGGGACCAGAAATGTGCTGGTGTCCTGGGGAAGGCCGAAGGTGGTGTTCTGCACTCATCTCGATACCGTGCCTCCGTACATTCCTCCAATCTCCATGAATCCGGACCTTGTGCATGTGGGAGATGAATCTGCAGAAAGATGTATAAAAGGCAGAGGAACCTGTGATGCGAAGGGGCAGATATTTGCCATGTATGAGGCGTGCAAGGCATTAGAAGCCAAGGGGTATGACGGCTTCGGACTGTTGCTTCTGGCTGGTGAGGAGACAGGCTCGTTCGGAGCCAAGGCCTTCAATGCCATGATGGAAGGCGGAGACCGGGCCGGTATCGATGAGAATGCATGGATAGTGGTGGGTGAGCCTACAGACAATCTGATGGCATCGGCGGCAAAAGGCACAAAATCTTTTGAAGTGACCTTTACCGGAGCGGCATGCCATTCCGGATATCCGCAGAACGGGCAGAGTGCGGTAATGTATTTCAATGACTTTGTGAATGCTCTCAGAAGCATAGTATTCCCTGCGGACCCGCTGTTAGGAGAGACAACTTGGAATATAGGGAAGCTTACCAGCGACAATCCTCAGAATATTCTCAGCGACAAGCTCACATGCAGGGTCTATTTCAGGACCACATTCGCATCTGATCAGATGGTGTGCAACATAATGAAGAACATGGCCGGAGAGGATGCGAAGCTCCGCTTCGGACGCCCTAAGGCCCAGGACGGGTCGGATATAGTGGGAAAGGATGTGGCTCCGTGGCAGAAGGCTATGTCTGTTGTGGCCTATGGCGGCGATACTCCAAGCCGTTTTGATGTGCTCCCCGGTTTTGATGCCGTTCCGGTGGCTTTCGGAAGCGATGCACCTCAGCTGAGATGTTTCTCTCATAAGGTTCTGTGCGGGCCGGGCTCCATATTGGTGGCGCACAGGGATGAAGAACATATCCTGCTGTCGGATGTCGAAAAGGCTATCGGGAATTATGTACGTATTTTTGAGATAATAGAGAAAAGATAACAGATATGATAGTAATGAAGTTTGGTGGCACTTCGGTTGCCAATTTCGAAGCCATTACGAGGACTATATTCATAATAGGCAGCAAGCTTGACCAGAAGCCTGTAGTGGTGGTCTCTGCCTTGTCGAAGGTTACGGACCTTCTGTACAGGATTTCTGATTCCGCGGCCTCTCAGGATATGGCTCAGACCCAGGAACTGCTTGCTCAGTTGCGTCAGCGTCATCTTGACCTTACGAAGGAGCTGCTGGAGCAGAGCCCGATGATAATGGAACAGGCCTTGAACCGCGTGAATGAAATCTGTGATGACCTTGACAGGCTTGCTTATGCAGTATGTGCAGTGGGTGAACTGTCTGACCGCAACAAAGCCATAATCATTTCTAACGGTGAGTTATTGTCTTCAACAATCATCTGCCACACAATGAATGCCAAGGGTATAAAGACCGGTTTCATCGATGCCCGAAGGATGATGGTGACAAACGATTCATATCTTAAGGGCGAGCCTATCGTGGATGAGATCGTGGCAAGGGTTCCGGGATCTGTTGCTCAGGCTTATGAGGGGATGAATGCCGTGATTACTCAGGGATTCATCGCATCGAATCTTGCCGGAGAGCAGACTGTCCTCGGGCGTGGAGGCTCGGATTATTCGGCATCGCTGATAGGTATGGCAGTTGATGCGGAGAGGATCGAGATTTGGACTGATGTGGATGGTGTGCGCACTGCAGACCCTCGTAAGGTGAAGAATACCAAGTACCTGGAGAAGATTTCCTTTGAGGAGGCTGCCGAGATGGCTCACTTCGGAGCAAAGGTCCTCCATCCTCTGACAATAGAACCTGCAGTAAAGAAGAATATTCCTCTTTATGTGCTCAATTCCATGAATCCTTCAGGTAAGGGCACGGCTATCCTCCGTAACGAACTTATCGAGGATGGTGTGAAGTCGGTGTCTTTCAAGGAGAATATCAAGGTGATAAACATCTTCTCGATGAAGATGATCAACACTTCCGGCTTCCTTCGCCGCGTGTTCGAGATCTTCAGTGAGAACAAGGTGTCGGTGGACCTTATCAGTACATCGGAGGCCAATATCTCCGTGACTGTGGATGCAGGCGAGAAGATCGACAGGGTAGTGGAGGAACTTTCTGACTTCTGCGATGTGATAGTGGATGACGACAAGGCGCAGGTGTCTGTAATAGGAAAGAATATCGTCCGTCTGAACGGCATGCTTAAGAAGACATTCATGCCGCTTAAGAGATGCAATGTATATATGATTTCGCAGGGTGCTTCATTTGTGAATATCAGTTTTGTGGTGGATAGGGAAGAACTTGGCGAAGTGGTGCAGGATCTTCATGACCACCTTTTTGATAACCCTGAGGAACTGGAGACATTTTAACTATGAAACTATTTATAAGTGGATATGGTAAGATGGGCAGGATGGTCGAGAAGATCATTCTATCCCGTGGACTGGAATATGCAGGATGGAGCGAGGCTGTGACCGAGACCGATCCTGCTTTGGCAAATGAATGTGTGTGTATAGACTTTACCACCCCGGATGCCTTCAAGGCTAATTACAGATTCCTTGCGGAAAACTTCAAGGCTGTGGTAGTAGGCACTACAGGCTGGGCGGACATCAGGGAAGAGGTTGCTGCATATTTTGAAAAATGCGGCACTGCTCTGATCTGGGCTACCAACTTCTCTGTGGGGGTGAACGTGATGTTTGCCGTAACTGATTATATGTCGAAGCTTCTCGGTAAGTTCGGGGGATATAGCCCATATATGGTGGAGATGCATCATTGTCATAAGCTGGATGCACCAAGCGGTACGGCAAAGACGCTTGCAGACATTGTGGACGGGAATATGGGAGTCAGGACCGATGTGCAGTCGGTGCGCTGTGGTGAGATCCCGGGGATCCATACCGTGGGATTCGAAGGTCTGAATGACCGTATGACCTTGACTCATGAGGCGTTTTCGCGTGAAGGATTTGCTGCCGGTGCAGTAGAGGCCGCTCTTATGACAGAGCACTTGACAGGTGTGCATGAATTCAAGGACCTGTTTTTTGAAAAATAACAACAAAATGAATATGATAGACTTAAGAGGCTGTGGGACAGCACTTGTCACTCCGTTCAAAGACGGGGCAGTGGACTATGATGCTTTTGCCGCATTGGTGGATCGTCAGGTCGAGGCGGGAATAGACTTCCTTGTTCCTCTCGGAACTACGGGCGAGACTCCTTGTCTGGAGGATGAGGAGCGCATAAAGGTGCTGCAGGTCGCAAAGGCGCATTCGCAGGGCAGACCTGTGGTTGTAGGAGGCGGCACAAATTCGCTCCAGCACACCATCAGAAGCATGAAGATGCTGGAACCTTATGGGGTGGATGCATTCCTTATCGTAGTTCCTTATTACAACAAGCCTACTCAGGAGGGCCAGTATCAGTATTTCAAGGCGGTGGCTGAGTCTACAGACAAGCCGATCGTGCTTTATAACGTGCCCGGCAGAACAGGTGCGAATATGACAGCGGAGACTTGTCTGCGTCTGGCACAGATTCCTAACATTGTGGCAGTCAAGGAGGCTTCGGGAAACCGTGAACAGATAGAGAAGATCCTTGCAAATGCTCCTGAGGGATTTCAGGTGCTCAGCGGTAACGACGACGACACACTCTGGATGATGCAGCAGGGCGGTGCCGGAATCATCAGCGTTGCATCTAATGTGGCTCCAAAGCATATGGCCGACTTTATCGGAGCTATCCGTGAGGGTGACATGGCGAAGGCAGAGGCTCTTAATAAGGAGCTGACTCCGTTGTTTAAAAACTGCTTCGTGGAGAGCAACCCTATTCCAGCCAAGGCGGCGATGGCGGCCATGGGGCTGATACGTAACGAACTGCGTCTGCCTCTGGTACCTTCTCAGCAGGCTACATACGACCTTATGGTCGAGACGATTAGTGCTTTAGGATGGTCTAATAAGTAAGAAGAAAAGTAAAATTATGACAGATACAGAAAGGTTTTATCAGACGATTGCCGACCTGGAGAGCGGCAAGGTGAGAGTTGCAGAGAAGGTTAACGGGGAATGGAAGGTGAATTCTTGGGTCAAGGAGGTTATTCTGAGCGGATTCCGTCTTGGAAAGCTTACAGATATGACTCAGGGACAGTTCTCTTTCTTCGACAAGGATACCATTCCGGCAAGAAAGTTCACGGCGGAAAGCGGTGTGAGGATTGTGCCGGGCGGAAGCAGCGTGCGTGCAGGGGCATACCTGGCTCCTTCGGTGATCATGATGCCGCCGGCATATGTGAATATCGGAGCATATGTGGATGAGGGAACGATGATCGATTCACATGCGCTTGTGGGTTCATGCGCACAGGTGGGAAAGCATGTGCACTTGTCTGCTGCATCGCAGCTTGGCGGAGTGCTTGAACCGGTAGGGGCCCTTCCTGTGATTATCGAGGACAATGTGTTCATCGGCGGTAACTGCGGAATCTATGAGGGAACAATCGTGAAGGAAAACGCCGTGATTGGTACAGGCGTGATTATCAATGCTTCTACAGCTATATTCGATGCTACGACAGGAGAATATATCAGGGCAAACGAGAATGGCCAGATGGTAGTGCCGGCAGGCGCGGTGGTCGTGGCGGGAAGCCGTCCGATAAGCAAGGGGCCTGGTGCGGAACAAGGCGTTCATCTGTATTGTCCTGTGATCGTAAAGTATCGTGATGAGAAGACTTCCGGGTCGATAACCCTGGAGGATATGCTCCGATAGGGGATTGCCACAATGAAAATGGATATGTACGATAACATGTTTTCGGAAGATGTGGGGTCCTTCTTCAGATCTCCTGTGAGGGAGATCTTCAAGAGGGTGGACCTTAATGCAATATATTCATTTGCAGGTGGATATCCTTCTGCGGAGACCTTCCCTCTGGAGGATATCCGCAGGACCATGTCGGAGGTTATCGACAAATATGGTCCAAAAGCCTTCCAGTATGGTGCCACACAGGGAGTTCCGGAGCTGAGGCAAGCCGTAGCAAAACGTTACGGAGTGCCTTTGGATCGCGTTCAGATCACTTCTTCTTCCCAGCAGGGAATCGATGTATGCACAAGGGTGCTTGTAAATCCCGGTGATGTGATCCTTACATCAAGCCCCTCATATCTGGGAGCTTTACAGTCTTTCCGTTCATATCGTGCGGACATCAGAGGGGTAAAGCATGACAATGACCTTGAGGTTTTCGAGCAGGCTTACGAGGAGACTATTGCCGAGGCAAAGGCGGAAGGAAAAAAGATAAAGTTTCTTTATATGATCCCCGACTTCCAGAATCCTTCAGGTGAGTCACTTTCGCTCGAGGAACGCAGAATGCTTGTGGGTCTTGCGCGGAAGCATGATTTTCTGATTGTAGAGGACAGCCCGTACCGTGAACTAAGATATGAGGGTAGTCATATCCCGACTATGTATAGCCTCGATCCAGACCGTGTGATACATCTGGGTTCGTTCTCCAAGATTTTTGCTCCGGGATTCCGTCTTGGCTGGGCTATTGCCCACCCTGAGATCCTGGATAAGATATATGTCTGCAAGCAGTCTCTGGACCTTTGCCCGCCTATATTCGATCAGTATGTGGCGGCAGAGTTTCTCGAAAGCGGCAGGCTTGATGAGAATCTGGCCAGGAGCATAGCTCTATATAGAGGCAAAAGGGACCTTATGCTCGGCCTTCTGGAGAGCCATATGCCTGCAGGAGTCAGATGGACTCGTCCTGAGGGAGGACTTTTCCTTTTTCTTACGTTGCCGGAAGGTTTTGAAGCAGTAAAGTTCTATGATAAGGCTCTGGATGCAGGAGTGGCATATGTTGCCGGTGAGTTTTTTCATCCTGACGGGAGCGGAAGGAATACGATGCGTATGAATTTTTCATTCATGAGCGAGGAACGTATTGCCGAGGGTGTCAAACTGTTGGCGGAATTGCTTGGAAAAGAAATATGAATATGATATTTTATAAGTACCAGGGTGCAGGAAATGATTTTCTGATTGCCGACAACCGCGACGGATCTGCAGTGCTTTCGAGGGATAAGATTGCAGCGCTTTGCGACCGCCGTTACGGTGTCGGGGCCGACGGACTGATGCTGCTTGAAGCGCCGGAAAGCAATCTTTATGATACTTCTGACCATCAGGACGGATTCCGGATGATATATTACAATTCCGATGGATCCGGAGGTATGATGTGTGGAAACGGAGGCCGATGCATAGTGGCTTTTGCTGCGGATATGGGCATAGACAGATTTTCGTTCGAGGCCGCAGACGGTCACCATCATGCGGAAATAATCTCTGTGGAAGGTAAAGAAAAGACCGTGCGGCTGCAGATGAAGAATGTGGCTTCGTATATGCATTATGATACATTGACAGGAGTAAATGTGCAGTCTGACGGATTTTTCCTTGATACCGGTACGCGTCATTATGTGCGTATCGTAAAGGGATTGGATGATTATGACGTGGTCTCGGAGGGCCGCAATATACGTTATAATGCACAGGAACTTCAGCCTATAGGTGCGAATGTGAATTTTATTGAACCTTCGGATGATGGTGTGCTTCATGTTCGTACATATGAGAAAGGCGTAGAGGATGAAACCTTTGCGTGCGGTACAGGAATTGTTGCATCGTGTGTTGCTGCTTACAAGGCAGGCATCCGACCGTCGGAGATCCTTCCGGGAGGTCCTGTGCGCTATGATGTGAAGGCCAAGATGGATAGTCTCAGTGTGGACTTCCTTCCTCTTGACTTGCCTGATGCAGTGGCGGAGTCGGTTTTTCTTACCGGTCCGGCAACTTTTGTTGCAAAAATTGAAGTGGATGTTTAATTTAAATTCAGATATTAATTGTCAGTTATGAAACGTTTTATATTTGCATTTGCAGCGGTGCTTTCAATTGTCTCGTGTTTAGAAGACGGTGGCACAAGGATAAGCGACAGGCTTTACACAACATTTGAATATAGCTATGTAAGTGATTCTTTTACAAAGGATAGCATTTATGTGGAAGGTCCTTTTGCCTGGTCCAATCTTCTTACCTTTATGAATAAGGTTGATAAGGATGGAGGTGAGTTCAAGGGAGGCTTTGCACTTTCTTGCCTTCAAGGGGATGTCCCGGTTCCTGAAAAGGAGGAAGCTGGTGCCAAGGCTGGAGCTGAGGATGAAGGTGCTGGCGAAGGTACTGATACAGATGTGGTGGAACCTGCCGCCATCAATCCTTTCAGGGCATATGCTCCTAAGGGAGCAAGGAATAGCTACGCTGTGTTCTTTCAGACCGATGATATGCCGGGGCATGATGTACTCTTTAATGCAACTAAGACCGGGACCTGTATCATGCAGGCGTGCTATGTAAACAATACAGTTGAGGTTGTTGAGTATGTGAAGAATACTTTTGAACCCGGCAACAGGATTACTCTGAAGGCGGTGGGGTCACTTGCTGGAGTTCAGACAGGCACAGCTGAAATAAACCTTGCCGACTATTCTGACAAGAAGGATTCAGTAGTTACAAACTGGACGATGTTCGACCTTAGCAAGCTCGGCTCTGTTGATGCGGTGGATTTCGAAATCATTTCCAGCAAGGATGTACCGGAGGTGTTCTGCATGGACGTGATGGTTGCCGATATTACATTGAACTATTAGTTGTATACAAAACTTAAGTCAGTCATGAAGACTAATCAGGAATATAAAAACGCAGCTTTGGCTGCATTGAAAGGTAATTGGGCGACTGCAGTTGTCGCTACAATCATTATTGTGGTCATATCAACCATGCTCTCGCTCCCTTCGACTCTTTTGAGCCTTGCCTTGACGGACGTTTCTGTGGCTACCGCTATCCAGGGGCTTGATATGGTTACCCTTAATTACGTCAGCTATGGCCTGATATTTCTTATAATATGTCCTTTGGCAGTGGGTGCAGCAAGTGCATTCAAGCGTCTGCTTATATCTGGAGAGGGCAATGTGACATCTAATATGGTGGATGATACTCTTTCCGGATATTGGCGTAATGTATGGGGAATGCTGCTGATGAGCATATTTGTCACCCTTTGGTCATTGTTGCTGGTCATCCCGGGAATCATCAAGTCGTTCTCTTATGCGATGACTCCGTATATCCTCAAGGATTATCCTGAACTTTCGGCTAATCAGGCCATAAACCTTAGCCGCAAGATGATGAAGGGTCATAAGTTTGACCTTTTCTGGCTATATCTGAGCTTCATCGGATGGATGGTACTTAGCTTGTTTACATTAGGAATCGGTTCCTTCTGGCTGATACCATACATGTATACGGCACAGGCAGCCTTTTACCAGGACGTTAAAAAAGAATATTTGAGCAGAGACTAGATGAGTCCTTCAGGAATCTGCATGATGATTTCCTGATATTCAGGATCTACAGATAATATCAGATCTTCATGGAGCGGTATCATTACTGCTCCATTTCCTGTTTCTACCTCTATGCAAGGGTTGTTAGGGATGTCGATGAAATCCGTGATTTCTCCGATTTCGATAAGTTCATCTCCTCCTTCTGCAGGAGTCAGGAGGGTCCATCCCACCAGAGCTGCGAATCCGTCTTCTTCCAGCGACATTTCAGGGATGGATGCGTCGTCAACATATACCGCCTTGCCGGCAATCTCCTCTACATCTTCCTGACTGCAGATGTCCGTAAGACGTACAAGGGCTTTCGTATTGCCCCTTTTGGTGAATGATTCAATATAAAAAGGAACCGGTAGTCCATCGAATATGATGAACACCGGTTCCTGTAGGTTGATATCTTCAGGAGCGATTTCACGGAAGCCCATTACGAGCTCCCCATCGGTACCGTTAGATTTCAGAACCTGAGCTACCTGCTGCATGGCAGAATTACTCAGCGCTTTCAGCAGATGCCTCCTCAGCTGCAGCAGCTTCCTGTGCAGCCTTCTCAGCAGCGGCAGCCTCAGCAGCTGCGCGAGCAGCCTCTTCTGCCTCAGCCTTTCTCTTGGCGATAGCCTCAGCTCTCTCCTGATTTACCTTAGCCTCAGCCTCTACAGCAGCCTTGTGAGCAGC
>JAEIGA010010577.1_pt1 | contig 13993 bp, 16 predicted proteins | sample 9270691 | NCBI WGS metagenome assembly JAEIGA01 (sample SAMN17057246, study PRJNA624740) | gut metagenome | biome: biome; isolation source: fecal sample | host: Bos grunniens | place: China: Xizang | collected 2019 | reverse complement strand
GTTTATATACAAAAAGACCTTTTTTGACAAAAGGGGCTAAAAAAGGAGCGAAAAATGAACATAATCGAGCGAAAACTGGCAGAAATAACGCCATATGAGCACAATCCGCGCAAAAACGATGAAGCGGTGGAGAAAGTAGCCGCAAGCATCAGCGAATTTGGTTTTAAGCAACCGATTGTAGTTGATCGTGACGGCGTTATCATCGTAGGGCATACAAGATATAAAGCGGCGCAGGAATTAGGACTTGAAACAGTGCCTGTGCTTGTCGCTGACGATTTGGACGAAGAAAAGGCAAAGGCGTATCGTCTTGCCGACAACAAAACCAATGAATTTGCAGAATGGGATATAGAAATGCTCGATGCGGAACTGTTTGATATTGGCAATATCGACATGGCGCAATTTGGGTTCGACGTTGGATCGCTCAATATGGAAAATCTGCCGACAGAAGAAGTTGACATGCCGGAAGAAGTTGACACAAGATGCAAAATCGGCGATTTGTGGAAATTGGGGGGGCATCGGCTTATTTGTGGAGATAGCACAGACATAGTCGTTATTGGTGAGTTGATGGATGGAGCGATAGCAGATATCGCAATTACATCGCCGCCGTATAATGCAGATCACATGGACGTGCCTTTTTCAAAGGAACGTGGCGGCGGCACACAAAAGGCAACACAGAAAAAGTATATCGCAGATAATGACAAAAGAACCGATGAAGAATACTTTGATTTTTTATGTTCAAACATTGACATTCTGTTGGAGAATGCATCGGAAGTATTTTATAACATTGGCGTTGGGGCAGGCAGTAAAGTTGCAATAACAAGATTGTTGAATCAATACCAAAATCAATTCAAAGATTTAATGTATTGGGTGAAAGACAACCCGATGCCTGTTATTGTCGAATCGGTCATATCATCAGCGGTAGAACTAATAATTTGTCTTGGTAAAAATGGAACACGGTCGTTCAACCATTTCAGCGATAGGCTTTTTCACGGTGTAATAAGCGGGCATTCTGCGTCTTCATCAAACGAATACGCGGACATTCATAAAGCGACATTTCCGGTATATCTGCCTGCGGAGATCATAAAAAGATTTACACCAAATAACGGAAGTGTGATTGATTGTTTTGGCGGCACAGGGACAACGCTTATAGCCTGCGAGCAGTTAAACCGGATATGTTACATGGCAGAACTTGACCCGCGATATTGCGATGTGATTATTGAGCGGTGGGAAAAATATACAGGGCAAAAGGCAGAACTGATAAATGGATAAATCAGAATGGCAAAGCAGAATCACAAACAGTTGCAAAGACGCAGGAACTTATGAGCCGTATTTCGATGATGTTATAGAAACATTAGCGGGCATATTAGAAAACCGAGACAGAGCGCAGGAACAATTTGAGCAGATGAAATGTCAGCCTGTTGTGCAACACACAAACAAAGGCGGCAACACAAATCTTGTAAAAAATCCCGCGCTCGTGATTATCAATGAATGTAACGCACAGGCGTTGACGTTTTGGAAAGAACTTGGTTTGACAAGTAAAGCATTCCAACAACTGCAAAGCAACGGATTCAAGAAAAAAGACACATCATTGGAAGATGTACTTGCGAATATAGGAATATAGGGCGAGGCGGAGAAATCCGCACAATTCGCCCTTTTTGTTTAGAAAAATGGGATAAAATCATATAAGGAAGTAGCAATTAAATATGCAAATGATGTTATATCAGGAGAAGAAGACAGAGCAGGCGCAGAAATCGTATCGGCGTGTAAGAGATTCAAAAGCGACCTTAAAAGGACAGATATTGAATTAAGGACACATGACCCTGACATAGCAATAAACATCATTGAATCGATGCTTGTTCACTCAAAAGGCGAAGATTTAGACGGTTTACCGCTTCTTGGTAAGCCGTTTATTTTGGAGCCGTGGGAAGTGTTTATTGTATATAACCTTTTAGGTTTTTGGTATAAAGGCACGAACAACAGAAGATTTAAAGAAGCATTCATTGAACTTGCGAGAAAGAACGGGAAAACGAGTTTCATCGCCGCGTTGGCGTGGGCGGTGGCGATCATTCAGCGGAAATCCGGTTCAACGATATACATAGTCGGAGCGGCATTGAAACAGGCATTGCAAGCGTTCAATTTTCTGCTTTTCTCATTGGAATATCAGAAAATAATCGGCAAGTTCGAAGTAAAAAACAATTCATTCGACCATTCTATCAGGTACATATTCCATGATGAAAAGGGTAGACCTGACGGAAGTATAGAAATCGTTGCATTGGCGGCTAATCCTGATGCACAGGACTCATTCAACTGCAATTTTGCTATATGCGATGAAGTAGCAAGTTATAGGAAACCCGCACAATATAACCGCTTCAAAGAAGCGATGAAAGCCTACACGAATAAATTGATAGTAGGCATCACAACGGCGGGTGATAATGTCAATTCATTCGGTCATGGCAGACAGGAATACGCAGTCAAAGTGGCAACAGGAATCGTGAAGGACGATTCTTTTTTTGCATTTGTGGCAAGAGCAGACCAAAACGAAAAAGGCGATGTAGATTACACAAACACAATTCAGCACAAAAAAGCCAATCCGAATTACGGGGTAACAGTAAGACCGGAAGAAATGCTGAATGATAGCAAACAGGCGATGAATGACCCGCAACAGAGGAAAGATTTTCTTTCAAGGTCATTGAACATATATACCGCTTCATTGCGTAGTTGGTTCGATCTGGACGAATTCAAGGCAAGCGATAAACAGTATAATTGGACGCTTGAAGAATTGGCGAAAATGCCTATTGATTGGTATGGCGGTGCAGACCTTTCAAGAATGTATGATCTGACAGCGGCGGCGTTGTTTGGGAATTATGAAGGAACAGACATAATAATATCGCATGGCTTTTTTCCGGTAACGCAGGCGGCGCGGAAAGCAGACGAAGACAATATACCTTTGTTCGGTTGGAAAGAAGACGGACTATTAACGATATGCAATAATCCAACAGTCAATGTTTCAGACGTTGTAAATTGGTTTATTGATATGCGAAACAAAGGTTTCAAAATCAAGGAAATAGGACACGACAGGAAATTCAGCGGTGAGGAATATTACCCGCAGATGAAACAGGCGGGGTTCAATATCGCAGAACAACCGCAAATGTATTACATCAAGTCGAAAGGATTTCGAAGGATAGAAAAATCAGCGAAAGACGGCAAGTTATATTATCTGCATTCCGAAGCATACGAATATTGTGTTTCAAACGTTCACGCGATTGAAAAAACAGACGATATGATTAGTTATGAAAAAATAAATCCAACGGCAAGAATGGATTTGTTTGACGCATCGGTATTCGCTTGCGTCAGGTATATTGAAGCGCATACGAAGAATGAAAAACTGCGCAAATGGTACGGTTAAAAGGGGGATAAATGAAAATTCCATTTTTAAGAGATAAGAAAAAAAACCCGCAAATCGGCGTTGTGCTTGGCGGAAAAGATGATTCTATTTGTGTATCCGGCTACACATCATTAGATAAGTGCCCGGAAGTTCTGACAGGTTGCAGGCGCATTGCAGAATTGATCGGTTCAATAACGATTCATTTAATGAATAACACCGAACAAGGCGATGTTCGAATAGTGAATGAATTATCCAAAATGATAGACATTACACCAATGCCGAACATGACACGTTCAACATGGGTGCAAAGTTTCGTTCTGACAATGCTTTTGCAAGGAAGAGGAAACGCGGTGGTTCTTCCGCATACGCGGGGCGGCTATCTGCGAAGTTTAGAACCGATCGCGGCGGGTCGTGTCGCATGGCAACCGATAGGGTATTCAGATTACAGTGTATTTATTGACGGGAAAGAATACCGACCTGATGATATTCTGCATTTCGTTTATAATCCTGACCCAATTTATTTGTGGAAAGGTCAGGGCATCAATGTTTCACTGCGAGATATAGCAAACAATCTGAAACAGGCGGAAGCGACGAAAAAAGGTTTTCTTGAAAGTAAATGGAAACCGTCAGTGATCGTCAAAGTAGATGCTATGACAGATGCATTTTCAAGTCCGGAAGGCAGAGAAAAAATACTTGAAGATTACATCAGAATGGACGGTGAAGGAAAACCGTGGATAATTCCGGGCGAACAAATAGACGTTGAAACCGTGAAACCTCTGACGCTTGCAGATTTGGCGATAAGCGACACGGTAGAAGTGGACAAAAGAACTGTTGCGGCGGTGTTAGGCATACCGCCGTTTTTAGTGGGCGTTGGCGAATATGACAAAAACGCATGGAACGCATTTGTCCAAAATACAGTAAGACCGATAGCACTTTCTATCGCGCAGGAAATGACAAGAAAACTGATTCTTTCACCGAATTGGTATCTGAAATTCAACACGTTATCTTTAATGGATTGGGATTTGGAAACCATAGCAAATGTATTTGGTGGATTGTCAGACAGAGGATTCGTTACAGGAAATGAAGTTCGTGACCGCATCGGCATGAGTCCGGCGGAAGGGTTAGATGAATATCGGATATTAGAAAATTATATCCCATACGACATGAGCGGAAAACAGAAAAAATTGATTCAGGGGGACGGTGAAAATGAGTAAACAACTACGAACAGTAAACACAGAATTCAATACGAGGGAAGAAGACGGCGAATTATATATCGAAGGATACTTCGCCGTTTTTAATAGCAATTATGAAATCGCAGACGGAATGAGCGAATCAATCTCGCCGGGAGCATTCGAAGAAGCGTTAGGCGGCGATATTCGCGCACTGACGAACCACGACACCACGCTCGTTCTTGGACGGAACAAAGCGAACACACTTGAACTGAAAGAGGACAGCCACGGCTTGTGGGGTCGCATCAGAATCAATCCGAACGATTCTAATGCGATGGACACATACGCAAGGGTGAAGCGGGGTGATGTTGATGGGTGTTCCATAGGATTCGACATTGAAAGCGAGAGAACCGACTTTCTCGACAATGGCGATGTGCATTGGACGATTGAAAAGGTCATGCCGTTATATGAGGTTTCATGTTGCACATTTCCGGCTTACAAGGAAACGAACATTTCAGCGCGGGAAAAACAGCGTGATGAAATCGTGAAGCGTGAGCGGGAAATGTGGAAAGCCAAAATGAAAGAGAGGTTACACAATGGCACTGAGAGCATTAATGAAGCGTAAGGAACTCGATAGGCTCAACAAAGAACTTGAATCACTGCGCAGTGTTGATTTCGAAGCAAGAGAAGCAGAAATCGCAAGCATGATCGATGAAGCGGAAACCGATGAAGAACGCGAAGCAGTGACCGAAGAAATCAGCAAATTCGAAGAAGAAAAGAACGCAAACGAAACCGCAGTGAAAGAACTTGAAGAACGAGTTGCGGAAATCGAAGAAGAACTTGCAGAAATCGAAGCGTGTGAAGAACGCGAAGAAGAAAAACCGGAAGAAGAAAAACCGGAAGAAAGGACAGAAAAAATGGATTTCAGAAACATGGATATTGTAACAAGAAATGCAATGTTTGAACGTGAAGACGTAAAAGAATTTCTTGCACAGGTAAGAACCTGCGTAACAGAAAAAAGAGCGATCACAGGCGGGAATCTGCTGATTCCGGAAGTATTCCTTGGTCTGATTCGCGAAAACATCATGGAATATTCGAAGCTGTATAAGCACGTAAACGTTAGAGTTGTAGGTGGCAATGGTCGTGAAATCGTCATGGGCACGATTCCGGAAGCTGTATGGTCTGAATGTTGTGCAAATCTGAATGACCTTTCATTGACATTCAACGAAGCGGAAGTCGGCTGTTGGAAGGTCGGTGGATATTTCGACATTTGCAATGCAACACTGAAAGATTCCGATATTGACCTTGCAAGTGAACTGCTGACAGTTCTTGGACAGGCTATCGGTTATGCACTTGATAAGGCTATCCTGTTCGGACTTGGAACAAGAATGCCGCAGGGATTCTTTACAAGACTGGCACAGACCGCCGCGCCTGCTGATTATCCGGCAAGTGCAAGAACGTGGGTAGACCTGCATACAACCAATATTCAGACTATCGCAAGCACTGTTACGGGCGTGGATATTTTCAGACAGTTCGTTATCAAAGCGGCGGCGGCGAAGGGTAAGTATTCCAGAGGCGAAAAAGTTTGGGTCATGAATGAACTGACTTATGCAAAACTCATGGCGGCGGCACTTGCTAATGATGCATTCGGTCAGATCGTTGTAGGAATGGAAGCAAGAATGCCTGTTGTCGGTGGCATCATTGAAGTTCTGCCGTTTATTCCTGACGATATGGTATTCGGTGGTTATCTTGATTTGTATCTGCTCGCAGAACGTGAAGGAACAGAACTCACACAGTCAGAACACGTCCATTTCCTCGCAGACAGTACAGTATTCAAGGGTATTGCAAGATATGATGGACTTCCGGTTATCGCAGAAGGTTTTGTTGCTATCGGTCTTGACGGCGTAACGCCTGTTGCGACAGGAATTTCCTTTGCACCTGATACAGCAAACACAGGAGCGTAAAACATGAATGATGAAACAATGCTTGATATGCTCAAAATCGATTTGGGTATAAGTACAACGAATAAATATAACGACAGGTTGACACAGTATCTACAAACCGCGCAAAAAGAAATAGAAAGGGAAGGCGTTGTCTTGTCTTGTTCTGATTCGGTCGAAGATGCAAATCTTGTCATTATGTATGCACAATGGCTGTGGCGCAAACGTGACACGGGTGAAGGAATGCCACGCATGATTCGTTGGGAAATAAACAACAGGTTATTTGGTGAGAATGATGGATAGCGTTTTGACTTTGATTTCTGAAACGATAACTGGATATGATGAAAGCGGAAACGCATTGATTACAAGAGCAGAACGAGAGGTTTTTTGTCGCATCGATGATGTGAGCAGAAATGAATTTTATTCTGCGGCAACCGCAGGATTGAAACCTGAAATCACAGCGATATTATTTCATGCCGAATATGAAGACGAACAGAAAGTCATGCATGACGGTAAGGAATACAACGTGATACGCACATATCAAGGTAATGGAATCGGATTAGATGAAATCGAGCTTGTACTTGAAAGGGATATAAGCAATGGGGCGGCGAGGACGTAGGATAGTCGGAACGCGGGCGCAACTTGGCGAAGCCTTGATGGATATTCTTTCGGAATTCATAGATGAAGAAGAAGAAGTTATCAAGCAGGCATTCAATGAAGTTGCAAATGAAACCGCGGCGAAAGTGAGAGCGAAATCACCGCGCGATGAAGGAGACTACGCTGACGGTTGGGAAGTGATCGAACACGTCAAAACAGATGCTTTTGGCAGTTCTATTTCTTATACTGTCGGAAATCCGGAACATTACCAACTGACGCATTTACTTGAAAAAGGACACGCAGTAAAAAATCAATACGGCGCGCCCGTAAGAGGAAAAGCGCGTGTGCGCGGCAGACGGCACATCAAACCCGCTGAACAGTGGGGCATCAATGAATTAGTCGAAAGATTAAAGGCGAAACTATGACATTATTCCAATTATTACAAACATTAAAAATACCTGTTGCCTATGGGTATCACAAAAAACCGCAGGAACTGCCCTACCTCTGCTTGATTGGAGCGGGGCAAGGGCAGTTTGAAGCGGACAATACCTACTATACCAAAAAGAATTTGTGGCAGGTCGAATATTATTTCATCGAAAAAGACACTGATACCGAAGAACAAATAGAAAACTTGTTGCTCGATAACGGGTATAAGTACAGTAAGAGCGAAGATGTTTTTATCGAAGATGAAGGCATCTTCGTTATTTATTATGACGTATAAGGAGGAAAACATGGCTAATAAAGTAATGTTCGGAGTATCCAACCTGCATATCGGCGAATATAACGTCAGTTCAACGGGCGTGGTTACTCTTGGCACACCGTTTCATATTCCGGGAACTGTGAACATCAGCATTGAGCCTGATTCAGAAGAAAATAAATTCTATGCAGATAATACTGTTTATTGGACGAATTATTCTGATAACGGCATGACAGGCGAGATTGAAAACGCACTGTTCGATGATGCTTTCAAAACTCGGTTTATGAATTACAAAGCACTGTCTAATGGCGGTATCGCGCAGATTCGCGGGCAGAAAAACAAGAATGTTTATATCGCATTTCAGGCAGAAGGCGATCAGGACGCAAGGCGCGGAATTTTCTATAACTGTTCACTTGGACAGATTACGCGCGAATATTCCACCACGGAAGATTCCATCGAACCTGCAACTGCAACACTGCCATTCACAGTGAATGGAGACAACGCAACCGGAGTAGTCAGAGCGGCATTCACGGAAGGCGCGGCGGCATATTCAACGATATTCACCACGCCACCACTGCCGACAACAACGTAATTTATTGAAAAGAAAAGGAGCAAAAAAATGAGCGATAGAAAAATCTTGATCGCGGTGCCATGCATGAATCAGGTGGCATCAGAATTCGCCTATTCGCTTGCGCAATTACAGAAAGTAGATCAGTGTGCCGTCTTGTTCAAGATTGGCACATTGGTCTATGTTGCGAGAGACGAATTGGCTAAAGCATCGTTAGCGTGTGGAGCTGATTATATTTTTTGGCTCGATTCGGACATGACTTTCGATGCAGACATACTGAAACGTATGCTTGACAGCTACGAAGAAACAGGCGCGGATATTTTGAGCGGTCTATATTTCCGCAGAGTAGAACCATATACGCCGACACTGTTTGAAACATTGGAATTCGATGATAACGGCGCAGAATGGACGGAATTCAGGAACGTTGATAACAATCCTTTTGAAGTCGCAGGTTGCGGGTTTGGTTGTGTATTGATGCGCACAGATATTTTTGTTGAAGTGCAGAAAGAATTTGGTGCGATGTTCACGCCGGAAAAAGGACTTGGTGAAGATTTAGCGTTCTGTTGGCGGGCGCGGAAACTTGGTTATAAGGTCATGTGCGATCCGCGCATTCTGTTAGGGCATATCGGTTATAACATCGTAACAAAAGACTTTTTCTTATCGTGGCAGGAAAGGAGCAACAAACATGATTAAAGCGATAACAATTGAAGATAAAACAATCGAGGTCAACTCCGCGCAGGGTTGGCTTTTTTGTTATAAAGAACAATTCGGACATGATATAACGCCTGACTTGTTGCCGTTAGTCGATGCGATTTTGAAAATTTTAAGTGATATTTACGGCGAAGAAGAAATGACCGTCGGAGATGCGCTGAACGAAGAAACCATAGATAAAGTGATAGTTTCCCTTTCAACGTTGGAAGCTACAACGGTAATCAATATTCTGTGGGCGATGGCTAAAAATGCGGGGAATGAAACACCGCATTATAAATTTATCAATGAATTTGACCCTTTCCCGTATGAAGAAATCGCGCCGATGCTGTTCGTTTTGATTTTGAAAAGTTCTGTTGCATCAAAAAACTTGGGAAGCCTTCTGGAGAAAGTTCCGGCTTTATCACGATTAATGACATCGTTATCGCAGGAACAAGCAGAGGATTGACTTTAGAGGGCATAAAAGAAATGGAACTCGGCGCATTTGTAGATTATTGCATCGATTGGAACGAAGCGCATGACGATAAGAAAACAAAAGAAGTGCAGAGAAAGGCAACACAATACGATTGGAATGTGTTGTTGGGGTAAAGTATGAGCGAACATATAAAAGGCATAACAATTGAATTCGATGCCAATACCGCAGGTCTGAAAAAAGCTATGACGGAATTAGACCGAAATGCGAGGAAGACAAGCACGGCATTAAAGGACGTCAACCGCGCATTGAAGTTGAACCCACGCAGTACCACGTTATTGGCACAAAAACAGGAATTGCTGAAAAGGCGTGTTGGCGAGGTATCGGACAAACTGAAAGTAATGAAAATGCGCCTAAAGGAAATGGACAACGATCCGTCAGTCGACAAAACTTCTGCTGATTACAAGAAATTGCAGAGAGATATTGTTAAGGCAGAAGCGTATCAAAAGCAGTTTCAGAAAGAATTACGCCAATTCGGAACAGTCGGAGCACAACAGGTTCGCGCAGTAGGTCAGGCATACCAACAGGCGGGTCAGAAAATAAAAAGTGCGGGTCGCTCGATCACAACGGCAATTTCAATGTATGGAATCGCGGGCATATATGCCGGTTCGAAACTTATTGAAATGAGCCAAAAACAGGCACAGGCAGAACAGAAACTTTCTGAAATCTACAAAACGAGAATGGGAGTAGACAAGAAAGCGGTCAAATCCACATTGGAACTTGCGAGTGCTCAACAAAAATTAGGTGTTGTCGGTGATGAAGTGCAGATCGCAGGGGCACAACAGTTGGCTACCTATTCAAAGTACCCATCGACAGTAAACACATTATTGCCCGCATTAAATAATCTGCTCGTACAACAGAAGGGTCTGAATGGAACACAGGAAGATGCCACCAACCTTGCAAATATGTTCGGTAAGGCGATGATGGGGCAGACAGGAGCGTTGAAAAAGGCGGGAATCACATTCACTGATGCACAGGCTGAAATCCTGAAAACAGGGAATGAAGAAGAAAGAGCCGCCATTCTTGCGGAAGTTGTTACGCAGAATGTAGGTAACATGAACGAAGCCTTTGCGCAGACAGACGCAGGAAAGATTCAACAAGCTAAAAATGCTTTAGGAGATATGGGTGAAGAAATAGGTGCTGTATTGCTTCCGGCTGTGGCAGACCTTGTTTCGTGGCTACAAGCTAACCTGATGCCGAAACTTCAGCAGATGATCGACTTTTTCAAGCAACACCCTGAAATTGCAAAATTCGCTCTTGCATTTGCCACGATAACGGCTGTGCTTGGCCCTGTGCTTGTTGTAATAGGTTCTTTTGTTTCAGCTATTGGCGGAATATTAACGATTGCGCCTCTTGTCGCGGGTGCTATCGGTGCAATTTCGCTTCCGGTCATGGCGGTTGTTACGGCGATAGGTTTAGCGATCGCGGCGGGAATTGCAATCGTTAAAAATTGGGATTTAATCAAAGCGAAAGCGCAAGCAATATGGAACAATGTTCAAAGAGCGATTTCAATCGTAACAACGAGAATCAAAACCAATTTCACTACAATGCGCACATCAGTGAGCAACACTTGGAACGCATTGAAGACAAAAGTTGTTTCTGTAGCCAATAGCATAAAGAATACAGTTTCAACTGCATTCAACACGCTGAAAACAAAAGTTTCGTCGGTATGGAATTCTATTAAAACTGCAATCACGAAACCAATCAATTCAGCGAAAGAAACTGTAAAAAATGCAGTTGAAAAATTAAAAAGTTTCTTTCCTCTTAAAATTGGCAAGATATTCAGTGGTCTAAAAGTACCGCATTTCAGCATCAAAGGCGGAAAGGCACCATTCGGAATCGGCGGCAAGGGTTCAAAACCGAGCATTAGCGTTTCATGGTACAGAAAAGCGATGGAAAATCCGTATTTATTCAGCGATGCAACACTGTTTGGAGCGGGTGAAGCGGGAGATGAAATTTTATACGGAAGAAATGCATTGATGCGTGATATTGCAAAAGCATCAAGTGGCGGTGGAATAACAATCAATGTTTATGGTTCGGATAACATGAGCGTTTCAGAACTCGCGGCGGAAGTCGAAAGAAGATTGATTCAAATGCAGAAAAGGAGAACACAAGCATGGGCTTAAATCCTGTTACAAGCATAGATAAAACATTCACATTTGACGGTGAAAACTCCGGAACGTACAACACACATATCGTTGGAAGCGGTGTATATAATGCGCCTGTGCGAGCGATCGAAATGGTGAATATACCTAACAGAAATGGCGCATTCGCTTTAGATCAGGGATACTTCGAAAATGTGGAATTAGTGTATGAAGCAAGCATCGTGGCGAATAATGAATCGGAATTTACACAGGCGATTTCTGAATTGCGGAATTGGCTTTGCTCAAAGAAAAATTATTGTCGTTTAGAAGACGATTATAATCCGGACGAATACAGAATGGCGGTCTATAAAAGTGGACTTGAAGTCGATGCGATAGACGCAGACTCAGGGAAATTTGATATTGTATTCGACTGCAAACCGCAACGCTACCTGAAGTCAGGCGAAACCCCAATAACGATAGGTCAGTGGGGCGAAACAGAAACCCTTGAAGGGGATATAGTTTCGTTTGATAATCCGAATGGTTATTTGGCGTTCAAATCCCTCACAGCAGACATAGAACCGATACAAGACCTACACGGCTACGATGCACCGTGGGTTGGGGGTGCAGGGAAGAACAAACTGAACAATGATTCTTCTACGGCAACCTCTAATGGAATCACTTTCACGGTAAATGCTGACGGCACAGTAACGGCTAACGGCACTGCGACAGGTACGGCGGTGTTCCGCATCTACACGGCTAATTCAAATCTACCGAATGATGCGGTCATTCTTAACGGCTGTCCTGAAGGCGGTAATTACAGTTCAGGCTACAGTATGATAATTGCCACAAGTTCGGGAACAAATATCGGCAGTGCGGTAGACACAGGAAGTGGAGCGAGTTACACGGCACAACAACTTGCAAATGCTAATCAAATGCAGATTATTATTCGTCAAGGAACTACGGCGAACAACCTTGTTTTTAAGCCGATGGCGCGGCTTTCTTCCGTGGCTGACGGAACGTATGCTCCTTATGCCAACGTCTGTCCGATTACAGGACGGAGTGAAGTGAATGTGACCGTAGCAGACGACCACGACAATCCGACTGTATCAGAATCATATCCGACCGACTTAGAGCGCACCGTCTACGGCGGAAGCGTGGACTTGGTTAGCGGTACGCTGACGGTGGATAGGGTCAGCGTTGATTTAGCACAGGGCATGAGCGGCGGCACATTGAGTGGCAATTATGTGTACTTCAAACAACTAACGGACGCACCAAAAGCCGTTGCAGATGCAGAAATCGCAAATGTTACCGCAGAAGCATACGAAGCAATTAGGTTTAACGGTGTTGCTACAAACATCGGAACGATTGCAATACGAGGGAGCAACAGTTACATCTATGTAAACACAGGCGGTCAATCTATTGCTCCAACAGGCAAAGCCGTCTACGAACTTGCCACCCCAACCACCTACCAACTCGACCCGCAGACGGTGAGCGTACTGCGTGGCACAAATAACGTGTGGGCGGACAGTGGTTCGGTAACGGTCGAGATCGGAGCCGACCCACGTTTTGTGTTTAATCCGACAAGGTTTGATGCACAACCGATTCTTGAAATCGAAGGTTACGGCAACATCGACTTGAACGGATATAACATCGAAATTGAAAATGTGCCGGTCGGCGATGTAATACTTGATGGCTTCAATAGTGCACTGCCGTATAGCGTGTCTTTCGGTGAGGTTTACATCAAGAGCGGTGATGCGATCGATGTTTCATATCCTGTGGCGAACATCAGGGCAAGGAATTCCACATCAAAAAGTATCACAAACGCAACTATCACAAGCACAGACGGGTTCATCACGAGCGCAACAATAAACGACATTACAAGCAAAACATTTCTTATACACGTTTTAGCGACAGACCCACTTACATTCAGTTATGGAACGAGCGGAACGAAAACGGCATCTGTGTTCGTCAGGATGACACGAACAGGTGGGACAACAACTGATTTAACATTCAGATACACCGTAAAATATGACGGCAACAAAACGATAACTTTCTCGGCTGATGTCAAGACGAATAACTACGTGTATGTTGACCGTGCGACAGGCTCTTCAGACGAAATAGTGTTGCATTCAACGGAACTTGCTTTCGGACATCCAACATACATCGACTGTGAGATTGGCGAAGCATACGCCATCGACAACGGCGTTTTTAGTCCGTTGAACAAATATATTGCGCTTGGGTCTGAATTGCCAACATTATCTGTTGGGGCAAACACTGTGACCTATGACAACACAATAACTTTGTTAAAAGTAACTCCGAAATGGTGGCAAGTATGATACCGATTCTATATGAAAAAACAGAAACCGCCTTTAT
>JAEIGA010010576.1_pt1 | contig 13994 bp, 9 predicted proteins | sample 9270691 | NCBI WGS metagenome assembly JAEIGA01 (sample SAMN17057246, study PRJNA624740) | gut metagenome | biome: biome; isolation source: fecal sample | host: Bos grunniens | place: China: Xizang | collected 2019 | reverse complement strand
TGGCACGATATCGTTTGTGATAACGGCGATATCTACGGTAACCCCTGCGAACATCCATCAAATGCTTGACATCCTTACGCTGTTCGATGGTTCCCTGAAACACCACTTTGTTTTTGGTTCTGCATTTTTGTACCAGTGCAATCCCCACATGCAAGCCGCCGTCATCGATACCACAGCGAATCTCATCGCTACAGATTTCTTCCTGGGGAATTGTTTTTAATAATTGAATTCTCATCGGTATTTTGCTAAGCAATACCGCTTTTTTCTTTCGTAACAGATACCAGGCTTTTTCTTCCCTGGTCGGAGACAAGGGCGTTCCCGCTGCATCCGAGACAAAACAATACTTGTTTGACATTTCTGTCACCTTCTTTTCAGAGTATTTTTCTTCTTGCCAATGTCATACGGAGGGCTTGTGTTTCCCTGTGATCCTGTCAGGACATGAGACAGGTTTCTTGGTTGGCACTCACAGAGCGGCGGACTGAAGATGACATCCGCAGGTGTGTCTTTGCCTGACCGTACAACGTAGTTCCTATCCGCAGTATGCCTTTCGGCAACAGCGGTCACTGAGGCTTGAGACCTGTTGCAAAGCCCTATCCAAAAAACCAACGTGTCCACTTTTGGGTAGGTTTATCTACATATTTCTATGTTTTTGATTACTCAACAACTAGTCCTATTATTCTGGAACAACGATTAAATTATCTGCAAAAGTGAACACCTTCGGTATACCACGATAAAAACACCAACTTGGCATCAGTTCATATGGATGTGCCACAATACGAAATGCTCCAATGTTTTCCTTTACCTGAAATACTGCATCCATTTTTGTGATTTCTTTTTCTTGTGGTCCTTTTGGCATTTGAATTACTTGTGCTAGTGTCAAATGCTCCTTATCTTCTCCAATATATAATTCCACAGATTCTGGATAAATAATTCCACTTCTATGATTGGTCAAAAATCCGATTCCAATCGAAGAAATTGACATTTTAGAAGGCAATTGAGCTATAATGTCCAAATCATCAAGTGTTGCTCTCCATCTTCCATCAAAATAGTTTAAACTTCCTCTTGCTATCTGCAATAAATCCTGTTCCCCATTTCCTCTAAGTGCTTGACGCTTATCAAAAACAGTTGGACCTTCTAATCTCATATCTTTTAAACCAAACTGATAGCTATAACTTACAGTTTCACTAAATCTTCCATCTGCCAAAAATACTTTTGCCATAAGAACACTATTCTTCTCAATTCTAATTGGTTCCTTGTACAGTAAAGAATCCTTCGTAGGTTCTGAACCATCTAAAGTATAGCGAATATCGCCTTCGTCTCGTGCTGTTAAAGTAACTTCATAAGAAGTTCCCCATGGAAATACAGAAGATTCACAAGAAGCTTTCGGTGCTATCGGCGGAAACAAATGCTTTTTGCCTTCTTCCCATTTTGGAAATGGCACTTCTTTGTCTCGGCGAATCTTTTCCAATTCCGCTCCGAAAATCAAACAGATTTTACCATTGCATGGTGTAATTGCCACACCTTCCATACCGCAAGTTTCTATCTTACCTTGTTCTACCGTAAAATCATATGCAAAGCCTTCATGCTGCATATAAATTGTATTATTTTCTAAACACTGAAACACGGGAAGACAATCAAAATATAACTGATACTCTGTTTGTAATTCCATTTTATCCTGCATCATCGTAAACTGGGCAGTTACCACTCCATCTTCTATCAGTTTTGCTTTGGCTGTAAATTCATCTACCGCTTCATAACGAATGCTACCCATTGGCTCCTGTCTTTCTTGATTAAGCAAACGAATAAATGGTCTATTCTCTACATTGCCCCAAATCTGTGGGAACATTAGTGGAAGTGCATCAAAGGTACTCTTTGGCCCACGCAATGGTTTTTCTAAATAACGGCAAGGATATTTTTCATCATATAAGAACATGTCGCGAATGCGAAGATGTCCTTCCTCTCCCAAAAATCCAACACGATAGTTTGTACTTGCATACCACTGTACGGAAACATTGTTCTTTTCATTCCAGTCACTGGAGGCTTGAAAGGTAAGTGGAGGAGTCATTTCATATTGTTCTTTGAACCACTCTGCAGACTGTGCCATGGTTTCTACACGAATCTTTCCTTCTTTCACCAATTCCTGCACCTTAATCAACTGTAATTCTAAACCAGGTTCAATATTTTCCCAGAGAAAGTTATTTTCCTGCCCCATCTGTGCATAACCAACACCCAATACATCTTCGTCCGTAAGACAACCAAAGAACCACGAAAGCCATTGTGGACTACGTCCAGTTTGCCAAACAGTTTCCAATGTGTAAACCGTGTCCATACCTTCTCTCACATAGCTCTCAAAATTGTAAATCGGGTCTGGACCAAGAATTCGAATCATTGGTGCATTGATTTGTTCCTCCTTCGTCTGCGCTGGAATAAAAGCATTTCTTTTGCTAGGATAGTAAAATCCATTTGGAATACCGCCCCATAAAGTAAAACCATCCGTATCCATCTGGTCACGACAAATCGCTGCACCTACTATACCATAACGTTCTACCGCATACTCTACCGTAACAGAATCAATTACCCAAGCCCCAATGGTTTTCGGATACCTTTCAAAGACCTTATAAAAATCTTCCATGTAAGCATCCACCAAGCGCTTACGTTCCCATGGTTCATATCCGAGAGAGTATGCACTATTTACACGGTCATCATATAAAATACCTACTTTTTCTCTGTGAAATTCAACACCCGCACGCTGGCATAAAGGTTGCGTGATTTCCCACCAAATAGAAACTTCATCACCTTCATCTAAATATTCTTTTAATAATGATTGGTATCGCTCATCCATCAATGCATCATATTTTAATGCGTATGTGCTAGGAAAACCAAACTGTTTTATAAGAATCAATTCTTTTCGAAGAGTTTCAAAGTCATCTATGACAAAACGACTTGGTTCTTCATGAGACATACGAATAAAATTATAAATATTCACGATTGCAGTTTTTTTCATATCTCATACTCCTTTTCTCTAATAATCACTGATGATATTATAACACATTGCACTGAGACCTCATACTTATTTTTTTCCCTATCACAATCGCTTTCGCATCTGTTCCATGACCAATTTCTCGTGTCTTAGCAATCGGTATTTTATTTCTTACCATTTGTTTTACCAACTTTTCTATGGTCGGCACACAATTTTCAGCTTCCATTTCCGTAAATGTTCCAAGCAAAATACCAGACACTTTCGCAAATGCCCCCAATTGATGCAACTGGCAAAGATATGTCTCCATTTTCGCAACAGTTCCAGAATAACTTTCTAGAAGTAAAATTTTTCCACTCAAATCTGGCATATATTCTGTTCCAGCCAATTTTAAGAAACATCGGATGTTACCACCAACTACAACCCCTTGCATTTCCTGGCCTTGCACAAATTCATACTTAATATGAAACAAATCGTTTCCTTGCTCCATAAGCGTATTTCTAAAATCCGAAATCTGTTGTTCTCGATGTTTCGAAATCAAGTTACGCACCTGATATAATATAGAAGCTTTTCCTGTTTTTGCATAAATTGCATTCAGAACTGTAGTCAAATCACTATAACCCCAAAAGCGTTTTTCGCTATTTTTTATCACATCGTAATCGAGATACGGCAAAATGCCATTCGCCACATCTCCACCTGAAATATCAAATATCTCAGTAATTTCATCGTCTCGATAAAATTGCATCAATGCCTCGACACGCTCTTTTGCACTTCCACAGAAAATGTCTTCTTTTTCATAGATGAAATCACTAAACACAGGATATAAATCCAACTCCACTAATGTATTTTTTAACTGTTCTATTTTAGGTACGGCAGTTTTCTTCTGTCCATTTGAACAACATACAATTCCCACTTTTTTCTTTTCCATGTCCTGTTCCCCGCCATTTTGCTACAAAGTTTTCTTTTATTATAACAGACTTCAGTTTCTTTCGAAATGAAATCTTATATTATAATCCGAATCAAAAAACTCTTGTTTTTCACGCTTTGAAGTGTTAAACTAAAAAAATCTTAAAAATTTTACTGCATGTGAGGTCTTACTATGTTGGGAACAATTATAAATACAGGCGCAATTCTGGCCGGAAGCGTGTTCGGAAGTATCCTTCGAAAAGGAATTAAAGAGGAATATCAAGGCGCATTATTCAATGCAATGGGACTTGCCGCCACGGCTCTTGGCATCAACTCAATCGTTACTAATATGCCCAAAAGCAATTACCCTGTTTTGTTTATTGTAAGCCTAGCTTTGGGCAGTTTGATTGGAACGATTTTGAATCTGGATGGAAAATTTCATGGAATTGCTGGAAAATTCGGACAATCCCAATTAGCCCAAGGATTATCCACAGGAATCTTACTTTATTGCATTGGAACACTTTCTATTCTTGGTCCCATCGAAAGTGCTCTACATGGAGATAACACCTATTTATTTACGAATGCCACATTAGACTTTGTAACATCTACCGTACTAGCATCTACCTACGGAATCGGTATGGCACTAGCTACAATTGTACTGTTTTGTTGGCAAGGAACAATTTATCTTGGTGCTACTTGGCTAGAACCATTTTTAACACAGGAGTTGCTCACAGAGATTTCTTTATTGGGTGGAATATTAATCGCAAGCTCTGGAATTTCTATTCTGAAAATCAAGGATTGTAAGACACTGAATATGCTTCCATCTTTGCTTGTGCCACCCATCTTTTTTATCATTATGAGAATGTTTTTTTCATAACTTGTATATACAAAAGGATATGGTCGACAGAATCGCTAAACCGCGAGTCTATCGACCATATTTTTATAACTACTATTTTAGAAAACTCTTTGCCGATTTATATCCATATTTTTCATCTGTTTCAAGTACCGCACGATTTATCGCTTTTCCAAGTACATCTGCCGCCATCGTTCCTACGACATCCGCACTGGATTTGACTTTACCGGTACAAAGAGCATATATCGAATCTCCATCCATGGAAGTATTCACAGGACGAATGGTTCGTGCAATTCCATTACTAGCCATCGCTGCAACTTTATTCATCTCTGCCTTATCCAAATCCGCATTGGTAATAATCGCTCCAATGGTCGTGTTCAGGGAAAATTTGCTGGCAATCTGTAAGAGTTTTACCGCTTCTTCTTCACTGGAAATCATTTTTTCTTTCCTGCGATCCAAAAGTCCTGCAAGTTGTTTGTTGGAATCCATTTCAAATACATCACCGATTGCATTTACAACTACGATTGCACCAACCTGAAGGGTTCCCATCTGAACACAATAACAGCCAAGTCCTGCTTTCATGGAGCGCTCACTTCCATAAATCTTACCAACCGTAGCACCCATACCAGCACCAACATTCCCATTTCGCTCCATATTACGCTCACTGTCAAGGCACGCTTGATAGCCCATCTTTGGTCCTGGACGCACATCTCCATCTACACAGCCCAAATCAAAGATACAAGAACCAACCACAATCGGAACTACATAGTCTCCAACTTTCACTCCCTGCCCTTTTTTCTCCAAATAGCGCATCACACCGCCAGCCGCATCCAGCCCAAATGCACTTCCTCCGCTCAAAAGCAGACCATTGATGCCATCGTTGCTCATCTTCGGATTCAGCAACTGAGTTTCTCTGGAAGCGGGACCACCTCCACGCACATCAACACCACAAATTGCCTTCTTTTCACAAATAATGACCGAACATCCCGTTGCATGTTCTTCATCTTGCGCATGTCCAATACGAATCCCTTTTATATCATGTAAGCTGATTTCTTTCCACAAACTCATTGCAAATCCCCCTTTTCCAAGATATTACATTTAATTATTATTTTCGATTTTAATTACCAACCTTCGATATTTCATTGCGAACTTTCTGCATTCTCACATCCAAATCATAACTGATTCTTGCACAAGACTCCAATTCCATTGCCAAAATATCCAACTGCTCTGGTGTCAAATCTTTCTTATATCGTAATTTGTGTTCCAAACTTGCCCAAAAATCCATCGCAATCGTACGAAGCTGTACTTCCACTTTCATATTGCGTTTTTCATTCTGCAGAAAAATCGGAATCTCTACAATCAAGTGCAGACTTCGATATCCATTTGGCTTTGGATTCTTGATATAATCCTTGATTTCAATTAATTTCACATCATCCTGCTGCAACAGACAATCTGCCAGCAAATAAATTTCATCCTGAAATGAACAAACTACACGGATTCCCGCAATATCCCAGATATTTTCTTCAATCGCTTCTACCGTCACAGGAAGTCCTTTTTTGTGCAATTTTTTTAATAAACTTTCTATAGATTTGACACGCGACTTAATACTTTCAATTGGATTTCTATCATAACGGAGGGAAAATTGCTCATTTAAAACTCTAAATTTTGTCTCTACCTCCATGATGGCACATCGATAATAGGATATCAGCGTCTGAAATGGAATGCTGTTTGTTTTTACGAAATTTAAAAATTCTTGTGATGCCAAACTTTTCTTGAAAAATTCTTCTGCTTTTTGTTCATCAATACTATTTATGTACATAGTAATCTCCATTTCTTTTGAAATATATTGGATATTGTAACTATTCAAAGCCATTCGCAAAATCGCTTCTTCGAAGCTTTCCTTTTGCTCATGAGGGCTTCTCGCCCTATGGATTTATAAAAACAGCCCTATACAAACAAGCTTGGACGGTCGGTTTTACATAAATCCGCATGACTGTGAACAGTTACGAATATTATACACCAAAATGTCTGATTATAGTAAAATTACTCGCTTATTTTATAAATTTTTTAAATTTGCAAAACAAAAAGCGATATCACAACCTACTCGCCATGATACCGCTTTATCTTTTATTTATTCTGCTTTTTCAATTTCATCAATATCTTTGATGGACAGATTTTCAATCGTCACACCTTTGAATTTTGCCAATACCAGATATACAGCTGCCATTGCAACTACACACACAACAGTTACAACTGCACTTTCTGTTACGGAAGCTACCATAAATCCAACAAAGGAAACTACTGCACAAAGTACCGCATATGGAAGCTGAGTCAATGTATGATTGATAAGCTCACAGTTCGCTCCTGATGCAGCAAGAATAGTCGTATCAGAAACTGGAGAACAATGGTCTCCGAACAATCCACCAGACAATACCGCACCGATTGTAACAATCAAGCTTGCATCTAAGTGGTATGCCATTGGGATTGCAATAGGCATAACAATCGCAAATGTTCCCCAAGAAGTACCTGTTGCAAAGGACATTACTGCACCGATTACAAAAATGATGGATGGTACCATCCAGTATGGAATCGTATCTCTAGCGATAGAAACGATAAATTCAGAGGTTCCCAATGCATCTCCTGCTGTACTTAAGCCCCAAGCCAGAATCAACATCATCATACAGTCAAACAGTTTGCTGCAACCTTTGATATATGTAGAAATACCCTGTTTGATACTCATAACACCATAAAATCTCATCATCAGAATCATTGTTACTGCGGCCAGCAAATAACCACTAATCAAAGCAACACGGAATTCTCCACCTGGTACCTGTTTTACAGGGAATCCTTTTGGTGCCAAAATTCCAAACAATACAACAAACAGTACAACCAATGGAATGATTACAACCAGCGGAGACACTTTATTATTCAGAATCATATCTTTCTTTGGCGCTTCTTCACTTGGCAGTTTTGAAAAAATACCTTTTCTAGCATCCTGTTCTGCTTTTGCCATTGCACCAAACTCTTTTTTAGAAAATGCTACTAATGGTACAATACACAGACACAAAATTGGATAAATCTGGAATGGGATTGCTTTGCAGAATGCAGTCCAGTCTGTCATTTCTGTAATTCCAAGGTTCGTAAATTCCGTCTGAATCAATCCCATGGATGTAACTCCCCATCCGATAAATGGAATCAATACACATACTGGTGATGCAGTAGAGTCGATAATCCATGCCAATTTCTCTCTGGAAATTCTCATTTTCTTGAAAATTGGTGCGAAAATTGGTCCAACAATCATTGGTGTTCCAAGTTCAGAAAAGAATACCAAAATACCGCCCAGCCAAGCAGCAATCTGTGTTTTACATCTGGTATCTACAAAATTTGCAACACTTCTTGCAAATGCTTCTGCTCCACCAGATTTTTCCAATAAAGTAACAAAACCTCCGATAAATACCAATAATACGATAATTCCCGCAGTGTAACTGTCAAGCAGTCGAGGAATGATGTATTCACCGATGGTAGATGTCAATGCTGTTACAGGATTTCCGCCAGCTAAAATTAATACAGCAGACAACAAACCCACAAACAAAGACAACACTACATTTTTTGTCCAAACTGCCAACGCGATAGTCAGGACAATAGGGACAATTGATAAAATATTTGCTTCCATTTTTTCTCCTTCTCTTCTGTTTTCAAAGATTTTTCTTGCATAATTATACAGATTTTTCTATAAATAGCAAGTATTTTCAACAAAAATAACAAAGCTAGCAACTTTTTGAAGAAAAAATAATAGCAACTCGCTTTTCAGATAGCTTTATGCTATGATAAAGAAAAAATATTTAGGAGGAAAAAACATGAAAAAATGGAAATGGCTTAGTTTTTTTGTAGCATGTTTTATGCTAATTTTGCTATTACCAACGCAAATTTTTGCGGCAACACACAGTGGAAATTGTGGTGACAATTTAACCTGGAGTTTAACAACAGAAAATGGCGTATTGACGATTTCTGGTACTGGCGATATGGATTGTGGCATTATATGGAGAGGAAAGGCACCCTGGACTTCTTATTATCCAACTATCCGTTCTGTGGTAATTGAAGAAGGTGTGACTAGCATAGAGGCTCAGGCATTTAAAGGCTGTAACAACATAGAAAACGTTACCTTGCCAGAGAGTTTAACTTCCATAGGGATGCAGGCATTTTATAATTGTAATTTAAAACAGATTACGATACCTGCGAACGTTACAACTATTGGACAAAACGCGTTTTATAATTGTGACAATTTAAAAACCGCCGGTCCAATTGGCGGTGGATACGATTACGAATTTGGATGGACAACGTCTATTCCAAACCATGCATTTCATGGATGTTATGGCTTACAAGAAATTACGCTTCCATCCACCCTCAAAAGCATCGGTAATCTTGCTTTCCAAGATTGCCAAGCACTGAAAAGCGTTATCATACCAGAGGGAGTAACCTCCATAGGGCAATATGCTTTTGCTTATGGCGGATTGCAAAAAATCACCGTTCCAGCTAGTGTTACAAATATCGGTAAGAATGCATTTTATGGATGCGATGTCCAAAACGCTGGTCCAATTGGCGGTGGATACGATTACGAATTTGCTTGGACAGATTCCATCCCAAACTACGCATTTCATGGATGTAAATCTTTGATAGATGTGATACTGCCTTCCCAAATAACAACGATTGGCGATTTTGCATTTTATGATTGTAAAAGTTTAACAAACATAGTGTTACCTTCCGCCATTACTCAAATTGGCGCAGATGCTTTTCACAATTGCGAAACCTTAACCAGCATAGAACTTCCAAATGGTATTTCTAAAATAGACGAGGCTACATTTATAGGCTGTAAAAATTTAACAAGCATTGAGATACCAAATAGCGTTACAAACATTGGCGAGTTTGCATTTGACGACTGTACAAGTTTAACGGATGTACACTATAAAGGAACCGAAGAGGAATGGAATGCAATTTCTATCGCATCTTATAATGAACCACTTATCAATGCAACTTTTCACTTTAATCCACCAGAAACAGATGATGAGACGAAAGTGACAGAGATTTTTACGGATGTTTTTGAAAATGATTGGTTTGTTGAAGCTGTACAGTTTGTTTATGACAACGGCATGATGTCTGGTAATGCAGGCTCATTCACACCAAATGAAAACATGACTCGTGCTATGATGGTAACTACTTTGTATCGTCTGTCTGGTTCTCCTAATGTAACCGATTACAAAGCCACATCTTTATTTAGCGACGTAGAAGCAGGTTCTTGGTATGAGGATGCTGTAAACTGGGCATATAACACGAACGTTACCACTGGTTATACGGATTCTAACGGAAATTCTACTCACTTTGGTTCCAATGACAAGGTAACTAGAGAACAATTAGCAGTATTCTTACATCGTTACGCAAAAACACAGGGATACGATGTAAGCGTTCGTGCAGATATTACGAATTATGTGGGCTATAGTGAAATCAGTGATTATGCAAGCGAAGCTATGGAATGGGCTGTCGGAGTTGGATTGATTAGCGGTCTTCAATCTGAGGAAAACGGAATTGAAATTTATGATTTGGCACCGAAAGGAAATGCTACGAGAGCACAGCTGGCAACAATCCTTATGAGATTTTGTAAATACTATCAAATTTAATTACCACTACCTAGATGATTCTAGCATATAAAAACGGGATGGCAGAGTGTGATATTTTCATGCTGTCATCCCTTTTATAAATAAACTCATGTCTTAATTACCATACATTTGTTTTGCAATTTCCTTCAAACGTCCTAAACGTGCATCAAAGAACATCTTATACGACTTACAGAACCAATTTTCTCCATATATCGTCCCTGGCTGTTCTCTATGTCTTCTACATCCCCCTCTGCATAAAACAAAGTATTCACATTCCTTGCATTTCTTTGTGTGATTCAAGGAATTTTCTACAAATCGGCTTTTCTCTCGATTCTTATTTATTTGTTCAAAACTATCCTCTTTGAGATTTCCCAGTTTATAATCATCTAGCACATAAAAATCGCAAGGATATACACTTCCATCTGCTTCTATTACACTCTGATAGCTACAGATACCTCTCTGCTCGCACGCTTCTGGAAGTATTCCTAGCAAAATCCCAATATAATTTTCAAACTGGCGGATATTTGGCTGACATCCTCTTCGCAAATCCAAATCCCACAAGTCAAACAACTCTATCAAAAATCGACCATATACTTCTGGAGTTAGGGAATATTCCTGTTGATTTTGTTTTTCCCAAATCGGATCAAGGCAAGCGATATACTGCTGCCAAACAAATCCCAACTTTCGATACTGCTCATAAATTCTGCTAATTTTCGGCGCTGTCTTTGCATTTACTACAGTAAGTACATTGAACTGACATCCAGCTTCCCTAAGCATCCTCGCTGCATCTAACACTCGGAAATAAGTTCCATTTCCTTCCATATCTTTTCGAAACGCATCGTGAGCAGTTCGCACACCATCGACAGAAAGCCCCACAAGGAAATTATGCTTTGCAAGAAAATTGCACCACTCTCTATCTAATGCATAGCCGTTTGTTTGAATCACATTATTAATAGAAAGTTTTTTTGCATTGTACTTATCTTCTAACTCCAAAAGTTTCTTATAAAAATCCAAACCTGCTAATGTCGGTTCCCCTCCTTGAAAGGAAAAGGTACACTCCACATCCGCAAAATTTAACGTTTTTTTCACCACTTGTTCTAATGTTTGCTCTGTCATCTTGCCGTACAAAGCCTGATTTCGATTTTTCATTTCATCCTTGTAAAAACAATACTGACAATTCATATTACAAGCCCCCGATACGGGCTTTATCATCACATAAATCGGTGGCATATCTAAAATCCTCTAAACCTCACTCCTCATTGACTTGTGCAATGTAATGAGGATATTCTTTCCCTGGTATTAATCTTTGGTTTTCTACAAAACCTTCTGGTCGATTTTTTAATTCCTCTATTAACCAAGAACGCATACGCACTATGTTTTCTTGGTATTCTTGCATATCTATACAATTTTTCGTTTCATGTGGATCTTGGTTTAAATCAAAATATTGTTCCTCTCCCGTACTAGTAAACCAACAATATTTCGCATCCTCCGTGACAATATAATGGTGAGACAAACCACCATATGCATGCTCTCCATGCAAATATTCTCTAAAATCAGAAGGATGTGCTCCAACTTCTGCACATGCTTTTGTTGGATGATAGCGACTACTTTCTGCCTGAATCAGAGGAAGAAGGCTTTTTCCATCTACGCTATCAGGAATCTTAGCCTGTGCAATATCCAAAATTGTCGGCATAACGTCACGAAGTTCTACTACATTGTGGCAAACGGAATGTGGTACAAGTCCAGTTAATGCCGAACTTCCAGAAATAAAAAACGGAATATTTACACTTCCTTGATATGGTAAGGATTTTCGACAATAATAATGGTCTCCTAGCTGGTCTCCATGGTCTGAAACAAACAAAATTACCGTATTGTAATAAAGTCCCTGTTCTTGAAGTGCCATAAGCAATCTTCCTATTTGATGGTCTAGGTGCGTAATACACGCATAATATCCTATCTGCATTTGACGAATCAGTTCTTCGTCTTTCGGTGCCACAATGGAATCGTATGCTACAGGACTATTTTTCCAAACTTCCTCATCCTCCCAATCACCTATATGTGGCGGCGTTAATTCTTTGTTTTTATACAAATCAAAATAGTGGGCAGGCGCATCAAACGGCGGATGTGGCCGCACATAAGATGCCATCAGGAAAAATGGCATATCTGGGTCACGTCTTCTTAGAAAATCAATGCTTCGATCCGTCACCCAATTGGTAGGATGATACTTTTCTTCGTACGGAAATGGGCGTGCCACCCAGCTATTACATTCCACTCCGCTATCATTTAAGTCAGCACTGACACCTTTTTGTTCTTTTAGCCAATAAAAATAATCATCTGCCACAAACTGTGACTGTGCATATGGGGTCGTTGACCTTCGATAATATCCCATATAACCATCATGAAGTTCCACATGATGAAACCCAAGGTAATTTCGTAAAGGATGCACATGCATCTTTCCAACACATTGCGTATAATATCCAGCTTTACTCAGTTCTTTGGCAAGAGTATGTTCATAACGCCATGGCACACCATCTTGATACCCCACTCGTCTATGATGTTCCTGACTCATGCCTGTATGCATCGCAGCCCTTGCTGCAATACAGCTTGGACAGGCACTGTACGCATGGTCAAAACGCACACCCCAAGATGCTAAGGAATCTAAATATGGCGTTTTTACGTCTGGATGACCCGCAATTCCCATACAATCGCCTCGCATCTGGTCCGTCATAATCAGTAAAATATTTGGCTTCTCCATAAATTCTCCTTTCGCATTTTTTGAAATATGATGAAAGGCTGTCACATTTCTGCGACAGCCCTTGTTTCAAATAAAATGTTCTTATGAGAAGATAGGTTTCAAAGCTGCAGCTAAAGTAGCTTTCTGAGCTTCTGCTTCAGCCAAATCTTTACCTAATGTTGTATAGTATGCTTTAATCTTTGGTTCTGTACCAGATGGACGAACTACTACAGTTGCTCCACCTTCCAGTGCGTAAATCAGAACGTTTGCAGATGGCAGACCTGTTTCTTCTGGTTTTTTGTAGTCTGTCACTTTTGTAACAGCATATCCAGCAATTTCTTTTGGAGGATTGTTTCTCAAATCTGTCATGATACCTGCCATTTTATCCATACCAGACAATCCTGGGAACTCAAAACTGTCTACTTTATTCAGATAACGACCATATGTTGCATAGATTTCTTCCAGACGCTGTTTGATGGAAGAACCAATGCTTCTATAATATGCAGCCATTTCACAAATCAGCATGGAACCGATAACCGCATCTTTATCACGAACATAAGGACCAGCCAGATATCCGTAGCTTTCTTCAAAACCAAAGATGAAACGTTCTACTTCACCAGCAGCTTCCAATCCAGCAATCTGGTCACCAATCCATTTGAATCCTGTCAAAACGCTTCTCATTTCAACGCCATAGCTTGCTGCAACTGCGTCAGCCAGTGGTGTAGAAACGATAGATTTTACTGCAACTGCTTTTTCTGGCAATGTGCCATTTTCTTTGCGTCCTGCTGCGATATAGTCAAGAAGCAGAACACCCACTTCGTTACCAGATACCAATTCATATGTTCCATCTGGACACTTAATTGCAATACCAAC